>NPIE01005331.1_pt1 | contig 15239 bp, 14 predicted proteins | sample 8637661 | NCBI WGS metagenome assembly NPIE01 (sample SAMN07420842, study PRJNA396082) | bioreactor metagenome | isolation source: sample BA12 brine-fed electro-methanogenic bioreactor BA | place: Japan: Kochi | collected 2016-12-09 | reverse complement strand
CACAATCCGGAAGTGATCGTGATCGATGAAATTGGTCGCGAACTGGAAGCCTTAGCAGCTCGCACGATTGCCGAGCGCGGCGTGCAATTAATTGCCACCGCACATGGTCGCACTTTGGAAAATCTGCTACTCAACCCCACTCTATCCGACTTGATTGGTGGGATTGAGTCGGTGACTTTATCTGATGAAGAAGCCCGCCGGCGTGGCACCCAGAAGACAGTCCTCGAACGGCGTTCCCCCCCAACGTTCGATGTCTTGGTGGAGATTCAGGAACGCAACCGAATGGCAGTCCATCAGGATGTATCGGAAGCAGTTGACTCGTTATTACGAGGCTATCCATTACCCCCGGAAAGTCGTTACCGGAATGAAAATAACGAAATCAAGATTGAAAAATTACCGGCTCCTTCTATTACCACGCGAGGTCACATGTCGCAGGGTATGCGCCGCAGCAATGAAAACGGTCGCTCGGGTTCACAACAACGCCCAACTCCTTTTCAGCAACCGGTTGCCAGCCCAGTAAACGACCCGGAAACCGGCAGGTTAAAAACGGTAAAGATATTCCCTTATGGTGTAGCTCGTAACCGCCTGGAACAAGCAGCCAAACGCTTATCCGTTCCGGCAGTGATTGTGCGTGACCCGGAAGAAGCTGATCTGATCATGACGCTACGCACCTATTATCGTTCGCGCCAACAGGTGCTCATTGAAGCTGAAGATCGTGGAACTCCATTGTACTTTTTGCGCTCTAACACCATCAATCAGATGGAGAAAACTTTGATTGAGATTTATAACCTCAATTCTAACAATTTCAGTCAAACGGATGAATGGCAATATGCTTCACAAGCAACCGAGGATGGTATTAATGCGGTCTTAAGTGGACAACGCTGGGCAGATTTACCACCAGCTTCCTCTGCTATTCGCCGCTTACAACATGAAATGGCACGTCAAGCTCAATTAGTCTCCCATTCTTACGGGAAAGATCCCAACCGGCGTGTACGAATTTTTCGGGAATAGGATAAAAATGTTTATTACGCTGGAAGGACCAGAAGGTAGTGGTAAAAGTTCACAAATTCCTGCATTAGCAGAGTGGCTACGGGAACTTGGGTACGATGTTTACACCACACGCGAGCCGGGTGGAACTCAAATCGGTGATCAAATTCGTCAGGTTTTACATAATTTAGAAAATACCGCTATGCACCCCCGCACAGAGATTCTACTCTTCCTGGCAGCCCGTGCCCAACATGTAGAAGAAGTGATGCGTCCGAAATTGAATAACAAAACAATCGTAATTTGCGACCGTTATGCCGATTCAACCCTGGCCTATCAAGGGTATGGGCATGGGGTCGATCTGGATATATTAAGAAAATTATTGGATTTTTCCACAGGTGGACTTTATCCTGACCTGACCATTTTGTTGGATTTGGATGTAGAAAAAGGTCTTGATCGTCGCAAGCAAAGTGGCGGAGAGTGGAACCGGTTGGATGCTTATACGTTAGCTTTTCATAAACGCGTACGTAAGGGATACTTAACCCTGGTAGCCAACGAACCCGAACGTTGGCGTATTGTTGATGCTGCCCAATCGAAGGAAAAAGTACAGGAATCCTTGCACCAGACAATTCTGGCGGAGTTGGATCGTTTTAGGGAAAAATAGAAAAGGTAGGAGAACCATTAAATGAAAAAATTAGGAACCATATTTATATTATTAATTATCGCTTCGCTCGTGCTGGCAGCCTGTCAACCCAAAGACGAAGCCCCTGTATCACAACCAGACACTGAAAATGAGATTGTTGTTGATAAACCTACTAACGGTTTTGCCCCCAACATGGCTGGTGAAATTACAGAATGCAGCTTGAAAAGTCTGATCCCAGAGATTCCAGCAGCCCAAATTCCCCCCGTTCCCGCTGTTAGTGAGGATGATTGGGTTTTAGGCTCCATGGATGCTGAAACATCCATTATTGTTTATAGCGATTTTCAATGCCCGTATTGTGCCGTCGCCGCCCCCCAGTTGGAGCAATTTCAAGCAGATAACTCAGAGCGTGTCAAACTCGTCTTCCGACACTTTCCCCTAATTAGTATTCATCCACTGGCTATGTCTGCCCATCAGGCAGCTGAAGCCGCTGGAGCACAGGGGAAATTCTTCGAGATGCATAATATTCTCTTTGAAGAACAACAAAAATGGGCTACTGATATTGCAACACCTGAAGATTTTCTCCCGTATGCACTCGAGCTGGCAGAAGGTCTTGATCTGGATCTGGAACAATTCGAAAGCGTTTATAACAGTGATACCGTTAAAGAAAAAATAGCGTTGGCATACACCGATGCTACTGAAAATATCGGACTCACCGGTACCCCCACTGTGTTCATAACCATCAATGGTGTGCCTTTTTCAGCATCCTACGATTACAATACCCTCACCAGCATCCTCGCGTTGATCGACTTGGATGCAAACCGTTACACTGAATGTCCACCCATGGTCATCGACGTGGAGAAGACCTACGAAGCAACTATCACCACCTCCAAAGGGGATGTCGTTGTAGAACTATATCCCGACAAAGCCCCCCTGGCAGTGAACAGTTTCGTGTTCCTGGCAACTGAAGGTTTTTACAACAACGTGGATTTCCACCGCGTTATCCCTGGTTTTGTAGCCCAGGTTGGTGACCCAACAGGTTTAGGTATGGGCGGTCCAGGTTATCAATACGAGAATGAAATCTCAGATTTGAAATTTGATTCTGAAGGTGTACTCGGGGTAGCCAATTCCGGTGCGGACTCAAACGGTAGTCAATTCTTCATTACCTACGCACCGCAAACATCTCTGGATGGTGGTTATACCGTATTTGGTAAGGTTATTGAGGGTATGGAAAATGTGACCAGCCTGAATCCTGTTGATCCACAACAAGGAATTATGGCAGAAACATTGGATAAAATACTTTCAATAACGATCAAAGAAAAATAAACACCCCCCGATGAATTTAGAAGGACGTGCAAAAGTTTACGCAATTGCCCAGGCTGTTATCAGCAGCCTGGGTTTTTTGAGTAGTTTTATTGGAGCAGGTTTCTTGCTCCTGTTTGGGTTGCTGGGCGGTGTCGTTTGCCCGGAAACTGCATCAGAAGCAGGTTTGATGCTCGTCATTGGTTGGACATCGTTATTAATCGCATTTGCCTTCATTCCCGGGTTGATCAGCGCTATCTATTCATTAATGGGCAAACCTCTACCCAAATTAAAACCTGGCAGCAATAAAATCATTCTGGGTGCTCTTGCCCTGCTTTGGGTTATTTCAATCATATTGGTCATGGTTACCAGCCGTTTTCAGGCGCTCAACCTGGTTACTTCTCTGTTTATCTTGCCATTGGTACTGGTGCCAATTTTGTTCTTTTTCTACCTTGGCTCAAAGAACCTCTCGATCGGAAATCAAAGGAGAGCGTGGGGTGCAATCGCCTTTAATTTTTCCATTACGATGCCTCTTGTTTTAATAGTGGAGTTAATCATTTTTGTGGTTATCTTCATCTTCGCTACCATGTGGCTGATGGGACAACCAGAGTTGTTAACTCAGATCCTGCAATATAGCGAACAGCTCTCAAGCGGAGCCCTGGAAATAATAGAAGCCGAAAAACTATTAACTGACCTGATCAGCCGACCGGCGATATTAAATGGCTTGATCCTGGTGATTGCAGTTCTGGTGCCACTGGTGGAAGAATTGCTCAAACCCATGGCAATCTGGTTCCTGGCTGGTAAACATCTCACGCCAGCACAAGGATTTGTGGGTGGCTTGATTGGTGGGGCATGTTTTGCGATGTTGGAAAGCTTGGGGGCGATGGGCATTCCCGCAGATGCTGAATGGCTGATCATCCTTTTTGGTCGTACTGGAACTGGCCTCTTGCATGTTACTTTATCCGGATTGGTGGGCTGGGGATTCGCCAGCGCATTTTACAACCAGAACTGGGGAAGAGCCATTTTCACTTACTTAATGGCTGTAACCATTCATGGATTATGGAACTTCTTTGCCTTGCTCTCTGGTATTGTGCCAGTATTGCCCATTGCAGAAGAGATCGAAAACCTGCCTGTATTATTAGGACAAGCAGGTGTTTTCGTGATGATGGCTCTTTTTGTTATCAATTTGGTGTTATTAATTTCAGTCAACCGCCAGCTTCAGCCACAGCCAGCTGAATAACTTCTAAAAGACTAGCCTGCTTGTGCTCGACGGAGCTTACTTTAACGTTGTTTCGAGGGTTTTTAATACACCGGGGATTGCATGCATTGCTGCTTGTTTCCAGGTTTCAATTTGATCATGCTTCGGTTGCATGTACACATTATTGACTGCACAAAGCGTCTGTAACAAGCGATAGAGCATTAATCGTCGCACTTCAGGTTTGGCACCATAGCCCTGTAAAAAGGCAATCCGCCAGGGATCAAACATAAAGGTAAATGGTGGATCCAGCAAAAAAGTCAGGTCATAAGCAGCATCCCACCAAAAAGTATCTCCCAATCCAGTTATGTTGGAAACCTGCCATCCAGGTCCTTCTTTCAGGAGATAGATTGTCCAGGGAAAGGGACTGCCATGTACCAACACCGGCTGGTGATTTTTAAGATAATCCAGGTTTGCTCGCCAGACATCAATAATACGTTGATGAAGCAGTTTGCTTAGCGTTCCCTTTTGAACCAGGGCTTCTCCGCTGCCGCCAACGATCTCGTTCTCAAACAGATAATCAGTCGGAGAAATATCAAACAATTCGTCTGGGTTATCCACCCACACCCCGGATTGTTGCCCTTTGATGGAATGAAGCTTTCGGTAATACCTGCCGATTGCCTGATACATCGATTTGATCTCGTCATCCGGTTTCAGGTGCATCAATCGGTCAAGGCGGTCACCTGAACCTTGTTCCACCGCCACAAACGGATGACCTATCTCTTGCAATGTATCATCCACCACCATTACGGGTGAAACAGGCAAGCCATTCTTTTCAAAAATCTCAGATACACGATATTCATGAACACTACTATCCAACCAATCGGTGTTAATATTGAATTTATAGACAATTGCTTTGCGGTCGGTAAAATGTACCCGAAAATTATGACGTACCCAGGTACCTAAATCTTCTATCCATGAAATTGTATTGTCAGGAAAATGTGATTTTGCCAAACGGAGAACATCTGATTCAGTTATCATATAACCTCCATTTTTTGATTTTACATGAAGTTGTTAGAAAAACAAACCGAATCCTATCCGCTTTAATTTACTCCGTTGGCTTTAATCACCTCTTTATACCAATGACCACTGTCCTTCACAATCCGTTGCTGGGTTTCAAAATCCACCCAAACTATACCAAATCGTTGGGTATACCCATAAGCCCATTCAAAGTTGTCGAGTAATGACCACACAAAATATCCTGCCAGGGGAATTCCGATTTGAATTGCCTGATGAGCAACCCGGAAATGCTCGCGTAAGTATCGTGTCCGGCGTTCATCGTATACCCGACCATCTGAATCTGGACCTTCGGAATAACTAGCGCCATTTTCTGTGACGTAGATTTTCGGAAATTGATATTCAAAATGCAGTCGGCCTAAAACCCGCAGCAATCCTTCCGGGAAAAACTCCCAACCCATCTCTGTATAATTTTCTTTGTTTTGCGGGGCCGGGAAGAGAGTCTGCGGCAGGTTTTCTTCTTCTGGAACCTCTCGATTACGAACAATACTGCGGGTATAATAATTAGCTCCAATAAAATCGATTGGGGTTGAGATACTTTCCATATCACCAGGTTGAATCGGCATTAATTCTTCTAATGACGGTAACCCACGTTTTAGCAACCCTTTTTCCAAATCAGCGGGGTATTGCCTGCCTGCTAATGGTTCCAGGTAAATGCGTGCCCAAATAGCATCCTGTTCCACCATCATCTCACGATCCACTACACTTGGAGAGGCGGGAGGATTATGCCCCAAATTTAAAACAATCCCAACCTCGCTGTCTGGGCTATTTCTCCTAATCACCGGTACTGACCAACCATGCGACAATAACAAGTGATGTGCGCTACGAACCGTTGAAACCAGATCATCTTTGATGCCTGGCGCATGCTCACCCAACAGATATCCCAGGGTTGCAACTACAGCTGGCTCGTTATGTGTCATCCAGTTTTTAACCCGATCACCTAAAGCTTGGGTGATCACATCAGTATATTCCACAAAAGCTTCTGCGGTACTGCGAACTGGCCAGCCACCTTCTTCAAATAGCACCTGTGGCAAATCCCAATGGTAAAGGGTTGCGAATGGGGTAATCCCAGCTTTCAGCAGTGAGTCCACCAGTCGGCTATAAAAATCGATTCCTTTTTGGTTAATCTCTCCTCGTCCGTTTGGAAGAATGCGGGGCCAGGAAATTGAAAAACGATAAGCTTTTAAACCCATACTTTTCATTAAATCTACGTCATCCTGAAAACGATGGTAATGATCAGCTGCAATATCCCCGTTATCACCATTAAGGATTTTCCCGGCTGTGTGCGAGAAGCGATCCCAGATCGATTCACCTTTGCCGTCTTCGTTCCAGGCTCCTTCAATTTGATAAGAGGATGTAGCTGCACCCCAAATAAAGTTTTCAGGAAAAAGTAGTTTTGTTTTCATATGCCTCCATGAATGTTTGTTTTATTTTAACTTGAAAAGTTATGATTCATTGGAATTAAATCTATTAAAACCGCTGAGATGCAACTTCTATGAAAAAATATCGTATTAATGTTTAATAAATAGAGCTGGTTCTTTTGCCAACCAGTCAGAAAGGTTGCATTACGGATGAATGATCGCAGTGGTTGTCTGGTCGGATTACTAAAACTCTTTTTTCTCGACAAATTATTCGACTGGTTGCAAGATCGTTTTGGTTTTGGCCGTGGCTGTTCTGGCTGCGGGTGCGGTGTGATCCTGTTTGTCGTCTTTATTATCATCGCCGGATCCATCATTTTCAGCACCGATTGGTTCAGTTTGTTTTAATCCACTACCTGTATGTTAGCAGGGTGCGAGGTAACCACCTGGTTACCTCCTTTTTGCTTGGCTGTTGACCACGCCTGACTGGCCTGTTCCAGCAGCAGATCGACGCGTTTTTCAATATCCGCGTTGGTACAGGCTATCCCCATACTGACGGTAATTTTTATTTTTTGTTTACCGATCTCAAACTCGTGTTCGCGCACCTGATTGAGCAGTTGCTCAGCTAAAATTTGAGCATGCTTGCATTCTGTGTTGGGTAACAAAATAACAAACTCCTCCCCACTGATGCGCCAAATCAAATCTCGCTGGCGGAATTCATTGCGCAGCAGATGTGCTAGATCAACTAAAATTTGATCCGCCACTAAATTACCGCTTTCCTGATTTACCTTTTTAAATTGATCAATATCCATCATAATCATTGAAACCACTTTGCCATAATGTTCAATATTTAAATGATCATTTTCCAAAATGGTGAGAAAATGTTTTCGATTAAGCAAACCTGTTAAAGGGTCAGTAATGAGTATGCTGGTAATTGTTTCTTGTGATCTGCGTAACTGGTTAAGTTGTTCGCGTAATGCCTGGCTTTGCTGACTGAACAATTTCGTTCGTTTACGGGTTTGCTCAAGCTGGTGCATAATTTCTAAACTACGCACACGTTGCACATCCTGGTCTTTTTCGTTTTGCTTTTCCAACCGGTAAAAATCTTCAAAATGATCAAGAGAACGATCAAAACTTCCGATTTGTTTATACGCTCGCGCCAGTGATCTATGAATGCGGTAGCCTTCGCGTCGCATATTGAGTTTTTCAGAAAGTTCCAGTGCCTCGTGCAAGTGTTGGAAAGCTGTGTCATAGTCCGGTTTTTCCAAGGCAATCTGACCCATTGCCAGTAACACCCGCACCCGGCGATACAGGAAACCATATTCTTCGGTAATTTGTAATGCCTGCTCTAAATGCTTGAGCCCACCGTCATAGTCCTTTTGTGCCTCATGCACTCGTGCTAAAATCACCAGCGCTTTGGTAAGTTTATCCATCGCATCAAAGCTACGATAAATGACCACCGCTTCCCGAACGTGGTGGCTTGCGCGCTCAAAATTTCCTTGTTGTGTATCCAGCAGTGACCAATTCAGGTGAATATCGGCATGGGTTTTATTTTTAGGGAGTCCTTCCAATTCATCGAATGCCTGTTGAAAATATTTTTCAGCCCATTCGAACTGCCTCATTTCCAAATATTGCCTACCAATCAGGTTATATAAACCTGCCTGCCAGCGATGATCAGAGATCGTCTCATAATACCCAAGTGCCTGCCAGGAAAACTCAAAACCTTCTGCTGCATTCCCTAAGGCGAAGTTAGCTTTTGACAGTACTTCAAAGGCCCGTCCGTTTAATAAATCATCCTTAAGGCGTGTAATCAGCGGCAATGCCTGGTAAATGCTGGAAATAGCCAGTTCATAATTGGTTGTTTCCAAATTGAGCAAACCGCGCGTAAAGAGGCTGTTTGCAATCACTTTAGCAGGTTCGTCTTGCGATTCATCCAGGCTCCTGGCTAACGTCACTGCTTCATCTACCACACGAATGGCATGCGATAAATTGCTATCCTCCAACACCAGGGCTAGTTCATTTAGCAACTCAACCTTTTTAATGGGGTCGCTCTCAGCCGCTATCTGCTGCTCTAATACCGTAATTTGTTCCCTTTTCATACTGTCACCTGCTCTTTGCACCTCTCATTCTACTCGAAACCTCTGGTTTTTGTGCAGGTTAAACAGTGTGCTGCTAGACAGAGAAGTTAACTCAAGGCTCCCATACCACAATTGTTTGGGTAAAATTTTGTTGTGCTCTGTGCAGTGCTTCTTCGGCGCGTTGGATATAAATGTCCAGCGCAAGATCTTTCTCATATTCCGCCAAACCGATATCAAAAGATAGATTTAATTTCTCCTCTGCTACCTCAAAATCTGCCTGAGCAAAATGCTGGAAAATTCGGTTGGCAGCTTTCTGTGCGTTTTCGAGATTGGTTTCCGGTAATAGTACGATGAAAGAATCGCCACCATATCGACCAATCACATCAACCACCCGCAAGAGATCCTTCAAGCGCCGCGCCACCCATTGCAACACCTGATCACCCGCCATAAAACCAAACCGTTGATTTACCTGATTAAATTTATCGATATCCAGAATCATGATCGAAAGCGGATGCGGGTAACGGTTAACACGCTGAATTTCCAACTCAGCTAAATCATAAAAATAACGCAGAGTGTTCACAGCTGTAGTGGCATCCAGGTTTAGGGTGCGTCGGTACTTATCTTCACTTTGACGCAGAGCTTCTTCCACCCATTTTCTTTCCGTAATTTCCTTTTCGATCTGGTCATTCTTGTTTTGAATGATACGTGCTTCTTTTTGCAAAGCTTCGGTGCGGATGATCGTTTCAAGCGTCATGTACTTGAGGTCACTCTTTTCTCGCTTGATACGCTGCTCGATCTGGTAAAAAGATTGAAAATGCTCATACGCTTTTTTGTATTCACCTAATTCGGCATACACCAAAGATAATTTTCGTTCCGAGCGCAGTAAGCCTTCTTCGTAGTGGTTTAGCTGTGATCTGGCATTGCTTTCCAGTAAAAGTTGCAGTGCATTCTCCACNNCCACCTCGCTAAGCCAGATGCTGAGCGAAATTTCTTCTGCCTGATAATGGTGTTTTTCTGCAATTTTTTTCGCCTGATCAAAATACTCCCAGGCTTTTTCCAGATTCCCGTTACGCAGCTCGATCTGACCCATCTGGCATTGATAATCAATGCGCATGGCAATCACACCCATATCCTCTGCTACTTCTGCTGAGCGTTGTAAATACTGTTGAAAGACCTCCTGATCACCCACAGCCTTATAAGCTAAAGCAAGAAAATTGTAGGCGAAAGACAGAAGAATGCTATGATCCTGGTTTTGTAAGATTTGGATCGCTTTTTTCAATTCGTCAATCGCTGGTTCAATTTCTCCACTAACCAGGTAGGTTTTACCCATCCAGGTGATAATCTCTCCCATCAAACGCTGATCCAGCACATTCCTGGCAATCTCCAATGCCTTAAGCAAAGATGTCATAGCGTGGTTGTATTCATTCAAACTGACGTAAATCATCCCCATCAAGCGGAATGTCTTCGCATGACAATAACTCTCTTGTTGATCCATGTAAAGCTGCAAGGCTTCCTTCGCCTGGGAAAGGGCTAATGCCGGATCGCCGCGTTCAAGCGTAAAACTTGCCATGTTGAAGAGCGCATCCGCCACCCCTTTTTGATAGGGATTATGATGGAATTCATCCATGGTTGCCAGTTGATAAGCACGTTTACAATAATCCAACCCCTCTGCTGGTGCAATACTGATCATATCCCCTGCTGCTGCATTGAGGGAATCAATTCGTTGAATCATCTCTGAATCCTGGATGATTCCTGGCCGGGAAGGTTGGTAATAAAATGGCATATGCTTATCCTGTCTTTAGTTATTTTTTAGTTGCGTTACTCTACACAGGAATAGTTGCATTTTTTGTACCAGCCTGTACAAAGCGTCTACTTAAACATGGAAAAGCCAGCCCAAATGTGTTAAAAATAGGGTATGAACAAACAACCCGATATCCGAATTTACCCCGATCCAGCATCCCTGGAAGATACTGTCGCCAAGCATTTTTTGCTGGCAAGCAACCAGGCAGTACAACAACGCGGAAAAGCCTTGATCGCGCTTTCCGGAGGCACGACACCGCTGGGGCTATTTCAACTCTTAGGCAGTGAAGCATATCGGGCANNCGGGCAACAGTTCCCTGGCAGCAAATACACTTTTTCTGGGTGGATGAACGCAGCGTATCCCCACAGGATGAGCAAAGCAATTACGGTCAATTCAAACAGAAAGTGCTTGAACCGCTACAAATTTCCTCCCAACAGGTACATGCTATCGATGGCAAGCTGCCACCTGAGGAAGCAGCTCAAGAATATGAAAGCTTATTGCGTAACTGGGCAGAAGCAGGGCAGGACATGCCGCGCTTCGATTGGGTATTGCTGGGGATGGGAACGGATGGGCATACGGCTTCGTTATTCCCTGGTGCAAAAAACCCATTGGAGGAGCAACGCATGGTGATTGCAGTGAAGGCTGAATATGAAGACCGGCCAGCAGGCAGAGTCACCCTGACGCCACTCATTCTCAACCAGGCTCGCCAGATCGTCTTTATGGTCAGCGGGCAACGCAAAGCCCAAACCTTAAGAGAAGTGTTGCAAGGTGAGCCCGATCCCTTACGTTTACCGGCGCAACGCATCCAACCGGTGGATGGCCGTCTGGTGTGGATGCTGGACGCAGCAGCCGCCAGCCAGTTGTAATTATTCCCAATCTTCGGGTTTATAACGCCTTAAGCGTTTGGTTTCGCCGCGTTTTTTCTTGGCACCCAAGCGTGCTGCTCTGGCAGTGACGCTCGGGCGGGTGGCATGACGCATTTTTGGTTTTTCACTGGCGCTGCGCAAAATTTCTACCAGGCGTTCCTGAGCATCGAAACGGTTTTGCTCCTGGGTGCGATACTGCCGGGCATGGATCACCAACACCCCATCTTTATTAATCCGGCCTCCAGCCAACTTGAACAGGCGATCTTTTACCTCATCCGGCAAATTGGAGTCAACCACATTAAAACGTAAGACCACCGCTGTGGAGACCTTGTTGACGTTCTGACCGCCAGGTCCGGCAGCACGCACAAAGTCGAATTGCAGTTCGGATTCATCGATAGAGATGGTGGGGGTAATTTCGATCATGCTTTCCATTATAATCCAACGCAAAAGGCGCAAAGGGAAGGTGCAGTGTCGTAGATGCACTTCAGGGTACTCTTAGGGATCGGAAAGAGTTTCTAATCCATTGGTAGGGTGCGTCAGTGACGCACCAATCAAAAGAAGCTAATATCACCAAAAAATTGGGTTTGCAAACAAATCTCTGGGTTGTAATCAAGTTGCTTATTTTTATTTGATTAAAGAAATGGTGCGTTAGGAACGCACCCTACTATAAATTTTCCTAAGTGCAATGCACCAAATACCCTTTGCGACTTATCAAACTTTGCGTCCCTGCGTCCAAAATCTTTTTTCCCTTTCCGCCTATCACTCCCCTCTCCACGTAACCACATACTCCGTCAAATCATCCGGTAATACCAACCCGGGATCCTCAAACACCCACTCACCGCTTAACCCCAACTCATTCGCCGCCAATTCAAAATGGCACATCGCGATCCCCATATCCAACCGCTGCATGTCGTCAATTTGTACCAGTCTGGTGAGCAAGCTGCGGTAACCAGATGTTCGTTGCATGTAGAAATGAAAGTCCTGCCCCTGCTTTACCACCCGCCAGGGTTGCTTGTTTGAAGCTGACGGTGCAATGCGCACCATTTCCAACACCGTTTTGTAATCCCCCAATTTTTCACCATCCAAAGGCTTACCAAATTCCCCGTCAAAGAACAACCGCTCCCAGGCGATCCTGCGATTACCTGCCACCCGCTGACGAATCAAACCCGCGCGAGCCTGCTCTTCGTTCTCTATCAACCCTGTCGCTAAAATCGCTGGCATTGTCTCCCCAGGTTGTAAGTCAATCTTGCGCGCGAAAGCACTCTTCATAAAAGTGCCGCCCAGCCAGCAAGTGCCTAATCCCAAATCGGTAGCTGCCAGCACTACCTGCTCCATGCGGTAACCAAACTCCTCCAGGTTATGTGCGCTTTCTTCTTGTACGACCCCCACCACATAGCCACTCGGATTTTGGATGAACCCATAAGTCCCCAGGCTGCGCAAGGTTTTGCCATCCTGGTCTCCCGCAGCTACCAAGTCGAAACGCATAGAAGTGCCGAAAGGACCGTTGGTCATGGTTTGCATAAAGGCTATTAAGGATTGCTTCATCTCATCCGGGATCGCTTCTTTGCGATATTTGCGGCACGAGAAACGCTGCTTTATTAAGTCAGTGATTGGTTGGTTGTAGGTTGTCATGTCGACAATTATAGCGTATTGAAAGTGATGTAATGGATTCTTAAAAAATTATTTGTAAATTTGTTATAATATAGATACCATTGTAAGAACAATCGTTCTGTGTTTATTGAATAGCAAATTAATTAGGAAATCAAATTATGCAATTTACGCAATATGATGAAAAAAAGGCTACTCAAGTAGCAGCATATTTTTTATCAAAATTGAGCAACCGCAGCAGTAAATTAAAATTAATGAAACTTATGTATATTGCTGACCGGGAATCCTTCAGGGTTTGTGGTGAGCCTATTACATATGATGAATATTATTCAATGCAAAATGGTCCGGTTCTGAGCAAAACTTATAACATTATGAAAGGCGATTCAGAACACTCATATTGGGATGATTATATAATCCAAAGGAACACAAGAGAGTTAGTTCTCATCAATAACCCTGGGATTGGAAAATTAAACCAAGAAGAAATAGAGATTTTAGACCAGATATTTGCCAAATTTGGTAGTTTCACCCCTTCAGAATTAAGAAATATCACTCATAAATTTCCAGAATATGTGGAAACAAATAGTAGTAAAAAAATTGATTACCAGCAAATCATGCATGGAGTTGGAATACCACAAAAAGAAATCGAGCAATTATTAAAATCCTACAGTGAAGCCATCGACATCTAAGGTTTATGAGCAAAGCAGCGAACATTGAAATCGGGGACATTTACCTCATTCCAAATCCCAAATATCCTGAAGAACATTTTCATGTAGTGATCTTATTTGCTCGTGATTCATCAAATTTAATCCTTTGTGTTCCACTCAACTCATATGAGAAACTAGATAAAAGATTACGTGATCCGGCATGCGTTTTAGAACCAAAAGATATCCCAGATTTGTTAGTAAAAAGGACTCAGATAACGTATAAAAAATCACTCCTCATAGAAAAAAGCTTATTACAGGAATACCTTTTATCAGGAAAAACCAAACTAAAAGCCAAAGCATCAACGGAAGTTGTAAGAAGAATTCAACTTAAACTACAAGTATCGAGAAAAATCCCTTTCGAAATTCGAGATTTTTACTTTCAAAACAGATTTGATTTTGAAACATAAAAAACCTTGTTATTCACAACTTAAAATCTTTCTTTATTCATCAAAGGTATAATAACTTTATCAAACCATCATAAGGAGGGGACACAATGCCTTTATATAAATTAGAATCCGGAAAAACGATCCAAATTAAACCGGACACTTTTCCTTTGGAACGCCAGCTACAAAGGTTGTTTGAGAAGAATCTTGAGGAACTGCTGGGTGTAAGGTTTATTGCAACCGAGGTGACCACCGGGGATCGGCAACGCGGAAGAATAGACACATTGGGCATTGATCAGGATGGCAACCCAACCATCATCGAGTATAAAAAATCTGCCAAAGAAAATGTAATCAATCAAGGACTCTTTTATCTGGACTGGTTGGTCGACCATAAAGGTGACTTTACATTATTGGCTCAAAAGAATATACAGAAGAATATCGATATTGATTGGTCAAATCCAAGATTAATCTTAATTGCTGAAAGCTTCTCGGAATACGACAAGTATGCTATCAATCGCATGGGAGCAAACATTTCATTATGGGTATACCGTCTTTACGGGAAAGATCTGCTGTATCTGGATGAAATGATCACGACTAACATTAATACAGGCAAGAAAACCAGTATCGGTCGATCGACGACTCAGAAAACTGAAACCGAAGAAGCAGTGGTATTTACAGTTGAATCTCATTTACAGGGTAAACATCAAAGTGTTGTTGACCTATTTGAGAGTCTTCGTATCCGGATTTTTCAACTAAATAGTGATGATACCTTGATTGAAAAAGCGACCAAGAATTACATAGCCTTCAAACATGGCAAGAATTTTTGCGAGGTTTGGATTCAAGCCAGCAAACTGAAAATTTGGGTCGATATATTACCTTCAGAAGTAAACGATCCTTTAAAAATAACACGCGATGTATCAAAGGTCGGCCATTGGGGTACAGGAGCTCTTGAAGTTACACTAGAAGACGAAACCCAAATTGATCGGGTTATGGATGTGATTGAACAAGCGTATCGATTGACGATGTAATTTTTTTTACTTTTGTGGTTCTTCTTTGGGCGGATTTGGAACCCCCGTAAACGAGGGCAGGCTAACCCATACGCGTCTTAAATACCCGGACGATTTGATTCAAAAAAGGGTAGGTGCAAGATCTACCCTTACGGTTCACAAAGCATTATGGCGAATGGAGAATTTACTCCTCCCCCTCATTCACGCTCGTCCAGAGGTGGTCGTGGGTGCGCAGG
>NPIE01005974.1_pt1 | contig 15264 bp, 14 predicted proteins | sample 8637661 | NCBI WGS metagenome assembly NPIE01 (sample SAMN07420842, study PRJNA396082) | bioreactor metagenome | isolation source: sample BA12 brine-fed electro-methanogenic bioreactor BA | place: Japan: Kochi | collected 2016-12-09 | reverse complement strand
GTTCGCCCCGGATGCCGGGTCCGCCGCCAAACTGGCCAAACGCCTTGCCGCATAAGACCACAACCCCCTTGCCCCCCATCTTCCCGACAGCCAGCCGGCATCCTCAGGGATGCCGGCTGGCCCGGGTAACCCCCAATCTGACCTGCACCATGATCCAGCCGGTTTCATACCCCATCAATGGTTTTCTCTGTCAATAAAATGTATCATAATACAAAAAACTTGTTTTCTTATAATCTAATTTTAATTATATTGCATATATATTTGTCATTTAGATAATTTTTGCATCACACAACACAGAAAAAATCCATGATAGAAACCCTGAAAAAATACAACTTCTGGACTGCAGATGTGAAGGGCATCGGTATCAACCGGCCGGCATACATAGACCGGCTCTCCCGGTTGAATACAGACAGGACGATTGTCACGGTGACCGGATTGCGGCGCGTGGGAAAAAGCGTTATCGTCCGGCAGTTTATCGATTATCTGATCCGGCAGATGAACGTGCCCCCCTGCCAGATTTTATACGCCAACCTGTTCCTCAGAGAGCTTTCATTTCTCAAAGACCCGGACCGGTTCCAGGAAGCGGTGACTTCCTGGCAAAAGCACATGGCCGTGGATACCGGACAGCGCATGTACCTTGTCATCGACGAAGTCCAGGAGATCCCGGACTGGGAAAAACTGGTGGGATCTTTTTTCGAGGATTATACCGCTGATTACAAACTCATCATCACCGGTTCCAACTCAAAACTTCTCAGTGGGGAACTGGCCACCTATCTGGCGGGCCGAACCCATGAACTCCGGGTGTTTCCCCTCTCGTTCAATGAATTCAGCACGTTCACGGGGCAGACCGGAACCCGGGAAACGCTCCTGGATTATTTTACCCGGGGTGGAATGCCTGAAATCGTCCTGGCGGACAATGAGTTCGCAAGAAACAGCCTGATCGAAACCACCATTGACTCCGTGATCATGCGGGACATCGTGGCCCGATACGAAATACGGAACGTGCGGCTGTTGAAAAAAATCGTGGAATATGTCAGTGCATCGGCTTCGGACGAGGTATCCCGGAACAAGATGGCGAACCTGATCCATGAATCCGGTAAAACGGCTTCCGTCCATACGGTGTCCGACTATCTGGAATGTTTGAAAGAGGCGTTTTTCATCCATGAATGCCCGGTGTTTTCTCACAAAAAAAATGATTATCTGAAATCAGGTTCCAGGAAAATCTATCTCAATGACCTGGCTTTCATGAAACAGGACCACCGATTCGGAGGATACGGCAAACTGCTGGAAAATCTGGTATTTCTGTCCCTGAAAAGAAGCGGTCACACCGTTTCCACGGTCAGGACCGGCAAAGGCGAAGTCGATTTTGTTTCGGAAAAAAATTCAGACAGAGCCTATTATCAGGTGGCCTGGACCATCAACGATCCCGGCAGCGACACGTACCGCCGGGAGTTTGAGGGCCTTTTGTCCATCCAGGACCACTGTCCCAAGCAGATCATTACCATGGATGACCTGCCATTGCCGCCTCAAAAAGGAATCCGGCACCTCACGGCACTGGATTTTTTTTCCAGTGACACCCGCTGAACATGAGGGGGGCGGCGGATCACTCAATACCTGACCAGGTAGCGCTCGATCTTTTCCAGATCCGGTTCAACACCGAATCCCGGGCCTTCCGGTATTGTCATCCGGCCGTTGACAATGCGCATGGGCTGACGGGCGACATCATCGACATAACAGGCCGGCCCCTCCATTTCAGCGGCGGACACGACGTTGGGCGTGGACACGTAAAAATGGGCCTGGGCCGCCGTGCCGGGCGTGGTTTCGATACACCCGCCCAGAAAACAGGGAATCCCTTGTTCCCGGCAGTATGCGGCGATTTGCCGGGCCCGGAAGATGCCGCCGCACCGGGGCAGTTTCAGGTTGACCACATCCGCCGCCTTTCGGTCAATGGCGGTCACGGCATCATGAATGGTATACACGCTTTCATCCAGAGCAATGGGGGTTTTCAGCCGGTCCGCCAGCATGGCGTGACCGTCAAGATCCCAGTCCGGCAGCGGCTGTTCGATCCACTCCAGTCCCAGGGGTTCCATTTTTTCCAGCACTGTCAGGGCCGAGACCCGGTCATACCCCTGGTTGGCATCCACCCGCAGGCGGACCTGATCCCCGATCACTTCCCGCACCTGCTGCACGCGAGCGAGATCCGCTTCAGGATCCAGGCCGATCTTGACCTTTACCGTCTGAAACCCCGCCGCTACAAGCTCGCGGGCCGTCTCGGCCGTATGGGCCGGTGAACCAATCCCCACGGCCGCCGTCACCGGGATATCCTCTTCCCATTTCCGGGCTGCTATTTCTTCGGATCCCGTTTTGCCAGACTCTCCGGTTTCCATGAACAACCGGTGAACCGGCAGGTTCCGCACTTTTCCGATCAGGTCCCAGGCGGCCAGGTCAATGCCGCACTTGGCCATGAGATTGAACGGAATGGCCAGGTCCATTTTCCGGTGCAGTTCTTCAGGGTCTTCAGGATCCCCCCCCAAGACCGCCGGAATCAGGTACCTTGTCAGGACATCGTACAGCGATTTCTGGTCATACCCGTACACCGAATGAAAGGTGGTGCATTCCCCCCATCCCACATGGCCGCTGTCACTGGTCATCCGGACCAGGACATGGTTGCTGTGGGTCAATGTTCCCAGAGCAATTTTAAACGGGTGCTTCAGAGGAATCCGAAAGGGGATGGCTTCTGCATTGACTATTTTCATCAGTGACCTTTTTCCTTAACTGTTTTCAGTGAAAAAACCGGGCAGATACGGGGTTCCATACTTTTCTGATGCGCCCTTCAGGCACGGGTGTTATTTGACAAACCCCAGCAGATCGGGAATCCACATGGTGATGGCCGGGATGTAAATCACCAGCACCAGGACAAACAACTCCGCCAGGATAAACGGCCATAGGGCCCTGACCAGTTCACCCAGCTTCAGTTCGCCGACAATCATGCCCATGAACAGGCAGGCCCCCATGGGAGGCGTCATCAGGGCAATATTCAGATTCACGCACATCATGATACCGAAATGCAGGGGATGGACTCCCAGGCGTATGGCCAGGGGGGCCAGGATCGGGGCCAGGATCAGCAGGGCCGGGCCGATATCCAGAAACATGCCCACCACAATCAGAAACAGGTTGCACAGCAGCAGAATCACATATTTGTTGTCGCTGATGGACATAAAGATACCGGCCACTTTTTCCGGAATCTGTTCCATGGCGAGGAACCAGGCCAGTACTGTGGCCGATGACAGCAGCAGGGTGATGACACCGATGGTCACGGCGCTTTTGTAAAAAATCCGGTACAGGTCCTTCCATGTCAGGTTCCGGTAGACCACCAGCCCGACGAACAGGGAGAATCCGACCGCCACGGCCGCCGCTTCCGTGGGCGTGAAAAATCCGCCCAGAATCCCTCCCAGAATGATGACCGGCATCATCAATGCCCACATGGCCCCCCGGGTCCGCCGGACCAGGACCGGGAGCGTAATTGTCTCGGGGTGGGTCGGGTACCCGCGTCTTCCGGCGATGATCCGTGTCAGGATCATCAGGGCCACGCCGATCATCAGGCCCGGCACTATGCCGGCGGCAAACAGACCGGCAATGGAGACCTCCATGATAGAGCCGTACAGCACCATGATAATGCTGGGGGGGATGATGGGAGCGATGATGGACGATGCCACGGTCACGGCCGTTGAAAAATCCCGTTCATACCCCTGCCGGGTCATGGAAGGAATGAATATCCGTCCCAGCGCGGCCGTGTCTGCCACGGCTGCCCCGGATATTCCTCCGAAAATGATGCTGGTGACTATATTGACCTGGGCCAGGCCCCCTTTCATCCGGCCGAAAAACAGGTTGGAAAAATCCACCAGCCGGCCGGTCAGCCCCACCTGGTTCATGATATCCCCGGCCAGCAGGAAAAAGGGCAGTGCCAGAAAGGTAAAACTGTCCATGGCGGAAAACATTCTCTGGGACACCATGGACAGGAACACGAGATTGTCGGAATAGAGAAACCCAAACAGGGTGGTCAGGGACACCACGATCCCCACGGGCACCCCGAAAACAGCCAGCATGAAAAACAACGCCAGAAGGATCCCGGTCATGAGGATTCCTCCCCTGTACCGTCCTGGGGCCGGTCCAGGTCAGGAACAAACCGGGCCGCGGTTTTTCTGATCACATTCATGCCGTGCTGGAACAGGGCCAGCACGGCAGCCACGGGCAGGGCCGCATAGATCCAGGTCATGGAAACCGGCAGGGTCGAGGCTGCCATGATATTGTTCTTTGTCATCAGCCAGCCCTGCCAGAGCAGCACCATAAAGAAAAGGGCCACCAGCACATCCACCACATACCCGATAACCAGCTGGACGGGCGGCGGCGCAATGGCGGCCATGACATCCACCCTGATATGCCGGTTCTGCCGCAAGGCCATGCTGATGGCGGTAAATCCCAGCCACACCAGCAGATACCGGGCCGCCTCTTCCGTCCACATGAACGGGCTCTGCATCACATACCGGAAAAAAACCCCAAGAATGGCGGTCAGGGTCATGACCGCATAGCAGAACACACAGAGCCCCCCGCAGACTGCCTCAACCATCCGGCCGAGCGTGTCCGCGGTATCCGCAATCCGTCTGGCACTGTCACCTGTCGGCATTATCTGATTTCCTTTTAATATCGCATCATGACCATCATGGCATATGGATCGATTCTGTCATATTCAAATATGCCTTTTCATGGACTGACAGAAAAAACGATCAGTATCCCAGTGATTTCTCCGCATCACCCACCGCCTGGACCATGTCATCCACCCATTCGGGTGCCATCTGGGTTTTGAGCCAGTCCAGGCAGGCAGGCCCGGCCAGCTTCTGAAGGGCTGAAATCTCATCTCCGGTCAATGCCGTGATTTCCATGCCACTTTCCTTGAGCTGGACCAATGATTCCTGTTCCCGCAGCAGCGCCATACTCCGGGTGGAGAGTTTGCCCGCAGTCACCGCATCTCTGAGAACCACCTTGTCCGCCGTTGACAACCCGTCATACCAGGCTTTGTTGCAGAGCCACAGTTGATACCCGAACTGGGAGTTGGCCAGGGAGATATATTTTTGAACCTCGTAAAGCTTGAACACCGATACCACAAAGGCTGCGTTGGTCTGGCCGTCTACCACCCCGGTCTGCAGGGAGGTATAGGTTTCCGGCCAGGGGATCGGAACCGCGCTGGCGCCTAAGGCCTTGAACATGTTTGCCTGCAGGGACCCCATGGCCCGGAACTTGATGTTTTTAAAATCCTCCGGTGTCCGGATGGGGCGTTTGCTGTTGGTAATGGCCAGAAAACCGGAATCCACGATGGCCAGCGCCTTGATTCCGGTGCTTTCTGTAAACGCATCCAGCATTTTCTGGCCAAAGGGACCGTCCACCACGTTCCAGGCAATGGCATCATTTTTAAACACATAGGGGGCCATCATCACCTGGGAAGGGGGAAAGATTCTGGACAAGGTCACCATGGAGGCGGATGTCATCTGGATCGCATTGCTTCTGAGCGCCTGGAGGATATCCTCTTCCTTGCCCAGGGTGCCAGACGGAAAAATTTTCACAGTCAGCCGTCCGCCGCTGCCCTTTTCCATCAGATGGGCGAAATTCACCACCCCGGTGGTGTAGGCAGCCTTATGGGGATCGGGTTTCCCCAGATACGCAAATTTAATCTCATTTTGTGCCGCCGCTGCCGAACCGGCCACCATCAGTGCCAGAATAAATCCCATGACCACACAGATCCCTGTTTTGGAGAACCCCATGCCCCCGGCCGTCATTTTCTTTTTCATCACCTTCCTCCTTGCGTAAATGATTCAATTGTTAAAAATAAGCGGGAACCCGCCGGAATCACCTCTCATCACTGGAATCATGGATATTGGGAATATCCTGTGTTTTACTACGCTCTATGATTTCTGACAGGGTATCAAAATGTACTTTCATCAACTGCCTGGCTTCCTCTTTCTTCCCCTGACACATGAACCGGTAAAACTGCTTGTTGTATTCCAGATCGCCCCTGGCATCCGCCAGGGTCATAGGCACCTTTGACAATACATCCAGGAACACCTTTACCAGGGCGCCCATGATCACCGAAATCCAACGGTTGTGGCACGCTTCGGCAATCAGGCAGTGAAAATGAATCCCCATGGCCTGGTCCGGTTTCCCCCTGTCAATCGCAGCCTCCACCGCCAGGATATTTTCCTTCATGGCATCCAGATCTTCCCGGGTCCGCCGTTCCACAGCCATGGCCACGAGTTCCGGCTCCAGGGTCCTGCGGAATTCCACCAGTTCCTCCGGATCCAGTCCGCTGAACTGGTGAAAATTATTCAGGACCTGTTCCACCTTTTCCGATCCGGGCTGGGCCACAAAACTGCCGCCATAGATGCCCCGGCGTTTTTCTATCAGCCCCTCCGCTGCCAGTTCATGAAGGGATTCCCGCAAGGTCACCTTGCTGACATTCAACTGTTCCACCATCTGGGTTTCCGCAGGCAGGCGATCCCCGGGCTTGAACTTCCCGTCGCGGATGGCCTGCTTGATGATTGCGGTCACCTGGTCGGACAGTTTCTCTTTTTTGACCCCTGCGCCTTCAAATGTGTTGTCCATGTCGATCACCACTGCGAAAAAGATAATATTTTATAACATTAGTTGTTTTAACATATCCTTTCCACTTGTCAATAACTTTTCACTACGGTGAATGACCATTGCAGGCAAAAAACAGTATTGACAATATCCTCTTCATAGGTATATTTAAAAATATGACATGGGTTGTCACCATAAACAAAAAAGCTAAAAAGCAGTTCAAGAAGCTGCCCAAAAGTATAAAAGCCGCTTTGTATGTTCTGGTTGCTGAAATCAAAGATACATGGCCTGTCCGGGGAACTGGTCAAACTACAGCACCCTTGGCAAGGACCGTCATCATTGCCATTTAAAAAAAGGACAACCCACCTATGTGGCGGTATGGCAAGTGATTGATAAAGAAATCCGAATTGTGGAGATCAAATATGTTGGAACACACGAAAACGCCCCTTATTGAATTACGGTTTATCGGGCCTCGGGAAAACCGTAAAAGGGCAATCGATGCCCTGCAGTCTCTTGGTTTTGCCGATGTGTCGGAATCGACCCCTGTTGATGAACTGTTTGAGGATCTTAAAGAGGAGTCTTTGCCCGGGGTGGCTCTCCTGGGAGCCAGGACCAAAGAGGGAATCACTCAAAAGCAGCTTTCCGCGTTGACCGGCATCCCCCAGGGTCATATTTCGGAAATGGAGAATGGTAAGCGGACGATTGGTAAAAAAAGGGCCAGGGTTCTTGGAAAGGCCCTGAAAGTCGGGTACAAAGTTTTCCTGTAACGGATACTGATCCCAAAAGTGTTGACACCGCCGGTTTGATATAATATACAAACCTGAAACCGGATGGCCGGAGCCATCCTGAAGTAACAAACGACACAAGGCATAGATCTCAAAAAGGCCATGAAGGCCCACGTCCTGATACTCAGGACCGGGGTTTCATGGCCTTTTTTTTGTTGGTCAACCGCCATCAATGACTGAAAGGAGAAAAGAATGGCAAACAACAAAGCGGTGGTGCTGAAAACAATCCTGTGGGTCAGTCTGATCGGGATGCTGGCTGTTTCCGGGTTTGGAACAGCCATGGCCGGGGAATCCGGACCCGGACCGGTCAGGATGGAGGACATGACGGTCACCGCCACCAAGACCGATGTGGATGCGGCCCTGTCCCCTGCCACCATGTTTACCGTGGACCGGGAAGACATCGATTTTCAACCCTCCCATTACATGAACAACTTCGGAGAGTTCATACGCGACGTCCCCGGGGTCCATGTGGCCCAGTACTTTCCCTGGGGACCTCCCTGGGTGCATCTGCGGGGAACGGGCCATTTTCTCCAGCGCAGCGTCTATCTGATTGACGGTATGCCGGTCCATGCTTTTTTATCCCCGGCCATCCATCCCAGCGACATTGAAAAAGTGGATGTGGTGTTAGGCCCGTCATCAGCCCTGTATGGGGCCAGCGCAGCGGGCGGGGCCGTCAACATCCTCACCCGGAAGGCAGCCCCCGGGGAGGGAATCCGGGCCGGGGTGTCATACGGCTCCAACAACACCATCCGGCCCAATCTGTCCCTGGGGGATGACACCGGCAATTTTCACTACCGGTTTTCCTACAGCGGGGATTTTTCCGACGGCTACCAGATGAAACCCATTGACGGCATGGTCCTTCTGCACGGCCTGGGAAAACCCCAGTATGTCAGGACCGCGTCTGTGGAAGACAATGACTACAAATCCAACTGGCTCACCGGGAAAATGGGGTGGGACAACAAACAGGGCTCCACCCTGACCCTGTCCCTCAACTACATGGACCGCTATCTTTCCGGGGGCCAGCCCAATGCCATTGAAAACGACCATGGCGGCACCCTGGTGTCCAGTCTCAATTTCACCCATCCTTTAGGCGACTGGGGCAAGCTGACCGCCACCACCGGGTACCAGTATCAGAACATTCCATCCCAGTACAATGGCGGGGCCAGCCTGGTGGGAGGGGCCGTGATCGTGGACAGCACCATCACCGGAAACCAGGAATGGGACCGGGTTCGCATTCCCCTGGAAGTCCAGGGAGACTTTTATCTGGGCCGGCACAATGTGCTGACCGCCGGCGTTTACCTGGCCAGGGAGGAGGAAGAGCGTCACAGATATTCCCCGGCCGGGGCACAGACATACCGATACGATCTGACCACGGATATGACCGGGCTCTATCTTCAGAACCAGACCTTTCTGATGGATGACCGGCTGAGCCTGCTGGCGGGACTGCGGTATGATGAATGGGAATATTCGGATATCTATGATTCCGGATCCAGCGACCCCACGCCGGCGGATGTCAAAAAAGACCATGTCACCTACCGGGGCGGGGTCAAATACAAGGTCAATGACACCGTGTCCCTGCGCAGTTCCATCGGCACGGCCTACTGGCCCGGCAACCCCATATGGTTTTTCCAGAATCTCAATGTCGGGACGACCCACCGGGAAGCCAACCCCAACCTGGATCCGGAAAAAACCTGGATGGCGGACCTGGGAACCGACCTCACCTTCGGGGCCACCCGGACGCTGCTGACCATCACCGGATATTACGGCATCATCGAAGATATCATGGCGTATAGCTATGACCCCCACCCAACCCTGCCCGGTACCACCCTGATCAGGACCCGCAACATGGGAGAGGCGGAAATCTACGGACTTGAACTGCTGTTGAAGCAGCCCCTGACCGAACATCTCTCTTTTACCGGTTCCTTGACCCTGAACCACTCCCGGATCACCGAAGACAAGATCAACCCCGCCAACGAGGGCAATCAGCTGAGAAACTCCCCGGATTACTGGGGGAGCCTGGGCCTGCGGTATATCCGGCCCGATCTGGTCAACGGGGAGGTCCTGTTCCGGTTTTCCGACAGCCGGTTTTATGATGACAACAATGAAGACCTGCCCTATTTTCACATGGAATCCTATCAAACCGTCGATGCCAAAATCTGGCGGGACTGGCACCTGACCCCGGAAATCACCCTGCACACGGCCCTTTCCGGCGTCAATCTGCTGGATGAGGAATATGCCACGGAAATCGTGTATGTGAACCCGGGACGCTACTTTGAATGCATGACCGCTTTCCGGTATGCCTTCTGATATGTCATTTTCCGGACAACAAAACACACGGACCGGATCCTGGACAAGGATGACCGTAAAAATCCGCGGAATTCTGTGGTATCTGCCTGCGGCCTGCCTGATCATGGCCGCAGGCCTTTTCATCGACCCGTGCACGGGCACGGCTAAGGCTTCGGACGCAGACCCCGGACCCGCCCTGACCATCGGGGTGGGGCGGGACTTTTTCGACGGTCCGGACAGCCGGGCTTTTCTGCACGGCTCCACCCACACCTGGGAGGGCCTGACCTACCTGGATGACCATCTAACGGCCCGGCCCTGGCTGGCGGAAGAATGGCACAGCCAGGATGACTGCCGCACCTGGGTGTTCCGGCTTCGAAAGGGTGTCATGTTTCACGACGGCACCATGCTGACGGCCGGTCATGCGAAAACCGCCATTCTCCGCATTGCCCGAAACCCCAGGTATGATCCGGCCGGGGTGTACCGGAACCTGGAAACACTGGAGGCATCCGGACCCCTGGAACTGCGGTTTCATTTTTCCAGACCCTTTCCCGCCTTTCCCAATGCCGTCTCCTACTATTCCAGCCCTGTTCTGCATCCCAAAGGATTTGACGAAAACGGACGGATCATTGAACTGATCGCCACGGGCCCCTTTTATCCGGAAACCATCCGGGCCGGGGACCGCATTGAACTGAATGCCTTTCCCGGATACTGGGGAGACATCCCCCATGTGGACCGGGTGATCTTCCGGACCCTGCTGGATGCCCAGACCCGGGCCATGGCCCTGATGTCCGGGGAAATCGATGCCGTGGCCGATGTGGGGGCCATCCTGCCCCAGCAGGCAGACCTGCTTAAAGGAAAAGAGGACATCGTGCTGAAGCAGGTGGAAGTGGCCACCACCCATTACCTGATTTTCAACTGCCGCATCCCCCCTTTCCATCAGGCCGGATCCCGGCACTGGCTGGCGGAACAGATGGACCTGCCCGGCATGATTGCGGCCCTGGTGCCGGGGGCGGCCCGGCCGGCCAGGGATCCCTATACACCGCTGGCCGTTGACTGGGCGTTCCACCTGCTGCCCCCCCGCCCGTCCCGGGCTTCGGCCCCGGATCCCGTGCCGGGCCCGCTGACGATCCTGATCCATGCCGGCACGGTCCAGCGGTGGCCCTACCTGGACATGGCCCAGTTCATCCAGGCCGGACTGGAAGCCCATGGATTCCGGTCCCGGATCGTGCTGCGGGAACCCGGGGCCTATTACCAGGATATGCGGCAGGGGGATTTTCATGTGGCGCTGCAGCCCAACACCCTGATGACCGGGGACCCTGATTTTTTCTTTGCCTATTACATGGCCACGGACAGTCCGCGTTATTATGGGTGCGGGTCTTCCGAGACGGATGACCTGATCCGCCGGGCCCGCCATGAACCGGATTTGAGTCAGCGAAAAACCCTTTACCGGAAGCTGTCAGAGATCTTTGCCAGGGACCTTCCCCTGCTGCCCCTGTATCATGACATCAGTTATTATGCCCATACCTCCAGGATTGACCATTTTTCCCTGGACCACAACTTCAGGCCCGGCCTGACAAGGACAAGGATCGTGAAATGACCCCGCCCCGTCAAACAGACACCCAGGGCATGGCTTTCTGGGAAACCCGCTGGAAACAGCACCTGAACCGGTCTTTTCTCAGGCAGACACAGACACGGACCCCGGAACAGTGGCAGGCGTTTTACGACCGGGTCGCCGGCATCTGGAGCGAGATGGCCGGAATGGCCAGGGGAACGGCCGCCGCCGTGGTCCGCCGGCTGGTGCGGGACAACCTGATCCGGAAAGACTTCAGGGTCCTGGACATCGGGTGCGGCCCCGGCGCCCTGACAATGGCCCTGGCAGATCAGCGCATGCAGGTCACGGCCCTGGATCGGTCCAGAGAGATGATCCGGATGGTGCAGCAGACACTGGCCGGCCCGCCGACACCTCTGAAACCCCGGGCAGTCCATGTCCTGACCGGGGACTGGAAGTCCCTGCCGGACATGCCCGTCCATGATGCCGCCATTGCCGCGTTTTTTCCGGAAGCCTGTTCTCCAGACGGCATCCATCACCTGGAAACCCTGGCCACTAAGGCCTGTGTCCTGATCATGGGGGATGGCCGGGAAACCTTTCCGCTGCGCCGGCAGATCTGGGACCGGGTCATGCCGGCCCCCTGCCCGGACAGCGGGTTTCACCATGTCTGTGCGGCAGGATACCTGTCCGCTGCGGGCAGAGCCCCCCGGATATCCCGGCTGTCCATCCCCGTGACCCTGGAGGTGGAAAAAGCCTCGGCACACGCCTTTTTTCACGCCTATTTCTCCATGTTCGGGATCCCGGCCAGGGCCCTGGAACCCGCCATCCACCAGGCACTTTCCCCCTGCCTGGACCGGGGACGGGTCTGTGTTCAGGGCACCGCCCATCTCGTGACGGCTGGCTGGCATCCGCCCGGATCAAGATTGCTGGAACCCGGTCCATGCTGACAGCCGCGTTGAAAAAAATCGGCTATACCGCTTTTGTGCTGTGGGGCATCAGCCTGGGCACCTTTGCCCTGTTTGCCTTTGCCCCGGGAGATCCGGCGGAAATCATTCTGCAGCAGGCCAGCGAGACCCCGGACCCGGCCCGGATCGAGGCCCTGCGCCGGGAACTGGGACTGAACGATCCCTGGCCGGTCCGGTACCTTGCCTGGACAGGCGGAATCCTGACAGGGGATCTGGGAATCAGCTGGCAGAACGGCCGGCCCGTGGGTGACGTCATTGCCGAACGAATCCCGGCCACCCTGGAACTGGCCGGTGCCGCATTTGTGCTGGCCGTGGCGGTCTCCCTTGTTTGCGGTGTCTGTGCCGCATTTTTCAGGCACCGGTTCCCGGATCACCTCATCGGGATCGTCACGGTTCTTTTCACGGCCATGCCCGGTTTCTGGCTGGGCATCCTTCTCATGGTCGGCTTTTCCCTGAAACTGGGATGGTTACCCACCACGGGGCGCGGCACGGCCGCCCACCTGGTGCTGCCGGCCCTCACTCTGGCGGCGGGGACGGCCATGCTCCAGGCCAGTGTGCTTCGGGCGGCCCTGGTGCGGATCATGGCCCTGGATCATATCCGGTTTGCCAGGGCCAAAGGACTGGGAACAGGAAAGATTTTTTTCCGGCACCTGCTGCCTGCGGCCCTGGTCCCCATGGTGACCCTGTGGGGCATATCTCTGGGGCAGCTGTCCGGCGGGGCCGTGATCGTTGAATCGGTGTTTGCCTGGCCCGGCATCGGCCGCCTGACCGTGGATGCGGTCCTGGCACGGGACATCCCCCTGGCCCAGGCCCTGATCCTGATGTTCTCCCTGATCTTTGTCGGGGTCAACCTTCTGGTGGATGCGGCCCACCGGAAACTGGACCCCCTGGTGGGGCTCGCCCCGTGAAACTGCCGATCTTCCCCCTCAACCGCCTGACCGTCGGGTGTATCCTCTTCGCCCTGATTGCCGCGGCAGGCATGTTCTCGCCCTGGCTGGCCCCCCATGACCCACTGGCGGCCGATCTGTCCCGGCGGCTGCTCCCGCCCGGCCCTGCCTGGCCCCTGGGCACGGACCAGCTGGGCCGGTGCGTGTTTTCCCGGATCCTTGCCGGGGCCCGCATCTCGTTGTCCGGGGCCGTGGCCGCTTCCGGTCTGGCCCTGGCTCTCGGCGCGGTCATGGGGGGGTGTGCGGCCCTGACCCGGAAATGGGGCCGGGCGTTTTTCACCGGAATCATCGATATGGGACTGGCCCTGCCCGGCCTGATCCTGGCCCTGGTGATCAGCGGCCTGCTGGGGGGAAGCTTCCAGAACCTGATCATCGGACTGGCCCTGGCCAACTGCCCCTGGTGGGCAAGACTGATCCGGGGGCTGCTCCTCACTGCCGGAGAAAAGGACTTTGTCCTGGCCGGACAGACGGCCGGGCTGACAAAAACCCGGCTGCTGACCCACTATCTGTTACCCCAGCTCCAGGGTCCCGTGCTGGCCGCGGCCGCCCTCAGAACCGGACGGATCATCCTGGCCTTTTCCGGCCTGACCTACCTGGGCCTGGGCCCGGCCCCGCCCGCACCTGAATGGGGCCGAATGCTCCAGGAAGCAGGCATCTACATGACCCGTGCGCCCTGGCTCATGCTGGCCCCCGGTCTGGCCATCACCCTGACGGTGGCGGCGTTGAACCTGATGGGAACCGGGGTAAAACGGGAGGAATCATGACCGACACACCGGGAAACCCCATTCTATCTGTCCACGATTTAGCCATCGGCATCCCCGGGCGCAACGGCGTTGTCCCCCTTGTGGAAAATATCCGTTTTACACTGGCCCCGGGCGAAATCCTGGGGATCGCCGGTGAGAGCGGATCCGGAAAAACCCTTACGGGCTGTGCCGTTGCCGGACTGCTGCCGCCCCCGCTGGCCATCGGTTGCGGGAGTATCCATTTTGCCGGGCACCCGGCTTTTCATTCCCGCACCGGGTCTCCTGCCTTCACCCGGGGAAAGGATATCCTGCTGCTGTTCCAGAGTCCCGGCAGTGCCCTGGATCCAGGCGTGCGCGCCGGTATCCAGATCCAGGACGCCCTGACCGCCCGCCCGGGGTGTTCCCGGAAGACTGCCAGGCAACAGGCACTGCACGCCATGGCACAGGTGGGGCTGGATGCATCCCTGTTTGACAGGTACCCGTTCCAGCTCAGCGGCGGGCAGCGGCAGCGGGTGCTCATGGCCCTGGCCTTTGCCCTGGCCCCCCGGATTTTGATTGCCGACGAACCCACGGCCGGCCAGGATGAAGCAAACCGGGATCACCTCCTGATGCTGCTGACCCGGCTGGCCCGGGAAACCGGGACCGCCGTCCTCCTCATCACCCATGACCTGCGCATTCTTTCCAGGACAGCGGATACCATGGCCGTGTTCCACCGGGGACGGCAGGTGGAATCCGGACCCGTCAACCACCTGTTCACCCGTCCGGAACATCCCCACACCCGGGAACTGGTCCGTGCCATGGCGTTTCTGGAATCCTGACCATGCCGCTGCTGGAACTGCATCAGGTCACCAAATCGTACGCCTTTTCCGGAAAAACCACCCCCCCGGTCCTGGACCGCATCAGCCTGACCCTTGACCCCGGTGAAGCCCTCGGGCTGACAGGCCCCAGCGGCAGCGGCAAGACCACGCTTGCCCGCCTCATCCTGGGAATCGAAACGCCGGACAGCGGCCGGGTCCTGTTCCAGGGAAATCCAGTGACCGATCCCCGGGGGCGGGTCAGCCGGCGGTATTACTCCCGGGTGCAGATCATCTGGCAGGATCCCGCAGGGTTCCTCAACCCTTTTCTGCCCGTTCTGACCGCCATCATGGAACCGATGGCCGCCTTTGACATGGGCAATGCGGCTGACCGCCGCACCAGGGCGTATGAACTCATGGAGATGATGGCCCTTCCGTCAGCCCTGGCGCACCACAAACCCGGTCAGCTGAGCGGCGGCCAGTGCCAGCGGGTGGCCATGGCCCGGGCCCTGTCAGTGTCCCCGGCACTTCTGATCTGCGACGAAGCCCTGGTGAGTCTGGATCT
>NPIE01002603.1_pt1 | contig 15269 bp, 10 predicted proteins | sample 8637661 | NCBI WGS metagenome assembly NPIE01 (sample SAMN07420842, study PRJNA396082) | bioreactor metagenome | isolation source: sample BA12 brine-fed electro-methanogenic bioreactor BA | place: Japan: Kochi | collected 2016-12-09 | reverse complement strand
TACGTTCAAATGATTGCTTAGCCACGGTTATATCCTCTTAATTCAGCAATTGGCTTATCAGTTCTGCTTAATAACGGCTTCGGCAATATTCTGCGGAGCTTCGGAATAACCCTTGAACTCCATAGAATAGGTCGCACGACCCTGAGACGCAGAGCGCAGGTCAGTAGCGTAACCGAACATTTCACCCAGCGGTACTTCAGCGTTGATCACCTTGCCGGATGTGCTGTCTTCCATACCCTGCACCAGACCACGACGACGGTTCAGGTCACCCATCACATCGCCCATGTACTCTTCAGGGGTTACGACTTCAACTTTCATCATCGGCTCGAGCAGACACGGACTGGCTTCCTGTGCATACTTCTTAAGTGCCTGTGATGCGGCGATTTTAAACGCCATTTCGTTGGAGTCAACTTCGTGGAAGGAACCGTCGTACAGACGTGCCTTCAAACCGATGAGCGGATAACCGGCGATAACACCGTTCTTCATCTGCTCTTCGATACCTTTCTGTACCGCCGGGATGTATTCCTTCGGAATCGCACCACCCACGATCTCGTTCAAGAACTCCAGTCCTTCTTCATCACTCGGGCTGAACTCTACAACAACGTGACCGTACTGACCGCGACCACCAGACTGGCGAGCAAACTTGTGGTTTGCCACAACAGGCTTACGGATTTTTTCGCGGTAGGCAACCTGCGGCTTACCGATATTGGCCTCAACCTTGAATTCGCGACGCATGCGGTCAACGATGATATCAAGGTGAAGCTCACCCATACCGGAGATAATGGTCTGACCGGTTTCTTCATCAGTTTCAACACGGAAAGATGGGTCTTCCTGAGCCAACTTGCTCAGTGCAATGCCCATTTTCTCCTGGTCAGCCTTCGACTTCGGTTCTACTGCAACGGAGATAACCGGCTCAGGGAATTCCATGCGTTCCAGAACAATTTTCTTGTCCAGGTCGCACAGAGTGTCACCTGTGGTTACATCCTTCAGACCGATCATCGCCGCGATGTCACCAGCGCGTACTTCCTTGATCTCTTCACGGCTGTTGGCATGCATCTGCACCATACGACCGATACGTTCTTTCTTCTGTTTGACAGAGTTATACACACTGTCACCAGAATTCAGCACGCCGGAGTAAACACGTACGAACGTCAGGGTACCAACAAACGGGTCAGTTGCGATCTTGAATGCCAACGCCGCAAACGGGGCATCGTCATCCGCTTCACGTGTTTCAACGGTCTCAGCCTTGTCGTCGAGAGTACCTTCGATCGCCTTAACTTCTGTAGGTGACGGCAGGTATTCAATGACGGCATCCAGTACAGCCTGTACACCCTTGTTTTTGAACGCCGAGCCAGCCTGCATCAGGATGATCTCATTGTTCAAAGTGCGTGCACGCAGGCCTTCCTTGATTTCATCAACGGTCAGCTCACCTTCTTCAAGGTACTTTTCCATCAACTCTTCAGAACCTTCGGCAGCGGCTTCAACCATCTGCTCGTAGTACTGATCAACGGTGTCCTGCATGTCAGCCGGGATATCACCTTCTTCAAAGGTCATACCCATGTCATCTTCGTTCCACAGGATCGCCTTGCCGCGCAGCAGGTCGACAACACCCTTGAACTCATCTTCTGCACCAATCGGCAGATTGATGGGAACAGGGACGGCACCGAGACGCTTCTTCAGCTGCTCTTCAACCATGTAGAAGTTGGCACCGGCGCGGTCCATTTTGTTGACGAACACCATGCGGGGAACTTCATACTTGTTGGCCTGGCGCCATACAGTCTCGGTCTGCGGCTGCACGCCTGAAGAAGCACACAGAACCACGACGGCACCGTCCAGTACACGCAAGGAACGTTCTACTTCGATAGTGAAGTCAACGTGCCCCGGAGTATCGATGATGTTGACGCGGTGCTCATCGAACTGCTTCTGCATACCGCTCCAGAAACAAGTGACAGCTGCGGAGGTGATGGTAATACCACGCTCCTGCTCCTGCTCCATCCAGTCGGTAGTGGATGCACCGTCATGGGTTTCACCCATCTTGTGGCTACGGCCTGTGTAAAACAGAACACGCTCAGTGGTGGTAGTCTTGCCGGCATCAACGTGCGCACAGATACCGATGTTACGATATCGTGCAAGTGGGGTAGTTCGAGCCACGACTCAATTCCTCTGATGTTTAGAAGCGATAGTGGGCAAAGGCCTTGTTGGCTTCTGCCATGCGATGCACGTCTTCACGTTTCTTAACAGCAGCACCACGACCTTCAGCAGCATCAGCAAGCTCACCTGCCAGACGCAACGCCATGGATTTCTCGCCACGCTTACGGGCGGCGTCTACCAGCCAGCGCATGGACAGAGCCATACGACGGGAGGGACGTACTTCCACGGGCACCTGGTAAGTCGCACCACCTACACGGCGGGACTTGACTTCAACCAGCGGCTGAACAGTTTCCAGTGCTTTTTCGAACAGCTCCAGCGGGTCCTGCTTGGTGCGTTCTTCAATTTTGTCCATCGCACCATAAACAATGCGCTCAGCAACAGACTTCTTGCCGTGCACCATCAGGTGGTTGATGAATTTTGCCAGTGTAATGTTACCGAATTTGGGATCCGGCAGGATTTCGCGCTTCGCAGCGACGCGTCTTCTTGGCATTGGATAAGCCCTCTGTAATAAATTAAGGTCTTCAGGATATGCGGATTGTATTCACATCCGCCCTTACTCTTATCGTCTTTCGGTCTCGCTTTAACAGCTACGCAACCCTAAGCGGCCACCGGCTGGAACAGCTTCACCGTCGGAGCGACGGGATCAGGACTTGGGACGCTTGGTACCGTACTTGGAACGACCCTGTTTGCGATCGTTAACACCGGAGCAGTCCAGAGAACCGCGTACAGTGTGGTAACGAACACCCGGGAGGTCTTTTACACGACCACCACGGATCAGAACAACTGAGTGTTCCTGCAGGTTGTGACCTTCACCACCGATGTAGGAAGACACTTCAAAGCCGTTGGTCAGACGCACACGACATACTTTACGCAGAGCCGAGTTCGGCTTCTTCGGAGTAGTAGTGTAAACACGGGTACACACGCCACGACGCTGCGGACATGCTTCGAGCGCGCGAACGTCGCTCTGCTGCACCTTGCGCTTACGTGGCTGGCGTACCAACTGGTTAATCGTTGCCATTAAGCAAACTCCACGTTTGGTTTTTTACCATCTTTATGAGCTGAACTTTGAGTCCAGCACGAAAGGGCCGGAATTTTAATCAATTCCGGCCCCTGACGTCAATTATTGAGCAATATTTACTCAGCGTCCGGCGAAGACATGGATGCATTGAGTGCTTCGGTCAGTGCCTGCTGCACATCTTCCGCACTCACGGTCATACCTTCTGTTGCCATCTGACGTTTACGCTTACGCTCGCTGTGGTATGCCAGACCCGTACCCGCCGGGATCAGTCGACCTACCACCACGTTTTCTTTCAGGCCGCGCAGGAAGTCGCGCTTGCCGGTTACCGCACCTTCGGTCAATACGCGGGTTGTCTCCTGGAAGGAGGCCGCGGAGATGAACGACTCTGTTGCCAGAGAGGCTTTGGTAATACCCAGCAGTACGCGCTCGTACTTGGCCGGAATTTTGCCTTCCGCATCAAGGCGCTTGTTCTGATCAATGATCGCGGCATACTCAACCTGGTCACCCGGGATGAAGTCGGAATCGCCGGTTTCATTAATCTCGGCCTTGCGCAGCATCTGACGCACAATTACTTCAATGTGCTTGTCGTTGATTGCCACACCCTGGAGGCGATAAACCTCCTGGATCTCGCTGACAATGTACTTGGCCAGTTCGGCTACACCCAGGATTCGCAGGATGTCGTGAGCGTTGGACGGACCATCAGAGATGACCTCACCCTTCTCAACCGTTTCACCCTCAAACACGTTCAGGTTACGCCACTTCTGGATCATGATCTCAACCGGATCAGAACCATCCAGCGGGGTAATCACGATGCGACGCTTGCCCTTGGTTTCCTTGCCGAAGGTTACGGTACCTGAAACCTCTGCCAGTACGGCAGACTCTTTCGGCTTACGTGCCTCGAACAGGTCGGCAACACGCGGCAGACCACCGGTGATGTCCTTGTTGACCGAACCTTCCTGCGGAATACGCGCAAGAATGTCACCGATCTGAACATCAGCACCGTCGTTCAGGTTGACGATCGCCTTGGCCGGCAACAGGTACTGGGCCGGCATTTCAGTGCCCGGGTGGAACACGTCGTTGCCCTGCTCGTCTACCAGTTTGACCATCGGACGAATGTCTTTGCCAGCCTGCGGACGATCCTTGCCATCCAGAATCTCAATGGTTGAGAGGCCTGTCAGTTCGTCGGTCTGACGTTTGATGGTGATACCATCATCCATACCCACGTACTGGATGCGGCCCGCCACTTCGGTCACGATCGGATGGGTGTGCGGGTCCCAGTTGGCCACAACAGCACCGGCATCAACCTTGGAGCCGTCACGCACCTTGATGATGGCACCGTACGGCAGCTTGTAACGCTCACGCTCACGACCATGCTCATCGGTTACACCGACTTCACCGGAACGAGAGGTCGCCACCAGGTTTCCATCGGTACGCTCAACATACTTCAGGTTATGCAGGCGGATTTCACCACCGTTCTTGACCTGAATGTTATCCACAGCAGCGGCTCGCGATGCAGCACCACCGATGTGGAAGGTACGCATGGTCAACTGTGTACCCGGTTCACCGATGGACTGGGCGGCAATAACACCGACCGCTTCGCCTCGGTTGACCAGATGTCCACGACCCAAGTCACGGCCATAGCAGTTGGAACAGATGCCAACCTGAGCTTCACAGGTGATCGCGGAGCGCACCAGAATTTCGTCAATACCGCTGTATTTCTCGTCATTTTCCAGACGATAAACCCAGGTTTCGTCAATCAGCGTGCCGGCTTCGATCAGGGTTTCCTTGCCGCTCGGGTCAAGTACATCCTGAGCCACGACACGTCCCAGCACACGCTCACCCAGAGTCACGATCACATCGCCACCCTCGATCATCGGCTGTACCAGTACACCCTTGTCGGTACCACAGTCCGGCTCGGTGATTACAACATCCTGTGCCACGTCAACCAGACGTCGAGTCAGATAACCAGAGTTTGCGGTTTTCAGAGCGGTATCCGCAAGACCCTTACGCGCACCGTGGGTTGAGATGAAGTACTGAAGTACGTTCAGACCTTCACGGAAGTTGGCCACGATCGGTGTTTCGATGATGGAACCATCCGGCTTGGCCATCAAGCCACGCATACCGGACAGCTGACGAATCTGTGCGGCACTGCCTCGAGCACCAGAGTCGGCCATCATGTAAACGGAGTTGAAGGACTCCTGCTCGACCTTGTTGCCTTCGGCATCGATGACAACGTCGACTTTCAGGTTATCCATCATCTTCTTGGCCAGCAGTTCGTTGGCACGAGACCAGATGTCGATAACCTTGTTGTATTTCTCGCCCTGAGTTACGAGACCATCAGCGAACTGACGCTCGATTTCTTTAACTTCTTTATCGGCCTCAGCAATGATCTCGACCTTCTCGGCCGGGATTTCAAAGTCGTTCACACCGATGGAGGCGCCGGACATGGTCGCCTGACGGAAGCCCATGTACATCAACTGGTCAGCGAAAATTACCGTGTCCTTAAGACCACAACGGCGATAGGCTTCGTTCAACAGACGTGAGATCGACTTTTTCTTCATCGCCTGGTCGACCAGTTCGAACGGAAGGCCATCAGGCACGATATCGAACAGCATGGCACGGCCTACAGTCGTATCCTGCAGCTCGTGACGCTCTTCCACATTACCTTCAATGTCACGGATCACTTCAGGAATACGTACCTTGATACGTGCCTGAAGATGAACCTGACCGGCACCGTGAGCGCGCTGCACTTCCTTGATGTCAGAGAAGATCATGCCTTCACCCTTGGCGTTGATACGCTCACGGGTCATGTAGTACAGGCCCAGTACCACGTCCTGAGACGGTACAATGATCGGCTCGCCGTTTGCCGGTGACAGGATGTTGTTGGTGGACATCATCAGAGCACGGGCTTCAAGCTGAGCCTCAATGGTCAGCGGTACGTGCACTGCCATCTGGTCACCGTCGAAGTCAGCGTTGTATGCCGCACACACCAGCGGGTGCAGCTGAATCGCCTTGCCTTCAATCAGAACCGGTTCGAACGCCTGAATACCCAGACGGTGCAGAGTCGGTGCACGGTTCAGCAGGACCGGATGCTCACGGATGACCTCGTCGAGGATATCCCATACCAGCGGCTCTTCACGCTCAACCATCTTCTTGGCAGCCTTGATGGTGGTCGCATGACCACGCAGTTCCAGCTTGGAGAATATGAACGGCTTGAACAGTTCCAGCGCCATTTTCTTCGGCAGACCGCACTGGTGCAGACGCAGGTACGGGCCTACCACGATTACGGAACGGCCGGAGTAGTCAACACGCTTGCCGAGCAGGTTCTGACGGAAACGACCTTGCTTGCCCTTGATCATGTCAGCCAGGGACTTCAGCGGGCGCTTGTTGGAACCGGTGATGGCACGACCGCGACGGCCGTTATCCAGCAGCGCATCGACGGATTCCTGCAGCATGCGCTTCTCGTTGCGCACGATGATATCCGGCGCGTTCAGGTCGAGCAGGCGCTTCAGACGGTTGTTACGGTTGATCACGCGACGGTAGAGATCGTTCAGGTCGGAGGTCGCGAAACGACCACCATCCAGTGGTACCAGCGGACGCAGATCCGGCGGCAATACCGGCAGCACTTCCATGATCATCCAGCCGGGATCATTGCCCGACTTCAGGAAGGCTTCCATCAGCTTGAGGCGCTTGGACAGCTTCTTGATCTTGGTTTCAGAGTTGGTCTGCGGCAGTTCTTCACGCAGCTGTTGGCACTCTTCTTCCAGGTCGATTGAAGCCAGCAGTTCCTTAATCGCTTCCGCACCCATACGGGCATCGAAGTCGTCACCGAACTCTTCCAGTGCTTCAAAGTACTGCTCGTCGTTCATCATCTGACCGCGCTCAAGCGTGGTCATACCCGGATCGATCACTACGAAAGATTCGAAGTAGAGTACACGCTCGATATCACGCAGGGTCATGTCCAGCATCAGGCCGATACGGGACGGCAGTGATTTCAGAAACCAGATATGTGCAACGGGTGATGCAAGCTCAATATGAGCCATGCGCTCACGACGCACCTTGGTTTGAGTGACTTCGACACCACACTTCTCGCAGATGACACCACGGTGCTTCATGCGCTTGTACTTGCCGCACAGGCACTCGTAGTCCTTGACCGGACCAAAAATCTTGGCACAGAACAGACCATCACGTTCCGGCTTGAAGGTACGGTAGTTGATGGTTTCCGGCTTTTTGACTTCACCGTAAGACCAGGAACGGATCATATCCGGTGATGCCAGGGACACACGAATGGAGTCGAACTCTTCGGACTGTCCCTGGGACTTCAGCAGATTCAGCAAATCTTTCATTGTCTATAGCTCCTCGCGGAGTTCTCTGCGCCGGGACCCGCGGATCCCGGCCTGGTGATCATTCAGGTCTTACTCGCTCTCAAGCTCGATATCGATGCCGAGAGAACGGATTTCCTTGATCAACACGTTGAACGATTCGGGCATACCCGGTTCCATACGGTGATCGCCATCGACGATGTTCTTGTACATCTTGGTACGACCGTTCACATCGTCCGACTTCACGGTCAGCATCTCCTGCAGGGTGTAGGCGGCACCATAGGCTTCCAGCGCCCAGACCTCCATCTCACCGAAGCGCTGACCACCGAACTGTGCCTTACCACCCAGCGGCTGCTGAGTAACGAGGCTGTAGGAGCCGGTGGAACGGGCATGCATCTTATCGTCAACCAAGTGGTTCAACTTCAGCATGTACATGTAGCCAACGGTTACCGGACGGTCAAACAGGTCGCCGGTGCGGCCGTCGTACAGACGTACCTGACCGCTGTCATCCATATCAGCCAGACGCAGCAGTGCCTTGATTTCGCTTTCCTTGGCGCCATCAAATACCGGCGTTGCCAGCGGTACACCGCCCTTCAGGTTAGCAGCCAGCTCCAGGATTTCAGCATCGCTGAAGCTGTCCAGCTCTTCCTGACGACCCGCGGTCAAACCGCCGTGATCATCATTGTAGATCTGTCCCAAGAAGGTACGCAGCGCCTTGACCTTCTCGGCCTTGGCCTGCTCCTGTTCCAGGATACCGTTGATCTTGCGACCCAGACCCTTGGCAGCAGCACCGAAGTGCGTTTCCAGAATCTGACCCACGTTCATACGTGACGGTACGCCCAGCGGGTTGAGCACGATATCGACCGGTTCACCATTGGCATCGTACGGCATGTCTTCAACCGGCATGATAACCGAGATAACACCCTTGTTACCGTGACGACCCGCCATCTTGTCACCCGGCTGTACGCGGCGCTTGGTAGCAACGTATACCTTGACGATCTTGAGTACGCCCGGAGCCAGATCATCGCCGGTCTGCAGTTTGCGTTTCTTGTCTTCAAAACGCTTGTCCAGGTTCTCGCGACGCTCTTCCAGGTGCTTGCGTGCCAGCTCCAGTTCTTCTGCTACCGACTCATCAGCCACACGAATCTTGAACCATTCGGACTTTTTCAGTCCGGACAGGAACTCTTCGCTGATCTCTTCGCCTTTCTTCAGACCTGCACCGCCTTCAGCGGACAGACCGACCAGCTTACGCTGCAGACGTTCGAAGGTTGCCTGCTCGACGATACGGAACTCTTCGTTCAAATCCTTGCGAATGCCATCCAGCTCTGATTTTTCGATCGAGAGTGAACGCTCATCCTTCTGCACGCCGTCACGGGTGAATACCTGAACATCGATAACCTTGCCGATGGTACCGGTCTTAACGCGCAAGGAGGTATCCTTAACATCGGACGCTTTTTCACCGAAGATCGCACGCAGCAGTTTTTCTTCCGGCGTCAACTGGGTTTCGCCTTTCGGCGTTACCTTGCCTACCAGAATATCGCCCGGGCCCACTTCAGCACCGATGTGAACAATGCCGGCCTCATCCAGTTTGGAGAGTGCAGATTCGCCCACGTTGGGAATATCGGAGGTAATCTCTTCCGGCCCCAGCTTGGTATCACGCGCCACACAGGTCAGTTCCTGAATGTGGATGGTGGTAAAGCGATCTTCCTGCACCACACGCTCGGAGATGAGAATGGAGTCCTCAAAGTTGTAACCGTTCCAGGGCATGAACGCGATGCGCATGTTCTGGCCCAGTGCCAACTCACCCAGGTCAACGGACGGGCCGTCAGCCATGATATCGCCACGCTGTACCACTTCGCCCGGACGGACGATGGAACGCTGGTTGATGCAGGTGTTCTGGTTGGAACGAACATACTTGGTGAGGTTGTAGATATCCACACCGGCATCGCCCGCCTGAACTTCATCGTCATGTACACGTACCACAACGCGAGCAGCATCGACCGACTCGATCACACCACCGCGACGCGCAACCACGCAGACACCGGAGTCCTGCGCCACGTTACGCTCAATACCGGTACCGACCAGCGGCTTCTCGGCACGGAGAGTCGGCACGGCCTGACGCTGCATGTTGGAGCCCATGAGCGCTCGGTTGGCGTCATCGTGTTCCAGGAACGGAATCAGTGCCGCTGCAACGGATACCACCTGACGCGGAGACACATCCATGTACTGGATACGTTCTGGCGGCATTACGGTAAATTCGTTGAGGTGACGCACTGCCACCAGATCGTCAGTCAGACGACCGTTATCATCCATGGCCGCTGAAGCCTGGGCGATAACATACTTGTTTTCTTCAATCGCCGACAGGTAATCGATTTCGTCGGTTACCTGACCGTCCAGCACACGACGATACGGCGTTTCAAGGAAGCCGTAGTCGTTGGTGCGGGCAAAAACGGCCAGCGAGTTGATCAGACCGATGTTCGGACCTTCAGGGGTCTCGATCGGACATACGCGACCGTAGTGGGTCGGATGCACGTCACGGACTTCGAAGCCGGCACGTTCGCGGGTCAAACCACCCGGGCCCAGTGCGGAAACACGACGCTTGTGGGTGATTTCCGACAGCGGGTTGTTCTGGTCCATGAACTGCGACAACTGGCTGGAGCCAAAGAATTCCTTGATCGCGGCGGCCACTGGCTTGGCGTTGATCAGATCCTGCGGCATCAGGTTGTCGGACTCGGCCATTGAGAGGCGCTCACGCACGGCGCGCTCAACACGCACCAAACCTACACGGAACTGGTTCTCGGCCATTTCACCGACGGAACGGATACGACGGTTGCCCAGGTGATCGATGTCATCTACGGTGCCACGACCGTTGCGAATCTCGATCAAGGTCTTCATGACGTCCAGAATGTCGCTCTTGTCGAGCACACCGGAACCGGTTACTTCTTCACGGCCCAGTCGACGGTTGAACTTCATGCGACCAACGCCGGACAGGTCATAGCGCTCTTCAGAGAAGAACAGATTCTCGAACAGACCTTCAGCCGATTCCTTGGTAGGCGGCTCGCCGGGACGCATCATGCGATAGATTTCAACCAGCGCTTCCAGCTGACTGCGGGTCGGGTCGATGCGCAGAGTGTCAGACACGAACGGACCGCAATCCAGGTCGTTGGTGTACAGTGTCTCGATGCGATCAATACCCAGCACCTGCATCTTACCGATCAGTTCTTCGGTGATCTCGGCGTTGCAGTTGGCTACCAGTTCACCGGTACTCGGATCGACCAGGTTGCGCGCCAGTGCCTTGCCGATCAGGTATTCGGCTGGCACGTTCAGCTGCTGCATGCCTGCCTTGGCCATCTGGCGGATGTGACGCGGGGTAATACGGCGACCCGCTTCAACAATCACGCTGCCTTCAGGGTCCTTGATCTCGAACGACATGGTCTCGCCACGCAGACGCTCCGGGATCAGGTCCATCCAGATGGCATCCTGCTCGAGGGTCCAGCCGGTGGTTTCAAAGAAGGTTTCGAGAATTTCTTCCGCTTCAAGGCCCAACGCACGCAGCAGAATGGTCGCCGGCAACTTGCGGCGACGGTCGATACGCACGAACAGACTGTCCTTCGGATCGAACTCGAAGTCGAGCCATGAGCCACGGTAAGGAATGATGCGGGCAGAATAGAGCAGCTTGCCTGAAGAGTGTGTCTTGCCCTTGTCGTGGTCAAAGAACACACCCGGAGAGCGGTGCAGCTGAGATACGATAACACGCTCGGTACCATTAACAACAAAGGTACCGTTCTCGGTCATCAGGGGCATTTCGCCCATGTAAACTTCCTGCTCCTTGATATCCTTGACCGCCTTCGTAGAAGAGTCGCGATCATAGATGATCAGGCGCACTTTGACGCGCAGAGGCGCTGCGTAGGTGATACCACGCTGCTGACACTCTTTCACGTCGAATACGGGTTCGCCCAGACGGTAACCGGCGTACTCGAGGGCTGCGTTGCCAGAGTAAGAGACAATTGGAAATACGGAATTGAACGCAGCGTGCAAGCCTTCGTCACGACGTCCATCGCTTGCGTTGCCATCCTGCAGGAAGCGACGATAAGAGTCGAGCTGAATCGCCAGCAGGTATGGCACATCCATAACCTGTCGCAACTTGGCGAAATTCTTGCGAATGCGTTTCTTCTCAGTATATGAATAAGCCATCAGTGTTCCCCAGCATCTGCACCCAGGTTGAGAAGCCAGTCCGTCGCATGCCTGCGATCGGGCTGTGTAGCCATTATTTATTTGCTGTCTATAAATAACGGAAAAAGGCCGGTGGCGTTTCGCCACCAGCCATACGCTTTCAAGCAGTTTTAAGCCGCTTTTTGCGCATCAACGCGATTACTTGAGCTCAACAGTCGCGCCAGCTTCTTCCAGAGCCTTTTTCAGCTCTTCAGCTTCATCTTTGGAAACGCCTTCTTTGATGGTAGACGGAGCGCCGTCAACCAGCTCTTTGGCTTCTTTCAGGCCCAGGCCGGTAGCGCCACGGACAGCCTTGATGACGTTTACTTTCTTGTCGCCGGCAGCAGCCAGAACAACGTTGAACTCAGTCTGCTCTTCAGCAGCAGCGCCGGCATCACCAGCCGGACCAGCCATAACAGCAGCAGCGGCAGTTACGCCGAACTTCTCTTCCATGGCTTCGATCAGAGTAACAACGTCCTTAACAGACATTTCAGAGATTGCGTTGATGATATCTTCGTGAGTCAGAGACATGATTCAAATCCTGATAATTGGGTAGAGCAATAGCTCGTTAAAACTTTCAAGAAACAGCCGAGAACGAATCTCAGGCAGCTTCCTGCTCTTTCTGGTCGCGAATGGCCGCAATGGTACGAACCAGCTTGCCGGCTGAAGCTTCTTTCAAGACGCTCATCAGCTTGGCGATTGCTTCGTCGTAAGTCGGCAGGCTTGCCAGCATTGTGATATCGACCAGTTCACCTTCGAAGGCGGCTGTTTTCAGCTCGAACTTCTCGTTCTTTTTCGCGAAATCCTTGAGGATACGCGCACCGGCACCCGGGTGCTCGGTGGAGAAGGCGATAATGGTCGGACCTACAAAGCTGTCCTGCAGACATGCGTAGTCAGTGCCATCTACTGCGCGACGAGCCAGTGTATTACGTACGACTTTCAGCCATACGCCGTTTGCACGGGCTTCTTTACGCAGAGCAGTCATGTCTTCTACAGTTACACCGCGTGAATCGGCTACAACTGCAGACAGAGCAGACTTGGCAGCTTCCTGGACTTCAGCGACGATCGCTTTTTTGTCTTCGAGTCCTAATGCCACGATTTACTCCTGGATATAGTCTTGCGACTGTTTACCAACCACCCCCTGCGGGGCTTCTGAGTACGGTGGTTTTGATTCATGTGAATCGCACCGTCTGCGCAGGCTGGTGTTTCCATTAAGATGCCGCAACCGAAGTGACGACATCACCTGCGGTCTTTGACGGCCTTCGTCTCTGTATTACAGGTCACGAAGACCCTCAAAAAACCTTTACGTCGATCAGAAGCTCAGAGAGGACTGATCGATCGCCAGACCCGGGCCCATGGTAGTGGACAGGGTCACTTTCTTGACGTAAACACCCTTGGCGGAAGAAGGCTTCAGCTTCTTCAGTTCAGCCAACAATGCTTCAACGTTCTGCTGGATAGCCTGAGCTTCGAAGCCCAGCTTGCCAACTGAACAGTGAATGATACCGTTCTTGTCAGTACGGAAGCGCACCTGGCCAGCTTTGGCGTTGTTAACGGCAGTCGCCACGTCGGGAGTTACAGTACCAACCTTCGGGTTCGGCATCAGACCGCGCGGACCCAGAATCTGACCCAACTGACCCACAACGCGCATAGCGTCCGGAGTCGCGATCACAACGTCAAAATCCAGGTTACCGGCTTTTACCTGCTCAGCCAGATCATCGAAACCAACGATGTCTGCACCAGCTGCTTTTGCCTTCTCGGCATTCTCGCCCTGCGCGAAAACCGCAACACGAACATCCTTGCCGGTACCGTTCGGCAGTACGCTGGAGCCACGTACAACCTGATCAGATTTACGCGGATCAACACCCAGGTTCACCGCAACGTCGACAGACTCGGTGAACTTGACAGCGGAAACTTCGCCCAGCAGAGATACAGCATCTGTTACTGCGTACAGCTTGCCGCTCTCGATTTTTTCACGAATCGCCTTCTGGCGCTTTGTCAGCTTAGCCATTATTCATCACCCTCTACAACAAGGCCCATGGAGCGCGCGCTTCCGGCGATGGTGCGGACAGCCGCATCCATGTCAGCCGCGGTCAGATCAGGCATCTTGGTGGTTGCAATCTCTTCCAGCTGAGCGCGGGTAACAGTACCCACTTTTTCAGTGTTCGGACGCGCAGAACCACTCTTCAGACCTGCAGCCTTCTTCAGCAGAATGGCAGCCGGCGGAGTCTTGGTGATGAACGTAAAGCTGCGGTCGCTGTATACAGTAATAACAACCGGAGTCGGCAGACCAGGTTCGATACCCTGAGTCTGGGCGTTGAACGCCTTACAGAACTCCATGATGTTAACACCGTGCTGACCCAGAGCCGGACCTACTGGAGGACTCGGGTTAGCCTGACCTGCTTTTACCTGCAGCTTGATATAAGCGTTGATTTTCTTAGCCATTAAGCTACTCCTTTGGGTTCAAACGCCCTGAGGGCTCCCCATTTCCACAACAACGAAAACCGCCTGATGGCGGCTTCGTTACCAGAATCTCAGGCCTTTTCGACCTGAGTAAATTCAAGCTCGACCGGTGTCGAGCGCCCGAAGATGAGGACAGCCACCTGCAAACGGTTCTTCTCGTAGTTGACCTCTTCGACCACGCCGTTGAAGTCAGCAAAAGGACCGTCGATGACACGCACCATCTCACCGGGTTCAAATACAGTCTTGGGCCTTGGCTTGTCTGCACCACTTTCAACACGCTGCAGAATTTCCTGAGCCTCTTTTTCAGTAATCGGTGCAGGCTTATCAGCCGTACCACCAATGAAACCCATTACGCGGGGAGTATTCTTCACCAGATGCCAGGTTTCATCATTCATGGCCATCTGCACCAGCACGTAACCGGGGTAAAACTTGCGCTCGGACTTACGCTTTTTGCCGTCACGAATCTCAACCACCTCTTCGGTGGGAACCAGCACTTCGCCGAACAGATCCTGCATGCCATGCAGTTCAATCCGTTCTTTCAGTGCATTCATGACGCGCTTTTCGTAGCCGGAGTAGGCATGCACGACATACCAGCGCTTCTTGTCCATGTCCATGCTCACACCTCTTATCCGATGGCGCCGGACACCAGCCAACCCAACAGGGAATCAAGCCCCCAGAGCGCCAGCCCGACCAACAGTACAGCAATCACTACAATTGCAGTTGTCTGCAGCGTTTCCTGGCGCGTCGGCCAGACAACCCTGCGAATCTCACTCTTGGCTTCTTTGAACAGCCTGAAGAATGCCTTTCCTTTCGCGGTCTGCAGTGCAACCAGCCCTGCAATCACCGCCAGCGCCAACAGCGCCAAAACACGGTACAGCAGTGACTCGCCAGCGAACATGGAGTTCCCTACCACACCAGCTGCAACCAATGCTACAACGACTAGCCACTTCAGGCCGTCGAGTTTAGATCCTTCGGAAGTCACTTTAGAGTTCACGCCAGGGCCTCGGAAAAATGAAAGCTTGCGCTTTGTGTGACGCCATTCCCGATTAGGAATGGCAGGCCAGGAGGGACTCGAACCCCCAACCTGCGGTTTTGGAGACCGCTGC
>NPIE01016356.1_pt3 | contig 15274 bp, 10 predicted proteins | sample 8637661 | NCBI WGS metagenome assembly NPIE01 (sample SAMN07420842, study PRJNA396082) | bioreactor metagenome | isolation source: sample BA12 brine-fed electro-methanogenic bioreactor BA | place: Japan: Kochi | collected 2016-12-09 | reverse complement strand
CTGTACGCTCGACAAAAGCCATCCCTGGCTTTTGACGGTCCCGGAAAGGCTCCCCATCCCGTGCACTCTTGCTAACAGCTATGATACGTCTTCATCTGAGGACAAATCGTAAAAGAAACGGCTTAATTAAACTTTGATCGATCAGGAGAGTGACCATCAGCCCCAATCATCGTAAAGCTCTAAGACTTGTCATCGAGTTTATCAGTCCCTATCGACGCGCGGTTGTAGGGGCACTGGTGGCACTGGTTATTACCGCCGGGATCACCCTTGGTCTGGGCCAGGGCCTGCGCATTCTGGTCGATCAGGGCCTGGCCACTCAGTCTCCGGAAAACCTCGCCAAAGCTATCGGCCTGTTTTTCGTGCTGGTACTCGGCCTGGCCTTTGGTTCGTTTGCCCGATTCTACCTGGTGTCCTGGATTGGCGAACGGGTGGTGGCAGATATTCGCAAACGGGTATTCAATCACTTGATCGATCTCACGCCCAGCTTCTTTGAACAGAACCGGGCCCTGGAGATTCAGTCCCGGTTTACGGCTGACACCACCGTACTGCAATCGGTGATTGGCTCCACCGTCTCCATCGCCCTGCGCAACACGCTGATGCTTATCGGCGGGCTGATTCTTCTGTTTGTCACCAACGCCAAGCTGGCCAGCATCATCCTGCTGGGATTTCCGCTGGTGATTGCGCCGATCCTGTTTTACGGCCGCCGGGTGCGGGCGCTGTCCCGACTGAGTCAGGACCGGGTGGCGGATGTTGGCAGTTATGTCGGGGAGAATCTCAGCCAGATCAAAACCGTACAGGCCTTCAATCATCAGCCTCACGACCGCCGCTATTTCGCCGAGGTTTCTGAAAAAGCCTTCGATATTGCCCGGCAACGGATTCGGCAGCGCGCCTGGCTGACCACACTGGCCATTTCCCTGGTGATGGGCGCCGTCGGTATTGTCATCTGGATTGGCGGGCTGGACGTGATTCATGGCCGAATCTCACCGGGGGAGCTGGCAGCCTTTGTGTTCTATAGCCTTCTGGTTGGCGTGGCGGCTGGAGCCATCAGTGAGGTGATTGGCGAATTGCAGCGCGCCGCCGGTTCCGCAGCTCGCCTGTTTGAGCTGCTGCAAACCGAGCCGGAGCGGCGTCCCGAGACAGGAACGGACCGGCTTCCGGGCACAGTGACCGGTGCAATTACTCTGGATAACCTGAGCTTCAGCTACAGCGGGCGCACGGAACGGCCAGCGCTTGCCAGGGTCTCTCTGGAAATCCAGCCGGGTGAAACCCTTGCCCTGGTCGGACCGTCCGGTGCCGGTAAATCCACGTTGTTTGATCTGCTACTGGGTTTCTATCCGCTACAGGACGGGGCTATCCGGTTGGATGGCATAGACACCGCCAAGGTTCCACTGGCTGACCTGCGACGGTGTTTCGCCCTGGTGCCGCAGAATCCGGCCCTGTTTCATGGCACTGTCGCCGATAATCTGCGCTACGCCCGGCCCGAGGCCAATCAGGCTGAGATCGAGCAGGCCGCCGGTATTGCCCACGCCCACGAATTCATCCAGGCCCTGCCACAGGGTTACGACACGCCCCTGGGCGATGCCGGCCAGGGCCTTTCCGGTGGCCAGAAACAAAGACTGGCGATTGCCCGTGCGCTGTTGGCCGACGCTCCGATTCTGCTGCTTGATGAAGCCACCAGCGCCCTGGATGCGGAAAGCGAGCATCTGATTCAGCAGGCCATGCCGGCGCTCACGGAGGGCCGGACTACCCTGGTGATTGCTCACCGGCTGGCAACGGTGCGGGATGCCGACAGGATCGCGGTATTTGACGAAGGCCGACTGCTGGCAGTGGGCAGTCACGACCAGTTGATCCGCGATAACGCGCTGTACCGGCGCCTGGCCAGCCTGCAATTCCGGGACACCGGGAGCCAGACAGAACACTGAGTGCCCCGTTGGTCGGTTTGTGTGTTGGGTGCGTACTCCCTACACTGGTACTAGAAATTCCTAATCCTGACACAGGGAGACACGCAAAGTGAGCAACAAAGAATTGCAGGCACTCAAAGAGCGATACGTCGCCGCGGGCGCAGCAAGCCCCAATGATCAATTTGCAGATCACGCCCTGAACGCAGAGGTCTGGGACGCAGATGGCAAACGCATGATCGATTTCGCCGGCGGTATCGGCGTATTGAACATCGGCCATCGACATCCCAGGGTGGTTGAGGCCGTCAAGGCGCAGCTCGACAAACTGATGCACACCTGCCAGACCGTAATGCCCTACGAGGGCTACGTGAAGCTGGCCCAGAAGCTGAGCGAAGTGGTGCCGGTAAAAGGCCACGGGAAGGTCATGCTGGCCAACTCCGGCGCCGAGGCATTGGAAAACGCGGTCAAGATTGCCCGCGCGGCCACCGGCAAAAACAACGTTATCTGTTTTGACGGCGGTTACCACGGCCGCACTTTCTTCACCATGGCCATGAACGGCAAGGCCGCCCCTTACCAGACCTCCTTCGGGCCCATGCCCGGCCTGGTCTACCGTGCGCCTTACCCGGTGCCTTACCATGGCATTTCCGAAGAAGAGTCCCTGCGTGGCCTGGCGATGACCATGAAAGCCGACTCCCCGGCCCATGAGACCGCCGCCATCGTACTGGAGCCGGTTCTGGGTGAGGGCGGTTTCTACCCGGCACCGCCAAGTTTCCTGAAAGCCATCCGCAAGATCTGCGATGAAAACGACATCATGATGATCGTGGATGAAGTGCAAAGTGGCTTTGGCCGCACCGGCAAGCTGTTCGCCATCGAACACAGTGGTATTGAGCCGGACATTATGACCATGGCCAAATCCATGGCCGATGGCATGCCCATCTCGGCCATCGTCGGCACCGACAAGGTGATGGACTCCTCCGGCCCGAACTCCCTGGGCGGTACCTACACCGGCAGCCCCACCGCGTGCGCCGCCGCCCTGGCGGTGTTCGATGTCATCAAGGAAGAAGATATCCTTGGCAGGAGCCAGCGCCTGGGCGAGAAACTCAGAGCCCGGTTCGACCAATGGCAGGAGCAGTTCACCCATGTGGACAACGCTCGCAATCTGGGCCCCATGGCGGCCTTTGAGCTGGTGGAAAGCAAGGATAGTCACAAGCCCATGCCAGAGCTGGCCGGGGCCATTACCAAGAAGGCAAAGGAGAAAGGACTGATCCTGCTGAGTTGCGGTATGCACGGCAACACATTGCGGTTCCTGATGCCGGTGACCATCGAAGACGAAGTGCTGGAAGAAGGGCTGAATATTGTTGAGGAATGCCTGAAGGAAGTGGGCGCCTGAACCAGGCGGTTACGTCTGACTTCCTATTCGTCGTATACTGCCGGAAGCTCTTTCCGGCAGTTTCCCCCCTCGGGTTCTGCCGTTGATTCACCGATCAGGCGGTAACCATGACGTCCCAGAGTAATTCTCCCACTCCCGACCACCAACCCAGACCCTGGATCGACCTGCTGGTCAGCATCATCATTCCCTCGGTGATTCTGATGAAGTTCAGTGGTGACGAACACCTCGGCAGCGTCAATGCGCTGATCATCGGCCTGGCGTTTCCCCTGGGCTGGGGCCTGTTCGAGCTGGTGCGCTACCACAAGAAAAACTTCATCGCCTTGCTGGGCCTGATCAGTGTCGGCCTCACCGGCGGCATTGGTTTGCTGGAACTGGATGCCGGCTGGCTCGCCATCAAGGAAGCGGCCGTGCCCGCCGTCATTGGTCTGGCGGTACTGGTGTCTACGCGCACCAGGTACCCCCTGGTTCGTACTCTGCTTTATAACCCGAATGTGCTGGACGTGGACAAGATTCAGGCCTCACTGGAAGAAAAGAACTGCGTGGAGGAGTTTGAAGGGCGCCTACTTAAGGCCAGCTATTTCTTTGCCGGCACCTTCCTGTTCTCGTCCATCATGAATTATGTGCTGGCGAAATGGATTGTGGTGAGCCCTTCGGGCACCCAGGCCTTCAATGAGGAACTGGGCCGCATGACCCTGGTGAGCTATCCGATGATTGCCATCCCCTCCATGGTGATGATGCTGCTGATTTTCTATTATCTCTGGCGCACCATCCGGCGCCTGACGGGGTATACCCTGGAAGAGGTGATGGCGCCACACCTGATTGAAAAGGAAAAAGAAAAGGAACGGAAGAGGGCAGAGTCCGGCTCCTCGAAATAGGTTATTACAACACTGGTTTCCGGGTTCCCCGGACACCCATAAAAAAACGGTGGCATCCACAAGGAGCCACCGTTTTTTATTGCCAACAAGGTTTGTCTGATCAGATATCCAGGTTGGTTACTTCCAGCGCGTTGCTCTGGATGAAGTCCCTCCGTGGCTCCACATCATCCCCCATCAGTGTGGTGAAGATCTGGTCGGCGGCAATCGCATCCTCAATGGTAACCTTCATCATCCGACGGGTTTCCGGATCCATGGTGGTTTCCCACAGCTGATCCGGGTTCATTTCACCCAGACCCTTGTATCGCTGGATGTTCAGGCCACGCTGGGCTTCCTTCATCAGCCACTCCAGGGCGCCCTCAAAGGACAGCACAGACTGCTTGCGCTCGCCACGCTGGATGTAGGCGCCATCCTCGATCAGCCCCTCCAGGGTCTCGCCCAGGCGCGCAATGGCACCGTACGAAGAAGACTCAAAGAAGTCATGACTGAACACATGCTCATGGGGAATGCCATGCACAAAGATGGTGACCTTGGGCAGGTACAGGCCCCGTTCCTCATCGCGGGTAACGGAGAAGGTGTACTTGGTGCCCGTGCGGGTATCCAGATCCAGACCTTCACCCAGGCGCGCCACCCAGCGGGCCACTTCGGTCTCGTCCCTCAGGTGTTCCGGCTTGAGCGTGCTGTTGTAGACCATCTGTTGCAGTACCTTGGCCGGATAGGCCCGGGACAGGCGATCGATCATCGCCATCACTGCCTGATAGTCCTTCACCATGGTTTCCAGGGCGGAATCCTTGATGGCCGGTGCTTCCGGGTTTACATACAGCTGGGCGCCTTCCAGAGCCGTCTGGGTCAGATAGGCTTCTTTCGCCTTCTCGTCCTTCAGGTATTGCTCCTGTTTGCCACGTTTGACCTTGTACAGCGGCGGCATGGCGATGAATACATGGCCGCGCTCGATGATTTCCCGCATCTGGCGGAACAGGAAGGTCAGCAGCAGAGTACGGATGTGAGAACCGTCCACATCGGCATCGGTCATGATGATGATGGAGTGATAACGGAGTTTGTCCGGGTTGAATTCTTCCCGGCCGATGCCACAACCCAGCGCGGTGATCAGGGTGCCGACCTCGGCAGAGGACAGCATCTTGTCAAAGCGGGCTTTCTCGACGTTCAGGATCTTACCTTTCAGGGGCAGGATGGCCTGGGTCTTACGATCACGGCCCTGCTTGGCACTACCACCCGCAGAATCACCCTCCACAATGAACAGTTCGGAGAGGGCAGGGTCTTTTTCCTGGCAGTCTGCCAGCTTGCCGGGTAGGCCAGCGATATCCAGGGCACCCTTGCGGCGGGTCATATCCCGTGCCTTACGGGCTGCTTCCCTGGCACGGGCCGCTTCGATCATCTTGTTAACGATCTGCTTGGCTTCGTTGGGTTGCTCCTGCAGGTACTCCGCAAAGCTCTGATACAGTTCCTGCTCCACCGCCGTCTTCACTTCCGAGGACACCAGCTTGTCCTTGGTCTGGGAGGAGAACTTGGGATCGGGCACTTTCACACTGATGATAGCGGTCAGACCTTCCCGGGCATCATCACCGGAGGTCGCAACCTTGGCTTTCTTGCCCAGGCCTTCATGATCAATGTAGTTGTTCAGAGAGCGGGTCAGTGCTGCCCGGAAACCGGCCAGATGAGTACCACCATCACGCTGGGGAATATTGTTGGTGAAGCAGTAGATGTTTTCCTGGAAGGCATCGTTCCACTGCATAGCCACCTCCACCGCAATGCCGTCTTCCCGTTCACGGTTGAAATGGAAGACACGGTTGATGGCCGTCTTGTTGGTATTCAGGTGCTCTACAAAGGCCCGAAGACCACCTTCATACTCAAAGATCTCTTCCTTGCCTGAACGCTCATCCGTCAGGCGGATACGCACACCACTGTTCAGGAAAGCGAGTTCCCGCAGGCGCTTGGCCAGGATGTCGTAATGGAACTGGATATGAGTGAAGGTTTCCGGAGAGGGAATAAAGTGAACCTTGGTACCGGAGGCATCGGTTTCACCGACTTCGCCCAAGGGCGCATTAGGTACACCGTGGGTGTAGTTCTGCTCATAGACCTTGCCATCCCGGCGGATGGTGAGGGTCAGCGAGGAAGACAGGGCGTTGACCACAGACACACCTACGCCGTGCAGACCGCCGGAGACCTTGTAGGAGTTGTCGTCGAACTTACCGCCGGCGTGCAACACAGTCATGATGACTTCGGCGGCCGAAACACCTTCCTCTTCATGCAGATCGACCGGGATACCGCGACCATTGTCTTTTACGGTAATGGATTCGTCCGGGTGGATGATGATGCCGATTTCAGAACAGTAACCAGCCAGAGCCTCATCGATGGAGTTATCCACCAACTCAAAGACCATGTGATGCAGGCCGGTGCCATCGTCGGTATCACCGATGTACATACCGGGCCGTTTACGCACCGCGTCGAGTCCTTTGAGGACTTTGATACTGGAGGAATTGTAGTTCGATTCACTCATTAAAAGAGACTCCTGGAGGTGAGCCCAGCCCTGGCGACACGATCATTCGCGAACCCGCCAGGCTCAGCTATTCTTCCGTCAATTGTCCATGTTCCACGTGGAACATTCTGTATTCAGGTGTATCCCCATCGTGCCACAACGTGTCCGGTTCCGGATGCTCAATGGAGGTGATAAACACCTGACAACGCAGTTCCTGTAAGTTGCGAGCCAGCATAACGCGATGACGAACATCCAACTCGGCGTTGATATCGTCCAACAGAAACGTCACCTGTTTGCCAAGATCACTCAACACCTTGCCCTGAGCAATCTTCATCAGGATCACCAGTGTCTTTTGCTGGCCTCTCGAGAAGGTTTCCGCCACCGGACGACCACCAAACTTCAGGCGGATATCCGCCCGGTTCGGGCCGTACAAGGTGTGGCCCATACGACGTTCCTGTTCGCGATGGTTAACCAGTACTTCGGTCAACGCTGTGCTTCGATCCCAGCCCGGGTAGAAGTCCATATTCAGACCTTCCACCCAAGGCGCATCCAGCTCCGCCAACACCGATTCAAAAGCGATCTTGAAGCGATGGAAGACAGTTTCGCGGATGTCACTCAACGACTCCGCCAAGGCGCCGTACTGGGAATCCCAGACCCGCATCAACGATTCGTCCAGTCTACCATTTCTCAGCATTTGATTCCGCTGTGACGTGACCCTCTGAACCTGTTGCCACAGGGCAGAAAAGGAAGGTTCCACGTGGAACACTAACCAATCCAGAAACTGTCGGCGTTTGCCCGGACCACCGGCAACAATGTCGAACACACCGGGATCAATCACCGAGACCGGAAGATGCATCGCCAGAAACGAAAGACTGCGAACCGCCTCACCATCTACCCGCAACTGGGTTTCCTTGAGGCTGACATCCCGGGAAATACCAATCCTGTGCTCAACCTTTTCTGAAGATGCTTGCGCCAACAGACCTGAATCCAGTGCCCCGAAGACAGTCAGCTTCGACTGCCCGTGGGCCACCACTGCCTGATGCCGGCTGACCCGAAACGACCGGCCAAGGCCAAGATAACCAATTGCCTCCAGCACACTGGTTTTACCACTGCCATTGGCGCCATAAAGAAGATTGAAGGACGGTGAAAATTCTACAGGCGCAGATAACAGGTTTCGGAAATGCTGTGTCTGGAGTTTGACTAACGCCATGGGTAACGGAGTGCTCAGGCTGAGAATTCGGACGACCAAAACGAGAAAGGGCGATACCGTTTCCGATATCGCCCTAGTGTACTAGAAATAGAAACCCCGGTAGACCGGTTAATGAAGCATGGTTAGCCGTTCATCCATAAACACGTCCATTTCCGGCGCCAGGATGTGAACATAGCGGTCAAAATACAAGAACTGCTTGAGCAGCAAGGCGAATTCACGGGGGAAATGCAAACCGTGACTTTCGCCAACCTTTACCATGTCCATCAGGATATTATTCACGTCGTCCTCGGCCCGTTCCACTTCATAGGGCACATCATCCGGCACCATACGATCCATCTGACGATACAGACGCTGAAGATCAGCAGACAGATCGTCCACCCGCACGGTATGCCGGGTAACGCCAATCCGGATCATGGCGTCAGCCATACCGTCAAAATTGCCCACCATAATCGCGGAAATGAAATCGCTCACGGCCTGCCAGGTATCCGGCCTGATCCGACCGACAATGCCGAAATCGATAAAACCAACGCGACCGTCCTCAAGCACCATCAGGTTACCGGCATGAACGTCTGCGTGAAAAAACTCGCATTGGGTCAGGCTGGCAAACCAGGTGTTCATGGCGGTTATCAATGTCCGCTCCGGATCCCGGGAAAAGCCTCGAATACTCTCCAGATCCGTCAATGGGACCCCATGGAACCGCTCCATGGTCAGAATCCGGCGAGTACTGCAATGCTCGTACACCCGCGGCACGGTCGCATCTTCGTTGTGAGTATTCTGCAAAAACTCCCGGAACACTTTCAGGTTGTTGGCCTCTTTAATGAAATCGCATTCTTCCATCATGGTTTTCTGGATTTCATCAACAATGCCAGACATGGAGGTCCAGGACAGTTTCGGGGCCAGCGTCTCGAGCATTCGGGCAGACAGGTAAAGGAAGTTGAGGTCCGTCAGCAGAATGTTTTCCACACCCGGCTTCTGAACCTTGATCACCACTTCTTCACCCGTTACCAGGCGAGCAGCATGAACCTGGGCAATGGATGCCGAAGCCAGTGCAACCGGATCAATTTCCGAATACACCTGATCAATAGGGCGACCAAGCTCGTCCCGGATGATCTTCTTGATTACGCTGAAGGGAAGGCTCGGGGTCTTGTCGAGGCAGAACTGGAACTCCTCCACATACTCCTTGGGGAAAAAGGTCGGCGAGCTGGCAATAAACTGTCCCAGCTTGATGTAGGTTGCGCCCAGGCTTTCGAAGGTCTGCCTCAACAGTTTCGGGGCAGGGGGCCGATCGCCCCGAACCCAGTTTACCCCGGTGCGGCCAAGCACAGACAGGGTTTGACCGATCCTGAACGCGCCTTTGATTCCATTCGTTACAGCACCCATAGAGCCCTCCAAACCTGATTACAGTCGCATCGGCATGACAACATACAGGCAACGGTTGTCGTTCTGAGCCTCAATCAGCGCACTGCTGTTGGGATTCGACAACGTAATCTTCACCTGGTCATCATCCAGTGCATTCATGACATCTACCAGATAGCCTACATTAAACCCGATCTGCAGTGATTCGCCCTGATACTCCACCGGCAAGGCATCTTCGGCCTGTTCTTGGTCAGGGTTATTGGCGAACACCTGCAACTGGTTGGGAGAAAGGTTCAGGCGCACACCACGGATGTTCTCGTGAGACAGAATGCCCGCCCGCTGCAGGGTACTTTTCAGCGTTGAACGATCAGCCAGTACGGTCTTGTCACCGCCCCGCGGGATCACCCGGTTGTAATCCGGGAACTTGCCTTCAATCAACTTGGAGGTAAAGGTATAGCTGCCCACCGTCGCCCGCAGATGATTGTCACCGATGACCAGCGTAACCGGCGATTCTTCATCATCCAGAAGCCGGGCCAGCTCCAGCACACCTTTACGAGGCACAATAACCTGCCGCAACTCTGGACACCCGGTATCCAGATCGAACTGGGCCATGGCCAGACGATGACCATCGGTAGCCACAACCCGGGCATGATTAACATCCACTTCCAGCAACAACCCGTTCAGGTAATAACGCACATCCTGCTGGGCCATGGCGAACGCAGTGGCATCCAGCATGCGACCGAGCTCTTTCTGTGGCAATGCCAGGCGGAAGCTTTCCGGCTCATCTTCGACATTGGGAAAGTGCTCCGCCGGCAGCGTCGACAGGGTGAAGTGGGAATTTCCGGCGCGCAGATGCAGACGATCGCCTTCCAGTGCCAGATCGATAGGCGCCTCATCCCCCAGGGCCCGGCAGATATCCGCCAACTTCCGCGCCGGAACCGTGATACGACCAGGCTGATCCACATGGACTGGTGCTACCCGAGCCACCAGCTCCACTTCCATATTGGTACCGGTCAGTGTCAGCGTATTGTCTTCCGCTTCCAGCAGGACGTTGGACAACACCGGCATGGTCTGTTTCTTTTCCACAACGCCCGCGATGCTTTGCAGCGGGGTGATCAGTGATTCACGGCTGATGGTCAGTTTCATGGCACTCGGCTTCAGTTATCGGAAGTGAATGTATGTGTTGTTCGTACGGGCCACCTTCAATCAGGTGGTCAGCAATCTCATAAAATTCTGATAATCCTCACGGATACCGGGATCGGTTTCCTGCAATTCAACAATCTTTTTACAGGCATGCAGAACGGTGGTGTGGTCACGCCCACCGAACGCGTCGCCAATCTCCGGCAGGCTATGGTTGGTCAGTTCCTTGGCCAGGGACATAGCCACCTGGCGCGGCCGGGTGACTGTGCGAGTGCGGCGTTTGGACAGCAGATCCGCCACCTTGATCTTGTAGTACTCAGCCACCGTTCGCTGGATATTATCGATGCTCACCTGCTTTTCATGCAGGGCCAGGAGATCCTTGAGGCTCTCACGGATAAACGGCGGGGTAATCTCCGAGCCAGTGAAGTGAGCATTCGCTATCACCAGACGCAGAGCCCCTTCAAGCTCACGAACGTTTGATCGGATTTTCTGTGCAATAAAGAACGCGGCCTCGCTGCTGAGTTTCACATTGGCCTGTTCCGCCTTCTTCATCAGGATCGCCACCCGTGTTTCCAGTTCCGGAGGCTCGACCATCACCGTCAGGCCCCAGCCAAAGCGGGATTTCAGCCGCTCCTCCATATCAGAGATTTCTTTCGGGAAACGGTCACAGGTCACGATCACCTGCTGGCCACCTTCAAGCAGCGCATTAAAGGTGTGGAAAAACTCCTCCTGAGTGCTCTCTTTCCCGGCGATAAACTGGATGTCATCGACCAACAGCACGTCTGCGGTACGGTACTTCTCCCTGAACTGCTCGGTCGTGTGCATACGGATCGACTCAATCAGGCCGTTGGTGAAGGTCTCAGAGGTAATGTAGAGAACCTGCATCCCCTTGAGATAGCAGTGGTGGCCGATGGCGTGAAGCAGGTGGGTCTTGCCGAGCCCAACACCGCCATGGATGAAGAGCGGGTTGTAGGCGCGTGCCGGTGACTCGGCGACGGCAAGGGATGCGGCCTGCGCCAGACGATTGCTCGGTCCGACCACAAAGGACTCAAAGGAGTAGTCGCCGTTCAAGCCGGGATCCCGGGGCAAGTTCTGCGGTGTGGCGGATTCCTCTTGAAAGATCACGGGTGTGCCGTTATCCGTCTGTTTGGCGTCCCATACGACAAAGCGCGCCTCCATCTCGTCGCCGGTGAGCCTGGCCAGCGTGCGCTTGACCACGGGATAGAGCCGATTGTCCAGCCACTCTACCGCAAAGCCGTTCTTAACGCCGATGACGAGTGTGCAGCCGTTCTCAACACCGATGCAATGTGTATCACGAAGCCACGTGTCAAAGGTGGCGCGCGCCATCTTCAGCTCGAGTTCTCCCAGCGCGGCCTGCCACAATCTTTGTGGGTTAATATCGCTCACGCACACATCCTTGTAGTAATGTGACGCATAGGACCCCCCGCTGCAGATACAACGCACGACTACAGAGAGCGTCTTGCTCATTTCGTTGCCCGACGACCGGGCACCCAGAGGTGGTGAGTGGTCGACTGACCGCGCTTCAACGACGGTTCGGTGGAACTTCAGTTACGTCGAGTTCGCGCCTGACGGGATCCCTCTGTGTTGACCCGAGACGAGTGAGCTTGCCTCAAGTGAGGGGATCCCATCCCTTCCAGATCACCACCCACATTCTACCAAAAAGCACCGGATCACGCAACCGAGATTCGCCCCTTTTTCCTTAAAAAGCCGTAAACTTTAACAATGCACTTGGGGCTGTGAATTGCAACTAAACATATACCTATATGTGCTACTCATGACGGCGCGTACCCCTAGTTGTGCCGGTTGGGCTGTGAGTATCTCTGTGGATAACCTCTTTCGATTTGTGCCGGCAGGGTATTTTGTGTTGTGACGCTAAGCCGCCAACTTGAAACGCACCCACGTACCGGCGAACAGCTCAACCCGCCGTGCGCAGCCCTCGCTATCTCGCGGCGTCATCACCCTGCCGGTAGTAGCAGCAGAGATCCTGAAGGGTACAGCGTTCGCATTGCGGGCTGCGAGCCTTGCAGACCTGACGCCCATGCGTGATGATGTTCAGATGGGCGGGGTAGTAGAGTTGCTCGGGCAGCAATGCTTCCAGGAGGCTGTGTGCCTTCTCTCTAGATGTTCCCTCTGGAATCAGACCCAGACGGCGGGTGACGCGATGGACGTGGGTGTCCACAGGGAATAAAGGACGATCCATCGCAAACAACAGGACGATCGCCGCGGTCTTGGGGCCAACGCCGTCCAAGTCCAGTAGCCACGCTCTCGCCTCTTCCAGTGGCAGCTCACGTAGAAAACCGAGGGAGATCGTCCCCTCTCTCCGGGTGATGGCCCTGAGGGTGTGCTGGATGCGGGGCGCCTTGGTCGGCGCTAGGCCGGCAGGCGTGACGGCTTCAATGATCTCTTCCGTAGGCGCCTCGCGCACCTCCTCCCACGTAGGGAAGCGTTCGCGGAGCTGCTGGAAGGCGACGTCCCGGTTGCGGTCGTTGGTGTTCTGACTGAGGATCGTGTTGACGAGGCTGGCGACGGGATCGCGCTCCGTGCCGGTGGGAGCTGCCGGTGTTCCATAGGCCTCGATCAGGCGCCGATGGACCTCGAGCGCTTTCTCGGTCAATGCGGACGTGGGCTTGTCGTCTTCCTGGCTCATGGATTCGCCTCCCATATCTCTCGGGCACGGTCCGCCCATTCCTGTTCGGCCTCGAAGGTGAGATGCTCTTTGATCTCGGCCCACGGGACCCATACGGTGTAGAATTGCTCTGCGTCCCCTACGGGCCGCTCAATACGTCGCCGGCTGCGTGTCTGCATCAGGAAGTACCGCTCGACTCGGCGGACCCTCTGGCCCTCGAGCAGGAAGGTGACCAGCTGTTCCCCCAGATCCGCGATCACCGCTAGATCTCCATAGCCTGCTTCTTCCTGCACCTCGCGAAGTGCCGTCGTCACCGGCGCTTCGTCGGCTTCGATGTGTCCCTTGGGAAGGCGTACCTCATCGCGACTCGGGCGGATGAGTAGGAGGACCTTGTCTCCCGTTTCGTTGACCACGACGCCGCCCGCGGCTGAGTAATGGAGAACATCATCTGGATCAACCATCTCACTCCTTATCAGGTAGGCAACACACTCCTCAGTGCAACGCGGCTAGGCGCCCAGGAACCGGCGATTGAGGGTCTGAACCGAGGCACTGAACTGATTCAGGTCCTGGCTGAGCCGGTTTACATCCTGACCGTAGCGCAAGCGACGTGCGAGGAAGGCAAAGGCCTCTGTGCCGACCGGGGGAACGGTGAGATCCTTGGCGTCTCCCCGGACCATGCGCAGCCCGTCGATCAGCCAGCGCAGAAAGGTGTGCGCCCTGCGTAGCTGATCATACGCTTCCTGCGACAACAGCTCCCGTTGCGCCAGCATGAGCATAGCCTCACGAATGTTGGTCGTGCGCAGCGACGGATGCTTGCCGCCGTGTCTGATCTGCAGGCCCTGAACGAGGTACTCAACATCGACCAGACCCCCAGGGCTGTACTTGGCGTTGAAGGTGCCGCCCGTCACCAGGTGCCGGATCTGGCGCTCGCGCATCGCGCGCATGGCGGCAACGTCGAAAGATCCACCTCGATAGACATGGTCATCGCGCTGTGCCACGATGGCGGTCCCCAGTCCCGCGTTGCCGGCGATGGGTCTGAGCTTCACCAGGGCTTGGCGCTCATAGGCCCAGGCCGGCCCATCCGGCGCGAAGTAGCGCCGAAAGGCCTCCAGCGACACCGCCATACTGCCCGCCTTGCCATAGGGGCGGAGCTGGAGATCGATCTCAAAGATGCCCGCCCGCTTGGCTCTGATGACCTGTAAGAACATCTGCACGAGCTTCTCGTAGAACTCCGCCGTCGTGATGACGTGGGGGCCTGAAGTCGTGCCGTTGTCGCTGTAGATAAACATCAACTCGATGTCGGACGCGAAGCCCAACTCACGGCCTCCGCACTTACCCAGGGCGCACACGCTCATCTCGCTGACCTCACCGCTCTCCAGATAGGGCGTCCCGTAACGCGTGCGCAGATCCTCGTGACACAGATGATAGGTAGCGTTGACGATCACCTCGGCGAGGGCGGTGAGCTCCTCCGAGAAATCCCAGAACTCCTTCGTGTGACCCAGGATGTGACGCATGTCAATGCGAAACATCTCACGATCCTTGAAATCGTTCAGGGTGTCGGTCCAAGCACTCTCGTGAGTTGGCGATTGCGGGCCCGCGTGAACCACGGCGAGAGCCGCCTCGAGTTCACGTTGCAGTTGCTCCCGCGTCTTCTGGGTTGCCAGGGCATCGGCGTCGCGCACAACGGGGAAGAGGTTGGCGTACTGCATTCTCAGAAAGTCGTCCCAAAGGAACTCGCTGACGCCCAGGAGATGGGCGAGGTTATTGAGCACCTCGGGATTCTCAAGTGATGCCAGTTCGCCGGGCCAGTCGGGTTGACGGAAAAGCTGGTCGATGAACTCCCTGAAGTGCAACAGCGCCGTCTCGGGGTCGGGTGTGCGCGGCAACAGGTGGGTGAAGTGTTTGGTCAGCGCCACTGCAGCACGCAACTCGCGCTGCTTCTCTGGTGATACGATCTTGCGATTGTTGGCATCGGTCACAAAGAGGGTGTCATGCGCGCGTTCTCCGAAGGACTCGACGCTCACCCGTCCGATATAGATGCGGCTGTAGGCCAGGGCGTTCGTGAGCTCATAGAGGAACCCCAGGGTGTCCGGGGCGGTGATGTGCAGCACGGTATATCGATCGGAGGTCTCGTTGTCGATCCGGATCTCGACGGGATAAAGCGTCGGTTCGCCCTCCAGGGTCGCAGCGACCGCGGCGGCGACTCGATTGGCGAGGGCCCCATGTGCTGCCTGGGCTTGTCCGTGTAGCGCGCGCCGGAGGAG
>NPIE01013591.1_pt1 | contig 15274 bp, 7 predicted proteins | sample 8637661 | NCBI WGS metagenome assembly NPIE01 (sample SAMN07420842, study PRJNA396082) | bioreactor metagenome | isolation source: sample BA12 brine-fed electro-methanogenic bioreactor BA | place: Japan: Kochi | collected 2016-12-09 | reverse complement strand
CGCCGCAGCCGGCGAAGCAGGTGAGGTCGGTAACCGGTTTGTTGCGGCGGGCGAGGCCTTCAAGTTCGCCGAGGAGTTCGAGTTCGCTGCACCCCGGCGGGATGTCGAGTTCGCGCTGGAGGCGCTGGTCCGCGGGGATGGGGGCGAAGAGATCCTCGAGGCGCTCGACGCCGATGGCGTCGAGCATGGTGCGTTCCTGTTCGTCGGTGATCTGGGTGTAATCCATCGGGGCGCTTTCAGCGATTAAAGGTTAACTGGCGACCTGCACATACGGCTGGAGGACTGTACGCCGGTCAGGGGATATATCCACCGGGGGGCGCCTCGCCGGCGGAACGGGTTCTGAGGCCGGGTTGACCGGCTGGAAAACCGGTCCCACCGGCACAGCCGTTCCCACAGAAGACGCCCGTTCCATCATCTCGATGTCAGTCGATTGCCGGGGTGGCCTCGGCCGTATGGTTCTTGTAGACCTTGGTGCCCAGCAAGTGATTGTAGTTCGTCCAGGCGCTCTTGGCGTCGCGATCGCTCTTGATGAGCCCGAGGTAGGTGTTGAGCTTGGCGTCGAGGTTGTCGAGGTGGTGGATGGCGACGGCCTCGGGGGTGGCCGGGATCTTGGGGCTGCCGAATTCGTACTGGCCGTGGTGGCTGAGAACGATGTGCTGGAGGGCCCACTTGAGTTCTTCGGGGAAGGGGAGGCCGGTCTCGGCCTCGACGGCCTTGGTTTTGTCGGCGATCCAGTTGACGGCGATGTTGATGTGGCCGAGGAGCTGCCCTTCGTTGGAGTAGGTGAACGCGGTGTCGCAGTTGAGTTCGGCGATCTTGCCCATGTCGTGGAAGAAGAGGCCGGTGAGCACCAGATCGAGGTTGAGGTCGGGGTAGCGGGGGATGACCAGCCGGGCGATCTCGAGCAGGCTGAGGGTGTGCTCGAGCAGGCCGCCGATGTAGGCGTGGTGCATGTTGGCGGCGGCTGGCGAGCGTTTGAACCGGTTAACAAAGTCGGGATCGGCGACGAACTGCTTGATGAGCAGTTGGAGGTCCTTGTTTTCGATGCCGCGGAGGATCTCGAGCAGGCGTTGCCACATGGCGTCGATGTTGTGCTCAGTGGTGGGCAGGAAGTCGCCCATCTCGACGGTGTTTTGGTCCACCGGGCGGATGGCGTCAATAATGAACTGCATGTTGCCCTTGTAGCTTTCGGCGCGGCCTTTCAGCTCGACGAAGCCGCCCTCGGGGAGGGTGTTGTAGAGCACCTCAGAGGCCTGCCACATGCGGGCGGGGATCTGGCCGGTGCGGTCGGTGAGGACGGCGTGGATNNNNAGGGCGCCGTTGGTGGTAGTGCGGAGGTCTTTTGAGGCGACGAGGAAGACCTGGGATTCGATGTTCTCGCCGGCGGCGAGGTCGGCGATGAAGCGTTTGGCCATATCGAGGATCTCCAAAGGGGCGAGGGGCACTGTACGGCGCGGGGGGGAGCCTTTCAAGCCGGCCAGCTCAGGCGAGAAACAGGGGCGGTCTCCAGCGGGTGTGAAAAGTTGTCACCGGGGCTGGATGCGGTGCGGCGAGCGGCCACCCGCGGTATAATTGCCTCGGATTCGACCCGACCCGAGAAACACCACGAGGAACCCAGCCCTTATGCTCCGCAAAGTCTTCGTCAGCATCTTTCTATCCGGCTTGTTGCTTGGGATTGGTGGGGGAGCGGCGTACTGGCTGTTCATCCACCGTCCGGAACCCGCCCGCTCGGACCTCAAGGCGCGGGCGCCCCTCGTTTCGACGGTCAAGCTGGCCCCCCGCGACGTGCGGGAGGTGCTCGAAGGGTTTGGCACGGTGCGCAGCGACCGCGAAGCGACGTTGACGGCCGAGGTGAGCGCTCCGGTGGTGGAACTGGTCGGCGACCTCAAGGAGGGGATGGCGGTCGAGGCGGGGCAGGTCCTCGTGCGCTTGGATGACCGGCAATACCGGCACGAGCTGCATGAAGCGGAGAGCCGATTGCAGGCGGCCGAGGCGGAGCTTGCCCAAATCGTGGTGCAGCGCGGCAACCTGGGCAGTCTGCTCGAGATCGCGGAGGCGGATCTGGAGCTGACACACAACGAGGCCGAGCGCGTCCGGAAGCTGTACGAGGCGGGCAACGCGCCCAAGACGGAATACGACACGATCCGGCTGAAGTACCAGGCGGCGGCGCGGGCCAAGCAACAGTTGGAGAACGAGTTGGCGCTGCTGGAGCCACGGCGGCTGCGGCTGGCAGCGGACCGGTCGGCGGCGGAGGCGCGGGCGGAGCGGGCGGCGCTGGACATTGAGCGGTGCTCGATCAAGGCTCCGTTTGTGGGCGTGGTGGCGTCGCTGGCGGTGCAGGAGGGGACCAAGGTGCGGGTCGGAGGGGAGATCGCGCGGGTGGTGAACCTGGGGTGGATGGAGGTTCCGCTGGAGTTGCCGGTGTCGAAAAGGCCTGCCGCGGAGGTAGGGGCGTCGGCGGTGCTGTACGTGGAGAGCATGCCGGAATTGCGCTGGTCGGGGACGGTGGCACGGATCGCGCCGGTGGCGGATGCCCGCAGCCGGACGTTCAAGGCATACGTGGAGGTGGACAACGCGGCCCAGGCGACGCCGCTGCTGCCGGGCTATTTCGTGAAGGCGGAGATCGAGGGGCCGGTGCTGCCGGATTCGCTGGTGGTGCCCCGGGGGGCGGTGATCAAGGATCGGCTGTTCGTGGTCAACGATCATCAGGCTCACGAGCGGCGGGTGAACGTGGAGCAGTACCTGGGGGACGACGCCGTGGTGACGGGTGACCTGGCGCCGGGTGACCTGGTGATCGTGACCAACCTGGACATGCTCTTCGACGGGGCCGCGGTGCGGCATGAAGGGGAGGAACTGGCGTCCACGAACGGGGCTTCGGAAGCATCGCTGGCGGATGACGCGGAGCAGGAGGCGTCGGGGATCGTGATGACCAACGGCGAGGGGGACAAGTCGTGAGGTCGCTTCCGGAACTGAGCGTGCGCAATCCGATCCTGGTGAACCTGGCGATGATCGCGATCATCGGCGGGGGGGTGTACAGCGCGATGACGATGGTGCGGGAGATGTTTCCCGAATCGCGCCCCAACCAGGTGATGATCATGACGCCGTATCCGGGCGCGTCGCCGTCGGAGGTGGAGAAGGGCATCACCATCAAGATCGAGGAGCAGATCAAGGACGTCGAGGGCATCGAGAAAGTCGTTTCGACCATCCGCGAGGGGTCGAGCGTGATCATGGCCCAGCTCTACAACGACGTGGAAGACCTCGATCGGGTGGTGAACGACATCAAGAACAAGGTCGACGCGATTCCGCGGACGGACTTTCCGGAGGAGGCGGAGGAGACGGTGGTGAGCCGTTTCGAACCGACCATGCCGGTGATCAGCGTCTCGCTCTACGGGGACATGACCGATGAGCAGCTCAAGACGCTGGGCAAGCGCATGCGCGACGACATTATCGCTTTGCCGGACATCACGCGGGTGGAGTTGTCGGGCACCAAGCGCGACGAGATCAGCGTGGAGGTGCAGCCGGAGCAGTTGATCCGATACGGGTTGAGTTTTCTGGACATTTCGGAAGCGATCCGCCGCGGCAATCTCGATCTGCCCGGGGGGCAGGTGAAAACCGAACGGGCGAACGTGGCGGTGCGGACCCTTGGCGAAAAGGACCGGGGGGAGGACTTGGAGCACCTCATCGTGCGGGGTTCGGCCGGCGGCGACGTGCTGCGCCTGGCGGACATCAGCGAGGTGGTGGACGGCTTCGAGGACTTGGACCTGCGCTCCCGGATCGACGGTTATCCGGGGGTGAGCGTGACGGTGTCGAAGACGGCCGATCAGGATGCGATCCTGATTTCGCAGCGGGTGCAGGCGCTGGTGGCGGGCAAGAACCGCCAGCCGTTGGAGACCGACTGGCTGACGCGGCTGACGGGTCGGGCGTCGGAGTTGCAGGCGATTCGCGACGAGGCGGCGGCCACGCCGTATCCGCAGATCGGCACGCTCAAAGTGCACTCGAACCTGGCGCGGTTCATTGAGGGGCGGCTGGATCTGCTTCAGCGCAATGGCCTCTGGGGCATGGTGTTCGTGTTCCTGTCGTTGCTGTTTTTCCTGAATTGGCGGGTGGCGTTCTGGGTGATGATCGGGCTGCTGCTCGCCATCCTGGGGACGCTGGTGGTGATGCAGGCGGCGGGGGTGACGCTGAACCTGATCAGCATGTTCGGACTGATCGTCGTGCTGGGCATGCTGGTGGACGACGCGATCATCGTCGGCGAGCACGTGTATACCAAGATCGAGAACGGAGCCGAACCGGAACTGGCGGCGATCAAGGGGGCCGAAGAGGTCACCAGCCCGGTGACCTGCGCGATCCTGACGACGATCGTGGCGTTTGCTCCGCTGCTTTTCATTGAGGGGCGGATGGGCGACTTCATGGGGGTCCTGCCGCTGATCGTGATTTTCGCGTTGAGCATCTCCCTGGTCGAGGCCCTGAGCATTCTGCCTTCGCATCTGGCGGAGAGCTTTCTGAAGGCGGAAAGACGGGCGGCGCGGCGGCAGGTCGCACGGGTGGCGGCGTCCGGCGGGTGGCGCCAGACGCTGCGCGACTGGCAGGTCGCGTTTCTCGACAAGATCATCCGCCGGGGCTACCGGGCGTGCCTGGAGCGGGCGGTGAGCTACCGCTATGTGACCATTGCCGGGGCGGCGGCGCTGCTGATCTTCTGCCTGGGCATGATCGGCGCGGGCAAGGTGCCCTTCATATTTCTCCAGGAGATGGACGCGGAGACGCTGATCGCGGCGGTGGAGCTGCCGGTGGGCAGCACGCTGGATCGCACGGACGAGGTGATGAGCCACGTGGAAAAAGCGGTGAACGATGTGCCGGAGATGAACACGGCATTCACCATCGTCGGGGCCCAGATGGATTTCAGCGGGACCAACGCGGGGGCGTCCAACGCGCACGTGGGCCAGATCGTCATGGAACTGACGCCCAGCGAGGAACGCGAACGCACCAGCGACAAGATCCTCAACGAACTGCGGCGCGAGACGGCCAATACGCCGGGGGTAAATTCGCTGACCTTCACCGGCATGCACGGCGGGCCGGGGGGCGCGCCGATTCAATACGAAATCACCGGCGAGAACATCGATCACCTGGTGGCGGTCACCGCACGGCTGAAGGAGAAGCTGCGGGAGTACGCCGGGGTGTTCGACATCGAAGACGATTTCGACGCCGGCCAGCGGGAAGTGCAGGTCGAGTTGCTCGACTCGGGACGGGCGCTCGGGCTGACCACTGAGCAATTGGCGATGCAGGTGCGGGCGGCGTTTTTCGGGCTGGAGGCGCGGAAGATTCAGCGCGACCGGGAGGACGTGAAGATCATGGTGCGCTACCCCGAGTCGCGCCGGCAACGGATCGCCGACCCCCAGCACATGCGGGTGGCCACGCCGTCCGGGGTGCTGGTTCCGATCAGCGAAGTCGCTCGCATTCGGGAGGGGAGCGGTTACGCGACCATCCGGCGCAAGGACCAGCAGCGGGCCGTGACGGTAAAGGCCGAGGTGGACCAGACGGTCGCCAACGCAGAGGACATCATTCAAGAGGTCAACCCCTTCATGGACCGGATGCAGCGGGCGTATCCGGGTGTGCGCTATGAGCTCGGGGGCCAGAGCGAGGAGCAGGCCAAGTCGTTCGGCTCGCTGAAGCGGGACGCGTTGATCGCACTGGTGCTGATCTACGTGGTGCTGGCGGGGTTGTTCCGCAGCTACGTGCAGCCGGCGATCGTGATGGTGGCGATCCCGTTCGGACTGATCGGGGCAGTGCTGGGCCACTACGCCATGGGCTATCCATTCACCGTGCTGTCGGCGATCGGGCTGGTGGCGCTCACCGGGATCGTGGTCAACGACTCCTTGATCCTGGTGGAGTTCATCAACCGGGAGGTGCGCGACGGCGTCGCGATCAAGACGGCCGTGGTTCACGGCGGGCTGGCCCGGCTGCGGGCGATCATGCTGACCACGATCACGACCATCCTGGGGCTGGCGCCGCTGCTGACAGAAAAGTCGTTCCAGGCGCGGTTCCTGATTCCGATGGGGATTTCGATCGCGGCCGGCTTGGCGTTTGCGACCGTGCTGACCTTGATCGTGGTGCCGTGTCTGTACGTGGTGGTGGAGGACGTGAAAGTGGCGGCCGGGGCGATCCGGCGGGCGGCATGGCCGGAGGCGGTGGAACCGGCGGCGTCGCCCGAGGGTTGACAGGGGCGACAGGCGAAGGGGCGGTTATCAGACCCCCGAGGCGCGGGGGGCGGGGGTGTGAAGACTAGCGGATTGTTGGCGTAAGTTGTTTCATGAAAGCGGGTTGCGGTTGTAACGGGTCTGGGGGGCGGCAGATTTCGCCGCTGCAATCTGGGGCTTAATCTTGCATATATGCTTGAGGAACTTGCCGCCGACGATATGCTGTTACCCTTAATCGAAACTTCACCGTGGCGCGGTGACTTTGTGGCAGGTGTCCACAACGAACGTGAAGCGAGAGTAATCGTATGGCAGATACCAATACGACTGAGGCGAAGGTCTCGGCCGCAGCGAGTGGAGCTGGCTACCTGGACTTTGAGAAGCCGCTGTTTCGGATCCAAAGCGAGATCGCCGAGTTGGAAGCGCGGCAGGCGGAAGACGGACGGGATTTTTCGGCCGACATTCGTCAACTCCGCAACCGGCTCAAGCAGATGACCAAGCGGCTGTACACCCACCTGACGGCGTGGGAGACGGTGATGGTGGCGCGCCATCCGCAACGTCCCCTGGCGCCGGACTACATTTCGCGGATCGTACGCGACTTCTGCGAGATCCACGGCGACCGCCTGTATGGCGACGACAAGGCGATCATCACCGGCTTCGGGCGGATCGGACCGCACAAGGTGATGGTGATCGCGCACAACAAGGGGCGCGACACCCCCGAGCGCATCCGCTGCAACTTCGGCTGCGCCCACCCGGAAGGATATCGCAAGGCTCTGCGGGCGATGAAGCTGGCGGAGAAGTTCAACCTGCCGGTGGTCTGCCTGATTGACACGCAGGGCGCGTTTCCGGGGATTGGCTCGGAGGAGCGCGGGATCAGTTCGGCCATCGCGGTCAACCTGATGGAGATGGCCCGGTTGAAGGTTCCGGTGGTCTGCATGGTCATCGGCGAGGGGGGCAGCGGCGGGGCGCTGGGCATCGGCGTGGGCGACCGCGTGGCGATGTTCGAGCACTCGTTCTACTCGGTGATTTCGCCGGAAGGGTGTGCCGCGATCCTGTGGCGCACGGGCGAGCAGCGCAAGCTGGCGGCCGAGTCGCTCAAGCTCACCTCCAAGGACCTGGCGAAGCTGGACCTGATCGACGCGGTATTGAAGGAGCCCATGGGCGGCGCCCATCGCGCGCCGGACGAGGCCGCGGCGGCGCTGGAGAAATACATCACGGATTCGCTGCGCGAGCTGAAGCGCTACAAGATCGATACGGTGCTGCGGAAGCGCTACGAGCGGATCCGCAACCAGGCGAGCTTCTACACCAGCGCCTCGGAGAAAACGCGGTCGCGGGTGCGCACGGCCAAGACGACGGTGACTGCTCGGGTGACGGCGGCGCCGGCAGCGCCGGTGACCAGCTAGACTGTTCACCATTGAACAATTCGTGGCAACATTGAGCGGGCGGCCAGCGGGTCGTCCGCTTTTTTTGAATTCGGCGGCGCGGGCTTGCCGGCGAAGTCCCGCGCGACGCGGGTCTGTTGCTTGTGCGCGACCGGCAACGTGGGTAAAAGCGCAAGGGGCGGCGTTGGCCCGCCCTTGGATGCGTTCGCGCCCTTCGGGAAGCGGACAACGGACGAATTGAGCCTGCGCGCGGAGGACAGATCTGATGACACGTTACCTGAGTGTGGCGGTTGGTTTGCTGTCGGCGTTGAGCCTGACGGCAGGGGCGAGGGCCGACGACGGCAAGTCGGGCGCGCTCGGCAGCGTGACGAAGCATGCCTGGGGCGAATTGCCGGACGGTCGCGGCGTGGACCTGTACGTGCTCACGAACAAGCACGGCATGCAGATGAAGGCGACGAACTACGGCGGGCTGATCGTAGCGCTGACGGCGCCGGATCGAGAAGGCGAATTCGCCGACGTGGTGATGGGCTTTGACAACCTGAAGGACTACATCGCCGACACCAACTTCTTCGGAGGCCTGATCGGTCGCTTCGGCAACCGCATCGCGGATGGGAAATTCACCCTTAACGGCAAGTCGTACGATCTGGCGACCAACAACGCCCCCGGCGGCATCCCCTGTCACCTGCACGGGGGCGAGGAGGGCTTCCACAAGAAGCTATGGAACGCGGAGGCGGCGGTGGCGGACGACGCCGTCGGCCTGAAGCTGCACCGGGTGAGCCCCGACGGCGAAGAGGGCTACCCGGGCAACCTGGACGTGACGGTATGGTACTGGCTGACCAACGACAACGCCTTGCGCATCGAGTTTATGGCCACGACGGACAAGGCCACGCCGGTGAATCTCACCCACCATGGTTATTTCAACCTGGGCGGGCACGCGAGCGGAACGATCCTGGATTACGAGCTGACCATTCCCGCGGACCACATCACGCCGGTAAATGCGGGGCTGATTCCGACGGGCGAGTTGATGCCGGTGAAGGGCACGCCGTTTGACTTCACGGCGCCGACGGCCATCGGGAAGCGGATCAACGACGAGCACCCGCAACTCGCCCACGGGGCGGGCTACGATCACAACTTCGTGCTGTCGCGTTGGGACACCAAGCTGCGCCCGGCCGCCCGGCTGCATGATCCCCAGAGCGGGCGGGTGATGGAGATTCTGACGACGGAGCCGGCGATCCAGTTCTACAGCGGGAATTTTCTCGACGGCAGCGTGGTGGGCAAAGGGGGCAAGGCGTACGCCTACCGGACGGGCTTGTGCCTGGAGCCGCAGCATTATCCGGATTCACCCAACCAGCCGCACTTCCCATCGACGACTCTCCAGCCCGGGGAGGTCTACCGGCACACGTCGGTCTACCGCTTCGGAGTGAAGTGACGGAGTGCGTTTGACCTGATTCCGCCATGCCGTAAGGCGTGGGAATGACAGGGTAGCGCCTGACGTGTACAAACTGCGGGCGTCGTTCGGTCGGTGTGACCGGACGACGCCCGCTGTCGTTTTTGGGTGGCGGCTAGCGCGGTGCGGCGTCGCCGGGCTGGCTACGGGCCGGTGAAATTCTGCTGCATGATGGCGAAGTCGCGCAGGTCCACACGATTGTCGCCGTCCACGTCGGCGATAGTGCAGATATGGCCGGCGTAATCGTAACCGGGGCCCTGGATACACGCGTGAATGTAGTCGTAGTCGTTGAGATCGACCTGGCCGTTGTGATCCAAATCCCCGGGGATCGGGCCGACCGTGCCGCCGAGGTAGTCGAGGGCGCGCTGCATGAGGTCGGTCCGGATGGCGGGCGCGGTGATGGTCTCGAAGGGGAAGGCCAGCGTGATGGTGCGGAAGATGCCGTTGGGCTCCTCGTAGAGAATACCGGCCGTCCCGCCGCTGCCGCCGGAATAGGCGAGAATGGTCTCGGCGCCGGGTTGGGGGGTGATGCGGTCGGGCGCTTCCACATTGTAGGGCGCTCCATTGCCGGGGGCGAAGTTGAACGCAGGGATGTCGCTGAAGAAGCCCGTACCGGCCGCGTTGTACGTTCCGGCGTCGTTACCGACGTAGTCGGCGCCGAGGCGCTCTTCGTAGAAGGTGCGTCCGCCGGAGAGAAAGTCCAGATCGTAGCCGATCTCCGAGCCGGAGATGAAGAGGGCCCCGCCCTGGTCGAGGTAGTTGGCGAGGCGGTTCTGCTCGGCCGCGCTGAGCGTTTCGTCCTCGGTGCTCTCTTCGCCGCCGATCCAGACAACAATGTCGTAGTTATCGAGGTTGACGCCGTCGGCAGCCACGGCCTCGTTGCTGCACGAGGCGAAGCCCAGCGTGGAGGCCTCGGCGATGGCGGTCGCGTGCTGCACGACGTAGTCAAAGGCGTTGGCTTTCCGCCAGATCTGCCGCTCGTTCTGGTCCCCTGCGTAGGCGGGGGGAAAGGTGAAGGTCTGCACGTGGTTCTGCTGGCGGCGCAGGCGGTCGAAGCCGTTGACGATGAGGACGGAGGCTTCGCCGGTTGGCGGACGGCGGACAGCGAGCACCTCGGTGGGCATGGACTCGCCGCCGGGATTGGTGGCCGCCACGCGGTAGTAGCGCACCACGCCGGTGGGCGGCGCGGGCAGGGTAGCGGTCAGCACGTTGCCCACCACCGTGGGATTGCCGAACCCGTAGCCGTTGGGTGACTCGTAGACGACATAGCCGGTGGCGGGATCGCCGCGGGCGCCGTCGGCGAGCGGGGCGATCCAGGAGAGGGTGATGGTACCATCGCCGTTGTCTTCCACCTGCACGTTGCGCGGGGTATCCGGCGCAAAGGCCAGGGGAACCTGGCTGCCGGACAGGCCATGGAGGAAGCGGATGATGCCCTGCACCTGGCTGCGGGCCATGGCGGCGCGCACGCGGCAGTCGCGGAGCAGCTCGGCGTCCTGCTGATTGTCGTGGAAGGCGAGCTCGATGATGGTGGCGTCGAACTCATCGCTGTTGTTGCTGGTGCTGATGGAGCCGTAGCCGCCCGTGTAGGTGTCGCGGCTGTCGTTCCAGGTGTGCTCGAGCTCGCTCTCAATAGTCTTCAGATCGTTGTCAAGCTCCTCGGAGACAATGTGGGCGAAGGTCTGCTGGTTGGTGGTGGCGTTGCCGGTGATCAGGCCGACGCTGCCGCGGGCGGAGCAGGGGGGACCGCCGACACAGCCGGCGGCGTTCGTGTGAAAGGCGAGGTACACGCGTTTCCAGCGATCCTGGAAGATGCCGCCGGTGGGCACGCGGTTCATCTGGCGAGCCATGCGGGCGGCGCAGCCGTGGTTGTCGGAGAGGTCGTCGCCGCCGCCGTCCCAGATGCTCGAGCTGAAGCCGACGGCGTTGTTGCCCATTTCGCTTTCGGCCCAGTAGCGATGGGCTTCTTCGTCGCGGGGATAGCCGCTGGTCGAACCGGGACCCGGGCGAACGACGTCGCCCATGCCGACGCCGAAGCGAATGGCGTCGGCGATGACCACGCCGGCATCGGGGGAGGCATTGGTGATTTCCACATAGTTGTCGCCGCCGGCCTCGAGGTAGTACTCGCCGAGCCAGATCCAGCCGTTGCCGGTCTCCTCGTGGTTGACGCCGACTTCGGTCACGCCGCCGCTGTGGCTGATGCGGTAGGTCTGGATGACGCGGTCGGAGCCGGCGCGGGTGAAGCAGTAGACGGGGTAGAAATCCGTGACGGCGATCGTGGGGGTGTAACGGGCGGTGGCGGATTCAGAGGGCGAAGTGCTCGCCCACCGGTAGGGGATGCCCGAGTTGGTGACGCCGTTCTCGTAGTACTCCGCGGTAGCGCTGCTGTTGTTCCAACTGCCGGTGTAGGTGACGCCGGGATCGTCGTTGTCGAGGACGATCTCGATGGTCTGGTATCCGACGGGGCGCAAGGGTACGACGGTGGCGCCCGCGTTGAACAGGTAGTGGACGAAGTAGTTGATCATGTCGAGGTTGCCGTAGTCCTCGTTCATGCCGAGCAGGGCGCTGTGGCGTTGGAGGTACCAATTGCTGCCGGCGGTCCAGCCGTGTCCGCCCGTGGTGTAGACCGTCACGCCAGTCAGTGCGCCGGCAGGCTGTTGGGCGCCGTGGGCGGTGGGGCCGCCAAAACCGCGCAAACCCGGGCTGGACTTGGCGGGAACCGAGTCCAGGGGCGCTTCAAAAACCGGCGCTTCGGCCGAAAGTTCTGCCACGGGGCGATAGGCGTCCAGGACGGCGTACTCGGCGTCGGGCCCGCGCCGCAGGCGCACGCGACTGCCGGCAAAGCCGGGATCCGCGTCAAAAGGTCGGGCGAGTTCTTCGGCCAGGGTCTCGATGTCCGACGGCGTCGGATCCCAGGCGGCATCGGCCGGAATCGTCAGGTCCGCATGGAGGATGCCGTCCACCCATTCCGCCCGATCAACGGTGGTCTCCGTTGGAAGCAGGGTGTGGCCTGCTTCGCTGGGCCACTGGGCGACCAGGTCGACGGCCGACGCCGCGCGGGAGCACGTCGTGGGGTCTGTGGACGCGTGGGATCGCAGAGCGGAGACCACGATGCAAAGGGTGACGAGCAGAAGCAGACGACGGGTGATTTCGGGGCGTTGGTGCATGGCCTCTTTCCATCTCCAGGGTGGGGAACCGATGCCTGACGCGCCCCGGTTGGGATCGTTGAGGGACGCGACAGGATGATGTTATAATCATCCTAGGCGATCTAGGCTTGGGCAATCAAGCGGGCAACCGGGCCATTTTGGGCATTATGGGGCCACCCGGCCGGGTCATGCCGGCGATTCTTGTCGTGATCAGGGCCGGACGGCGGTTAGAATCACGGAAGCTCAGGGGCTATCGGCAAACACGGGCAACCACCATCGACGAGGCACAGCACGATGAACGAGCGTACAGGCATGCGGATGGGCGGGACGATCGCAACGCTGGCCCTGCTGGCCTTCGGCGGTCTGGCGCATGGGCAGGCGATCGCCTTCCAGGACGATTTCGACGCCGGGACGTCGGCGGGCGCTTGGGAAGCGTACAGCGCGGGCGGGGATTACACCGTCGATTTCGCCTATGACTACAGCAGCCGAGGCATACCAGCCGCTCCGCACTCGGCCGGGGGAACGACCGTGGGGCTGCGACTGGCGGTCAACGTGGACGGGGTGCCGGCCGTCGACGGGGTCTCGCTGTACCCGACCGGTCAGACCTTCACCGGCGACCATACACTGAAATTCGACATGTGGCTGCACTACAACGGTCCGGCGGGGGGCGGGATGGGATCGACCGAATTCGCGACGGCCGGGTTGTTGCACGGGGGCGGAAAGGCGGTCTGGGCGTCAAATCCGGCGAGCGACGGTCATTGGTTCGCCGTGACCGGGGAGGGGGGCGCGGCGGAGGACTACCGGGCTTACCGGGGGGGCACGCTGCTGGGGATCGATGAGGGCGTGTACGCGGCGGTGAGCCGCAATCACAACGATGCATTCTACCAGACGTTTTTCACGTCGCCGCCGTTCGAGACGCAGGGGGTCCCGGGCAAGCAGTGGGTCGAGGTGGAGATTGCCGTCCGCGGGGGCGTGCTGGCGTGGCGCATCGACGGGCGGCTGATGGCCGTGCGCTACGAGCCGGGGTTGTCGGCCGGCAACGTCATGCTGGGGCTGATGGACACGTATGCTTCGATCGCAAACCCGGTCGAGGACAATTTCGTGATTTTCGACAACGTGCGCGTCGAAGTGGCGGACTGCAACGGCAACGGCGCGGCCGACGTGGCCGAGCTGGCGGCCGGAACAGCCCTGGACTGTAACTGCAACGGCGTCCCGGATGATTGTGAAAACCTTGACGGTGGGGATTTCGACGTCGACGGTGACGTGGACCTGGGCGACTTCGCCGCGTTCGTGGCGTGCGTGGACGGGGTGGGGTCGCCGATGGCGGGTTGTGCGGCCGCATGCCTGGAGGCTTTCGACCACAACGGCAACGCGACGGTGGACCTGCCGGACTACGCCGCGTTCCAGCGGCAGCTCACGCGTGGAGTTTTCCCCAGTCGCCCGGCGGCAGCGCTGACCGGCAGCCAGGTGTTCATCGATGTGGCGGGACAGTCCTACACGGGGCGGGAGAGTCGGCTGATGGCGGAAATCACCGGCGGCAACGTGCCCGGTTTTCTGCGCACGTTCACCCCCGTGACGGTCCATGCGACGATCGGGGGCATTCCGACGGAGGGCACGTTTTTCGTGACGCCGGATTACCTGTGCGTGGGGGTGGATCGGGATTTCGTGCGCACGCCGCTCACGCCGCTGGCGGCGCAGCCGATCGCCGACGCCCTGGGCTGTCTGCTGCCGACGCGGAAGATGGTCGATGCGATTCACGCCCAGGCGGCGGTCAAGCTGTCGCCCGCGCCGATCAGCCCGAGCANNCATGCGCGCGACGACGCAGTACCGCCATCATCAGACGGTGGAGGCGCAGCGGGCGGGGCAACCTTTGGGGGCATTGATCGCGGGCATCAAGAAGGATGTGGTGATCACCCCGCTGCTGGCGACAAACCCGGGAAAGGTGGCCATCTACGGGTGGCACTATCCCAACGGATCGCCGATCCAGCCGCTCTATCTCGGGCACGTGGACTGGTACGTGGACTACAGCCACGGAATTCGCCTGGTCAAGGACGTCATGCTGGTCGACGGCGTCGCCATGCCGGTGGCGGACGTGCTCAATCATCCCACGTTGCACGTGCTGCTGAGCGACGAAGGACCGATCGCCGATCCCCGATATTGACCCGGATACGAGCGATGCTGCGCCTGTGGGATCGGCCGGTGCTGGCGATCGTGCGTGCGCCATGGTAAAAAGTAGCCGTGGCGTCGGATGGGTCGGGAGCGGTCTGAATGCGGGGGTCCTGGTACACCATGACTGCGATCGCGGGCGAAGGCCAGTTGCGCGCGCGGTGGCTGGCCGTGGCGTTGCTGTGCTGCGTGCCGGCGCTGGCTTGGGCGGCCGAGCCGGAGCGGGTATTGCGCGTGCGCGGTGATCACGCCTATCCACCGTACGAGTATCTGAATGAAGCGGGCGAGCCGACCGGGTTCAATGTGGACCTGTTTCGGGCGGTGGCGGAGGCCGTGGGGCTGCGTTACGAACTGCGCCTGGGGCCGTGGGCGAACGTGCGCGCCGAGTTGGAGGAGGGGCGCATCGACATGCTGCTGGGCATGTATCGGTCGCCCGCCCGGGACGAGGGGGTCGATTTCTCCACGCCGCATACGGTGTTGTCGCACGCGATCTTCGTGCGCCGCGGGGCCGACGTCCACGGCGTCGAGGACCTGGCGGGCCGCAGCGTGATCGTACAAGCGGGCGATGTGGCCCATGACCTGCTGCGCGATCGGGAGATCGCCGAGCAGATTGTGCCTGTGGAGAGTCCGGAGGACGCGCTGCGTTTGCTGGCTTCAGGCAAACACGATTGTGCCGTAATGGCGCGGCTGCACGGCACCTACCTGGCGCACGAGCTGAACCTCGGCGGAATCCGTACGGTGGGCGATCCGATCGCCCATTCCGAATACTGCTTCGCGGTGCGGGAAGGGGACGCGGTGCTGAAGGCGCGGCTCGACGAGGGGCTGCGGATCATCGTCGCGAACGGGCGCTACCAGGAAGTCTACGACGCGTGGTTTTCCGTGCATCAGCGGCGCGCGGTGTGGCCGGTGGTGGGGCGCTACCTGCTCATGATTCTGGCGCCGGTG
>NPIE01006242.1_pt1 | contig 15276 bp, 8 predicted proteins | sample 8637661 | NCBI WGS metagenome assembly NPIE01 (sample SAMN07420842, study PRJNA396082) | bioreactor metagenome | isolation source: sample BA12 brine-fed electro-methanogenic bioreactor BA | place: Japan: Kochi | collected 2016-12-09 | reverse complement strand
TGGACTCGAACCAGCAACCAACCGGTTAACAGCCGGTCGCTCTGCCAATTGAGCTACCGAGGATCAACGGGTATATTATACGCGAAACGCGAAACCCGTCAAGTTGCGGCGAGAGTGGGGCCCTCGCCGCTTGCCAGCTCATCTTCCCGCAACGCAGCGACGAAGAGAAAGGAGGAGAGCCGGTTGACGAAGGCCAGGTTGGGTGCTCTGATGCTTGGCTCTTCCTCCGTCAGGGCCACAAGACGGCGTTCAGCCCTGCGGACAATGGTTCGGGCCACGTGGCAGCTGGCGCCAGCAGGGGAGTCGCCGGGCAGAACGAAGCCCTGCAACTGGGGCACTTGCCCCTCCAGCCAGGCGATCAGCTCCTCTAGCCAGGCGACGTCCTCCTCGGCAAGCCCGACGTACCGCTCGCGCAGTTCCGGAGTGGCGGAGAGGTGCGACATCAACCGGTAGAGCCGCCGTTGGGTTTCAATCAACGCTGCTACCACCCGCGTATCCCGCACCTGGGAACGGGCCAGGCCCAGCGCAGCACTGACTTCGTCCAACGTGCCGATGGTGTCGATGAGCCGATCACTCTTCGGCAGCCGTCCCTCTCCGCCCAACCGCCCTGTATCGCCACGATCCCCTTTGCCCGTGTAGAACTTGGTCTTCGCCATCGCCGTCAGACCCGCGTCTGGCCCACTAACTTCACGTAGTTCGCCCGCTCGAAGGCGGCGGGGTTGGGGCTGCGCTTGTGGCTCAGCACGCCGCGCATATCCGTCACGGTGGCGTACTCGTGGACATCCATCCAGCGGTCCAGACCCTGACGAAGTTCCCGCAGCTTGTCGATCCCCTCTTTGAGCAGCACCGAGCAAACCTGGGTGATGGCAGCACCCGCCATGATGGATTTGACCACATCCACAGAGGTATGGACACCGGTGGTCAAGGCCAGAGAGGTCTCCAATCGCCCGTAGAGAATGGCAATCCACCGCAGGGGCAGCAGCAGCTCTTCCGAGCTACTGAGCACCAGACGCCGTTTTGCCTCCAGCGCCTCCACGTCCAGATCCGGCTGGTAGAAGCGGTTAAAGAGGACCAGGCCGTCGGCACCTGCCTCCGTTAGCGTCCGGGCCAAATTGGGGATGGCGCTGAAGAAGGGACTCAACTTCACCGCCACCGGCAACTGGGTATGGCCCTTCACCTGCTCAAGAATCTGCCCGTAGAGGTGTTCCACCTCCGGGCCGGTCACCGCTGGATCGGTGGGGAGATAGTAGATATTCAGCTCGATGGCGTCAGCACCCGCTTCCTCAAAGAGCTGAGCGTAGCGAGTCCAGCCCCCGGCACTGAAACCGTTCAGACTGGGAATGACCGGGATCTCCAGCGAGGCCTTCGCCTTGCGGATGAGCTCCAGGTACATATCCTCGTCGCGGCGATATTCGTCCAGTGGCGGGAAGAGGTCGATCATCTCTGCGTACCGATACTTCCGATCCTCGATCATGTGATCCAGGAAGGCCACTTCCTGCTCAACCTGTTCCTCGAAGAGGGAATAGAGCACCACCGCACCGGCGCCGGCGTCCTCCATCTGCTTCAAATTGTCCAGATCCCGCGAGAGGGGAGAGGCTCCCGGCACGATGGGGCTTTTGAGTTCCAATCCCAGGTAGTTGGTGGTTAGCTTGGTCATTGATTCGTACTCCTTTCCTAAAATAAGAGGTGCTCTTTAATTATTATGATAAACTACTTTTTAAAAACAGGCAAACGCCTCCCATGAAAACCGCCCGCGAAGGGATATCCCCTCGCGGGCGGCGAGATTGGCTACTGCTGGCTACGCCTACTCGGCAGCGTAGCTGTAGTCCATCGCGGCCATCTGCTTATACTGATTCCAGCGGGCCACGGCGTCCTTTTCCGCCATCTTCAACAACCACTCGGCCCGCTCCGGATCGGATTGCTTCAACATGCGGAAGCGGGTCTCCTGGTACATGTATTCTTCCATGGGGAGCGTCGGCTCCTTGGAATCGAGTTGTAGCGGGTTGAGGCCCTCATCCTTGCGGCGAGGGTCATAGCGATAGAGGACCCACGCGCCGGAATCGACCGCGCGTTGCTGCTGCTCGAAACCGTACTTGAGATTGTACCCATGGGCAATACAGGGGGTGTAGGCGATGATGAGGCTGGGGCCGTCGTAGGACTCGGCTTCGAGGAAGGCCCGCAGCGTCTGTGCATCACTCGCGCCCATCGCCACCTGCGCCACGTAGATGTTGCCGTAGGTCATCGCCATCATGCCCAGGTCCTTCTTGGGCAGGGGACGTCCGGCAGCCGCAAACTTGGCCACCGCGCCCCGAGGCGTCGCCTTGGACATCTGACCACCGGTGTTGGAATAAACCTGGGTATCAAGGACCAGGACATTGACGTCTCGCCCCTGGGCCAGCACGTGATCCAGACCCCCGTAGCCGATGTCGTAAGCCCAGCCATCGCCGCCCACGATCCAGACGTTGCGGCGGACGAGAACATCAGCCACAGATTCGAGGTTGCGGGCCTCGGGAGAAACGACCTTCTGCAGGCGCTCGCGCAGCTCTGCCACGTACTTCCGCTGAGCGGCGTAGTCGGCCTCATCCTCTTGTTTCGCGTTGAGCAGCGCATCGGCCAGCTCAGCACCGATTTCGTCGCGCATAGCGTGCACGAGCTCGCGGGCGTACTCCTGCTGCTTGTCCAGCGTCAGGCGGAAGCCGTAACCGAACTCAGCGTTGTCCTCAAAGAGACTGTTGGACCAGGCCGGTCCCCGCCCGTCGGCGTTCTTCGCCCACGGGGTGGTGGGCAAATTGCCGCCGTAGATGGAGGAGCAGCCCGTCGCATTGGCAATAATGGTGCGGTCGCCGTAGAGCTGGCTCATTAGCCGGAGGTAGGGCGTCTCCCCACAGCCGGCGCAAGCCCCCGAGAACTCGAAGAGCGGCTGCAACAGCTGGGATTCCTTCACCAGCTTCAGGTTGAGCTCGCTGCGGTCGTAGTTGGGCAGAGAATCGAAGAAGCTCCAATAGTCTCGCTCCCGCTCGCGGATGGGCGGCTGGGGCGTCATATTGATGGCTTTGCGATCAGGATTCTGCTTGTCCTTGGCGGGACAGACCTGCACACAGAGGCTGCAGCCGGTGCAATCCTCGGGGGCCACCTGCACGGAGTACTTCATGCCGGAGAATTTGCGTCCCTTGGCGTCGGCGGTGCGGAAGCCCTCGGGGGCATCGTCCAGCAGTTCTGGAGCGTAGACCTTGGTGCGGATGGTAGCGTGGGGGCAAGCGAAGGCGCACTTACCGCACTGGATGCAGATATCGGGCTCCCAGATGGGGATTTCCAGCGCCACGTTCCGCTTCTCGTACTGCGTCGTCCCCGTGGGATAGCTGCCGTCATTGGGCATCTTGGAGACAGGCAGGTCGTCACCTTTGCGGGCAATGATCTTCGCCGTCACCTCGTGCACGAAGGGCGGGGCATCCCCGGTCACCGGGGGTGACATCTCGATCTCGCTGGTGGCCTCGGCTGGTACCTCAATCTCGTGCAGATGCTCCAACGTATGATCCACGGCCTCGTAATTCATCTTGACGACGCGCTCACCCTTGCTGCCGTAGGTTTTCTTGATGGAGTCCTTAATGCGGGCGATGGCCTCATCCTTGGGCAACACGCCCGAAAGGGCAAAGAAGCAGGTCTGCATGATGGTGTTGATCCGCCCACCCAGACCGGTGGCATTTGCCACCTCGTAGGCGTCGATGACGTAGAACTTCAGCTTCTTCTCGATAATGCTCTCTTGCACAGAGCGGGGAAGGTGATCCCATGTCTCCTCGGCAGGATAGGGGCTGTTGAGGAGGAAGACGGCGCCTTCCTCGGCGTTCGCCAGCATATCGAACTGCTCCACAAAGATAAACTGGTGGCAGCCGATGAAGTTCGCTGACTGTACAAGATAGGTGGAGCGAATGGGCTCCGGGCCGAAGCGCAAGTGCGAGACGGTGACGGCGCCGGACTTCTTCGAATCGTACTGGAAGTAGCCCTGGGCGTAGTTGTCCGTCTCCTCGCCGATGATCTTGATGCTGTTCTTGTTGGCCCCTACCGTACCGTCGGCACCCAGACCGTAGAAGAGGGCGCGCACGACGCCAGGGGATTCAATGTTGAAATTGGGATCGTAGTCCAGGCTGGTGTAGGTGAGATCGTCCTCAATCCCCACGGTGAAGTGGTTCTTCGGCGCGTCCTTCTGCATCTCGTCGAAAACGGCCTTGACCATCGCGGGGGTGAACTCTTTGCTCGAAAGGCCATAACGGCCGCCGATGACCTTGATCTCGCGTCCAGCCTCGACGACAGCGGAGACACAATCCAGGTAAAGAGGCTCGCCAGAACTACCAGGCTCCTTGGTCCGATCCAGGGCAGCGATGATCTTCACACTCTCGGGCAGCGCCTGGGCAAAATGCTCCACGCTGAAGGGGCGATAGAGGCGCACCTTCAACAGGCCCACCTTCTCCCCCTGCTCGACGAGATAGTCCACCGTCTCGTGGGCCGCCTCGGCCCCGGAGCCCATGATGACAACGACCCGTTCGGCATCAGGCGCACCGACGTAGTCGAAGAGGTGATATTCCCGCCCCGTCAGCTCGGCGAACTTGTCCATGCTCTCTTGCACGATTTGAGGCGCCTTCATGTAGTAGGGATTCACCGTCTCCCGAGCCTGGAAGAAGACGTCGGGGTTTTGCGCGGTACCACGCACGACGGGATCCTCCGGGCTGAGCGCCCGCTGCCGATGCGCCCGCACCAGATCGTCGTCGATCATAATCTGCATGTCCGCCTTGGTCAGCTCTTCCACCTTGTTGATCTCGTGACTGGTGCGGAAGCCGTCGAAGAAGTGCAGGAAGGGCACCCGCGTGCCTAGGGTGGCCGCCTGGGCGATCAACGCGAAATCCATCACTTCCTGGATGGAGTTGCTTGCCAGCAGGGCAAAGCCCGTGGCGCGGGCGGCGGTGACGTCACTGTGATCGGCGAAGATGGAGAGGGCCTGAGCCGCCAGACTGCGCGCCGCGATGTGAAAGACGGTGGGGGTCAGCTCGCCCGCGATCTTGTACATATTCGGAATCATGAGCAACAGACCCTGGGAAGCCGTAAAGGTCGTCGTCAGCGCGCCGGTCTGCAACGCACCGTGAACCGCGCCTGCCGCACCACCTTCTGCCTGCATCTCCTGAACCAGCGGGATCGACCCCCAGATGTTGGTCTCACCTTCCGCCGACCAGGCATCGGACAACTCACCCATCGGGCTGGAAGGTGTGATGGGGTAGATGGCAATGACCTCGTTGGTCTTGTGGGCCACATAAGCGGCCGCGGTATTGCCATCTATCGTAACCATTCTACGTTTCGTCATAAGAATACCTCCTAGTTGTTCCAGTAGTACCTGAAAAGGGCAAAATTCAAACCTACCCTGATTATAGCATCACACAGATGAAGCGCAAAAGTCCGCGCGCTTTCTCAAGCCGCCCTACGTCGAGCGCGCCGGCGTAGAAGGTGCGGAACAAGCCCGATTCCTGCCAACGCCGAGAGCATCAAACCGATGAGCAGCGCGCCGGCGCCCACGAGGCCAATCCCTCCCAGACCCTGGCCCACCCAGGTTTCGTCCATGGTGATCAGCCCGGTGCTGCCCACCAGCACCACACTGCTGAAGTTCCACACCCCATGATAGACGATGGCCGCTGCGTAAGTGAGCGGCACGGCCCACCACCGCTTTCGATTCCGTTGGAAGATCGCCCAACCCACGCCGATAATTCCGGTGACCAGCGCGTGTAGCGCTGTCGCCGGTACCCGCACGAGGACCCCACTCATCCAGCCCGCCTGATCTCCCAGACTCATTCCACCGTTGAAGATGCCTTCCAGGATGGCGAAGCCGAAGCCGGCGGTGGTCCCCCAGATAAAAGCTTCCCGCAGAGTAAAACGGTGGCGAAAAGAAGCCGCAGCGATGAAAACCGATTTAAAGATCTCCTCTACAATCGGCGCGACAAGCGCGAGGGTCAGGAGCAGAATCGCGATGACAATCGGGGAGCTGAGCATACCGGCCAGCTGGTCCATATCCACCGTACTCGGATCGACGGTGGCCAGCTGCTCGAAATAGGCCAGCAGACGCTCGACCTCCGCTTCCCCGCCGGGAATCAGATACGCCACGAAGATGACGAAGACGCTGCCCAACAGCAGGCCGATGCCCTCCCCGATGATGGAAGGGATCACGGCAATGATGCCCGCCACCACGCCCACAAGCAACCAGCGCCGGGATGGGGCGGCCTCCGGGCCGGCAGCGCGGATGGCAACGCTTAATAACAGCAGCGCCGGCAATACAATCAACGCCAGATGGATGAGCGCAAAGAGCCACGGAAGATTCACTACCGGGGGAAGGAACCAGGCAGCAGCCAGGAATCCGCCCCACAACAATAGCCATATCAGCCAGGTATGGCGGGCATAGGACGTAGGCGAGGGCTGCCCCCCGAAGGCGCGCGCGCTGGTTGCCAACAGCGCTCCGGCCAGGATAGCGACTAAAGCTGCCGCTCCGCCGAAGAGCGCAATGGAGATCTCATCTGTCGGGGAGGCAGAGAGTTGAAGGGCCAGGAGTGCGCCGCCCCCGATCAGGCTTCCCAACAGGAGCAGCACGGCAATCAAAGCCATCAACCCCCAGAGCACCTTCCGCTGATTACCCATGCATCTCCCCCTGACAGTAAAAAGGGGATAGGGGGCTCAGCCCCTCCATCCCCTTTCTTTGTGCATTGAGTTACTGCTCCCGGATGGTCACCGATTCGACCGTATCCAGCTCTTGCGCTCCAGGCATACCCGGGACCCGACGGGCCAGGTCATCTAATACCGCCCGGCCCTCGATGATCCTTCCCACCAGGGGGAACTGATAGCTGAGATTGGAAGCTTCCGTCCCCAGGGTGAAGAAAAACTGACCGTTGGGCAACATCCCCATGAGGCCGGCCTCATCAAAGAGCCCCTGATCTTCTCCCATGCAGTAGTACCCGGGGTAACCGACCCCCGTATCGCTGGGATCGCCCGCCAGCGCGGCAAAATTGTCCTCAACAAAGAAGAAACTCGAGTTATCGTACCAGCCCTCACCGGCGAGGAAGACAAAACTGTTCACGTGGGTGGGGGCCTGTGCAGCGAAGAGCTCGACCACGATCTCTCCGGCGGAGGTATTGAAGGTGGCCTCGTACGACTGCTCCGCATCGATCACCATGGGGGGCGCGTCCGCGTACTGCTCCTCCCGCAGTTCAATGAGGTCGAGGAAGGACTCCAAACCGGCGTAGGAAAGCCCCAGCTGATCCGTGGGATAGACTATCCCGTTGACGATAAATGAAGGCGTGCCGGGCAATCCCAGCGTCATCGCTTCCTGCAGCTGGGCCTCAATTTTGGGCACGTAGACATCCTGGACCAACTCCTCCTCAAAGCGTTCGGCATCCAGGCCCAGCTCCTCCGCGTACTCCACCATCTTGACCTCGGCCTCGGCCAGGGAGAGCGCACGCCATTCCGCCGTGCGTTCAAAGAGCAGGTCGTGCATTTCCCAGAAGCTGCCCTGGGCGCCAGCGGCCTCGGCGGCCTCTGCCGTCAGCACGGCCTTCTCGTGAAAACTGAGGGGAAAGTGACGGTAGACGAGGCGAACGTTCGGATTGGCCTCCAGGAACTCGGAGAGCACCGGTCCCATGGCCGCGCAGCCGGGGCACTCGAAATCGGAGTATTCGATCACGGTGACCTCCGCCGCCGCCGGGGAAACGCCCTTCACGTAATCATCCTCGGTAACCGGAGAGACCGGCACTTCCGGCATCGGTACCACCTCACAGATGCCCGGCAAGGCCTCGCCTTCGGGCAGTGCTTCGGAGAGTCCTTCCTCCGCTGGCGCTGCCGGTTCCGTGGCAGGCGCCTGCGTGGGTGTTGCGGTAGGATCAGCCTCAGCGCCTCCACAGGCCGCCAACACGAGCATCAGCACCAGCAAGATCAGGCCCATGCTCCCATATTTAGTTTTCGACATTATCCTCTTCCTTTCTAGGTCTTTTGCCAGCACGCTTCACGAGCCGCGCGGGCGATTTTATTCACATGAATACAAGTATACCACATCCCCATTCAGGAAGTGGATTCCGGAAACCAGAAAGGGGGACGTTCCATCCGCCAGAGGGCGTACCCTGCTGCGAGCGCGGTCAACCCGCCCACCAGATACCCCTCGATAACGGAGGCCTGTGTCACGAAAAGCGCCACCAGCCCCAGGAGAAAGCCGGCGATGTAGAGCAGAAAGACCGCCTCCCGACGGGTGAACCCGGCTTTCGTGAGCCGGTGAGAGCTGTGATCGGTGCCGGGCGTCGTCATTGGGTTCAGTCCCCGGCGCAGCCGGGAGATGAAGACGAGGGTGGTATCAAAGAGCGGAACCCCCAACACCAGCAAGGGAATCATCCAGGTAATGAAGGTGACATTCGCGGGAAAACGCAGTTTGATGCCAATAGCCGCCAGCGTGAAGCCGAGAAAGAGACTGCCCGAATCCCCCATGAAGATAGTGGCAGGGTTCCAGTTGTAGACGAGGAAGCCGATACAGGCGGCCATCAATGCCACGGCGAGCGCCCCCACGAGATACTGTCCGCTGAAGGCGCACATGAGGGCAAAGTGGGCTGCAGCAATGGCGGCAATCCCCCCCGAAAGCCCATCCATATTATCGAGGAGATTCAAGGCGTTCGTAATCCCCACCACCCAGAGCACGGTCGCCGCATAGTTGAGCCCCGCCCAGGGCAACATGGTGATACGCACGTTGGTGGCAATCAGGATACCCGTTGCAAAGAGCTGGCCCACCAGTTTCACGCCCGCGCCCAGGGTAAATCTGTCGTCCCAGAAGCCGAGGAGAGAAACGAGCCCCGCGCCCACCAGGATTCCCAGAAGCTGATCGAGCTTATAGCGTCCTCCCAGCAGCACGGTCATCAGCAGCGTGCTCAGCAGAATCGCCAGTCCGCCCAGCCGGGGGGTGGGGATGGTGTGTACCTTGCGCGTGCTGTCGGGTTGATCGATAGCGTCGAGGCGAACGCCGACCCGGCGGGCCAATGGCGTTCCCAACACCGCGAGGAGCAACACCCCGGCAAAGACAAAGATGTAACTATCCAGCATGGATCACGGCTCCTGCTGAATGGCAGCAATGAGCTGTTCGACGATGGAGCGCTGCGACTCCGGGGCCAGTTGCAGGGATTCCAACGCCAGCGCCAGCGCCTGCTCCTCCTCACCCTGGTAGAAAGCCGCGATAGAGCGCAGACGGTAGACGTCCCAGAGGGAGCGCATATTGGGGCAGTACTCGAAGATAGGTTCGACCGTCTCCTCCACCTCTCCCCAGCGGCTGCGCTGCACCTGGAGCGAGGCCAGCGTGTATCGCAAGTCACAATCGCGGGGACGCAACGCCACTGCCTCCCCGTAAGCTTCGATGGCCCCCTCGATATCATCCTGGCTGAAGCGGATCTCCCCCAGCAACGCCCACGTCTGCTCGAACTCGGGGTCGAGGGCCAGCGAATGGGCGAGGGTCTCCTGATAGGCTTCCTCCTGGCCCGCCACGTAGTAGGCCCGGGCGAGCTCGTTCCACAGCACGGCGTTGTTGGGGCTGAGGGTGAGTGCCTTGTGGTAGTTCTCGATAGAGCGCTGCAGGAATTGCGGTCGTTGGAACGTGTCCCCCGAGTACGAAGCGCGAATGTTGTAGAAGCGGGCCAGGTTGGCGCTGTGGTCGGTATTCAAGGGGGCGATACGCCGCGCCTCCTGAAGCACCTCTTCGGTGATCTGGAATATCTCCTGCTGCTGCTCCGGTCCCTCCGAGGAGAGCACCTGTCCCAGCTCCAAGTAAGCCTTACCCAAGAAGAGGTAATAGTAATCTTCCCGAGGAGCAAGTTCAAGGGCGCGCTCGTAATGCATGATACCGATCTGCTTCTCGTTCGGGTTGGCACTACCGGCGAAGGACTTCCCCTGCTTGAAGACCACATCCGCCCGAATCAAATCGTAGCTGTACGTACCACTGAGCCACACAGCCGGGATGAGTAGTACAACCAGGAGCGTCAAGCTCCCCCAATGGGCCCAATCAGGGACGGATGCCTCCTCTCCCAGCAATATCCAGCCCATGATCGGCACCATCAGGAAGATCAGCGTGTAGTACTGCCCCAGACTCCCCGCAAGTAGCAGGCCCACATCTACGACCTCTTCGATAGTGGCCACCTGGATTTGAGGCAGGCGCGCGTGGAAGGTGGCAAGGGCCGTACCGAAGACAAAAGCACCGAAGAGGGAGATCCCCGCGTAGAGGGCCAGGGCCGTCGACCAGCGGGAGCTGCGCTCCTGATCAAATTCACCCGCCGCGTCCATCTCTCCCAGACCGATGACGCCGCAGAAGAGCCAAGTGAAGACCAGAATCATCAGGGCCCCAGGCGAACGCTCGTCTTGGGCGTAGAGCACCGTCAAGGAACGCCAGAGAATCTGACCGGCGTTGATGGAGCGCTCTGGATTGGTCACAAAATCGTAGAGCAGCGTGCCCAGCAAGAAAACGGCAATCAAACTCAAAACGAGCACGCCGCTGACCCAGGCCTGTTTCGGCGTGCGTCTCATCCGGCGATTGCCATGTCCGCGCCGTTTCCGCGAAGCGGGGGCGGCGTCCTCCACCTCCAACAGCGTGTTCACGACTCCACTCCGCGCCGGAATCCATTGTAACCCCACAGCCACGAGCACCCCGGCTAACACCCAGAAGACCGTCCGCGTGGAAGCAATGGCAATCCCGAAGTTGATCTCCAGGAAGTGCGCCATCAGCGCCGCAAAGATCGCGATGATGAGCAAGGCGTGGGGATGGGGCTGCCCCTCTTCCGCTGAGAGCTGAACCCGACCCAACGTCCGGAAAGCCTGTCCCGTGACGAAGAGCAGCGTCCCCAACAACACCCCCAGGGGGATCGCCACCGCAAAGAAGTAGGGCCGCTCCTGCACCAGGAAGAAGATGAAGAGCGCCAGAGTGATAGCCGTAATCAATGCGATGTAGGCCCAGCCTTCCCGGCGGTGCCGGATGAAGCCAAGCCAGCGCACCCCCCAGTAGAAGACGCTGCCAAAGGTGAAAAGGTAGGCCCCCAATCCCATCACGCCGGTGATCACCACCGCATCGAGGGTCTCGTTGTGAGAGCGATCGGGCGAGGCGTTGCGCGACTCGTAATGACCTAGCAGCGGCGGATAAAAGCGGTTGTAGGCCACGTACATAGATTCGGGGCCGTAACCGACCAGCGGGCGCAGGGCATTAAAGCGATCGGTGGAACCGTCAGGAAAGACGAGCGGCTCATGAGGCAACACCAGATCGAGCGCGCCTTCCCAAATGAGCGTGCGCACCCGACCCGTGCCCGTATCCCATTCAAAAATCGTGGTCATGCGCCGCAGATTTGGCTCCGCCCGCACCCGCTCCTGCACCGGGCCGGGGAAGTTCATCAGCAGGAGTCCTGCCGCACCGAGCAGCCCCAGCGTGCCCCAGCCGATCCAGAGCCAGCGCCATCCCTTGCGCTCCACGACGAAGTAGAGCCACACCGCGCCGAAGGCTAGCACGCCCCCGCCGCCGCCCATGTAGAGGGCCCACTGCATACCGGTGGAGAGCCACCGGCCCAACACCCATCCGAGCGCGCCCAGGAGCCCCCCGACGAGCAGGGCCGCCATCAGAGAACTGAACCCCATCAACACACCGGAGCCCACTTGTCGGAACCAGCCCCCTTCCGCCTCAGGTTCTTCAGCCGCAGCCCGGCGCTGGAGCACGATCAGCAGCAGATAGGGGAAGAGGAAAGCCGCTATGACAATTCCAATCCAGGGACCACGGCTGCGCGACCACCAGATGGTCAACAGTTGAACGGCAAGCATGAAGATGTAGGCCGAAGCGCGGAAGATATCGCTGAGGCGCGCCTGCTCGCGCCCAAGAATGTCGCGGAAGCTCTCCATGAGGCGGGCCGCCGTGAGCGGCGCGATCATGACGAGATAGGCGGCAACAAAGATGGCGTTGCCCATGTTGGAAGCCACCCGCCGCTGCACATCCCCGGCCCAGGGCAGGGGATCGCGCCCGAAGTGCTGGAGAACGCCGTAGAGTGCCACGGGCAGACTCGCCAGGATGAGCGCCGTCACCAGCCGCGAAAGCTGAGCGCGCGAGCGCAGTCCCGTCACCAGCGCAAAGAAAAGTACCAGATAACCGAAGAGGGTATAGGTACCCTGTAAACGCTGATAGGAGCCGACGAAACTGGTATACGGAACCACGGAGAAGAGAGAACTGATCAAGTAGGTTCCCATGGTCACCACCGCCGGCAATACCAGCGGCGTGCGCCAGGTAAAGCGGAGAGGGCGCCCACCCTGCAAGAGCTCCTCGGCCAGACGCACCAACCAGACCACCGCCATAACCGTGGCTAACGCCCGCAGGGTGGTGAGCTTATCAGGCTCGAAGACCCGGTCGGAGTAGACGTTGAAGAAAACGGGGGTAATGATGACCGCCAGCAGCCATCCGCCCTCCAGAAAACGATCACAGAATTGACTGAGTCTAGATGAGTTCATCGACTACTTCATCCTCTCGTAAAGGTCCCTCTTTTACAGCGCCGAGCGTTGTTCATCTGAAAATAACGTTACAATTACCACCCCGAATCATACCTGATTCAAGGGGAAAAGACAAGGTTTATTCGGCTCTCGCTTCGCCCCCCACGCCCACCAGCAGCACCAGCAGATCGTTGACATTGGTGCCTGTCGGGCCGGTGCGCAACAGCGCCCCCAGCGCCCCCAGCGCCGGATAGCTGTCGTTCTCTCGGAGCGCGGCCCGCAGATCGATCCCCCGCTCCCGCGCGCGGTTCGCCGTCCTACCATCGACCACGGCGCCGGCGGCGTCGGTCGGGCCGTCGGTTCCATCGGTCGCCAGTGCCATAAGCGCCACGTCGGACATCCCATCGAGCGCCAGCGCTGCCGAAAGGGCCAGCTCCTGGTTGCGTCCCCCTTTGCCCCCCCCGCGTACGGTGACCGTCGTTTCACCTCCCCAGACGAGACAGGCGGGCGCCGCCAGCGGATCGCCATGCGCTCGCACGCCCCACGCAAAGGCCGCCGCCACCTTCGCCACTTCCCGGGCCTCCCCCTCCACAAAGGTGGTAAGCAGCAGGGCGCGATACCCCAACGCCTCCGCGCGGGAGACCGCCGCCTGCGCCGCACGCCGATTGGAGCCGATAAGCACGTTCTGAACCCGCTCAAAGAGGGGATCGTCGGCCTTGGGGGTCTCCGGCACCCGCCCGGCCCGGCCCGCCTCGAGGTGCTCCTGCACCGGGCGGGGGATCTCGTCGAGCAATGCGTAACGCTCAAGAATCGACCATGCATCCTCGAAGGTGGTGGGGTCGGGAACCGTGGGGCCCGACGCGATGACGTCAAGAGGATCCCCCACCACATCGGAGAGAATGAGGGAAACGACGGTGGCGGGAGCAGCCAACCGCGCCAGTTGTCCTCCCTTGAGCCGGGAAAGGTGCTTTCGCACCGCATTTATCTCAACTATAGACGATCCGGATCGCAAAAGAGATTGCGTAACCTGCTGCAAATCCTCCAATTCGAGAGGTCCTGCTGGCAGGGGCAACAGCGCCGAGGCGCCTCCAGAGAGCAGAACGAGAATCAGATCATCCTGGCTCATCCCTTCCAGCAGTCTCACCGTACGTTCTGCCCCCCGGCGTCCGGCGGCGTCAGGGACAGGATGTCCCGCTTCGATCACCTCCACCGCTGGCGGAAGACCGTGATCCCGCGCGTGCTCGTATTTGGTCACGACCAGACCAGAGACCAGGCGCTCCCCGAGCAGGGCCCACGTCGCCTGCGCCATCGGTACAGCCGCCTTGCCCACCGCCAGGAGGTAGATACGTCGCAAGGAGGTCCAGGGATAGAGGATCTCGTCGATGAGCACCCCTCGCTCATCCCGGCGCACAAAGCTTCGCACCGCCTTCTCCGGCGCCACTGCTTCCAGGGCTGCGATACGTAGGGCGTCCAGATCTGTGTGCAAGCTCATGATTCACTTCTCCCTATCTTCGCAGGACGGTTAACGCGTGAGAAGCGGCTTCGGCGGACGAGGTTTCGCCCTCCAACAAGAGGGTGAGACCGGCCTGCAATGCCCGGCGCACCGCTTCATCCACAGCCGGAGCTGGCAAGGGGCGGACGTTCCAGGTCAACGTTTCCAGGAAGAGCCCCTCCTCCTCGGTCAAAGGCCAGAGCGCTAACGTCGTGCGGCGGGTGGGCAACATCCCCACCGCCACGGAAGTATCGGCGACACGCGAGGGTTCCACCAACCACTGTACCAGATCCAACGCAGCTTCCCGGCGCCGGAGATCCTCGGTCACGATGGCAAAAGCCCAGATCCGGCCCACGGCGCTGGCAGAATCCGTCGGAGCAGGAATCAAAGCCGGGGCGCCAATCCGGGGAGAGTGGGTCCAATATTCGCCTGCCGGGACGAAAGCCAGGCCGTTCGTGCGCTGTTGGAAAGCAACCCAACTGGCCCGGGTGTTGGGCAGCGTCAATACCGTTTCAGGGCTCAGCAGATTCTCATCCATGAGCCTCCGGAGGAAGCCATAAAGCGCTTCGAGATAGGCACGTTCCAACAGCGGCTGTCCCTGTTCGTCAGTCACCGCGCCACCCGTGCCCAGATAGAGAGCCAGCAAGGAGGGATCGACCAGCTCATCCCCTGAGGTTGCCGGCAGGAGGACGGAATACCCGCCGCTGATGACATCCGTCCAGGAGATGGGTTCTGGTGCAGTCAACCGGGGGTAGTAAGCGACCTGCTCCATTTGGGCCAGGAAGGGGACGCCGTAGTTCATCCCCTCCACGTCAACCAGCTCCCGGGCAAAGGGAAAGGTATCGTCAGGATCCAGTTCTAGATCGGGGAGGGGCTGAACTAGTCCGGCGCGCACCGCTCGCTCCAGATCCGTCTGGTCAAAGATGACGAGATCCGGAAGTACCGCGGGAGCCACGCGCGCCGCCCTGCTCAACAGATCATAGATGCCTCCCTCTCCCCTCGCCTTTTTGGTAAGGACCTCTACCTGGATATCTCCGTTCCGCCCAGAGAAGGACTCAATCTGCTGCAAGAGTTCCCCACTCTCTCCCTCCTCATCGTAGAGGGGGAATACATCGGGTACCCAGAGGGCCAGGGTCAACAAGCCGGGAGCGAGCGGCTCCGTAGGGGTCGGAGAGGGCTCGGGCACAGGCGTGACCGCCGGGGGCGGCGGCGGGGTTGGCTCAGGGGTTCCGAGCCTCAACTCCGGCAGACAACCAATCAGCAGGCCAGACAACACTAAG
>NPIE01010099.1_pt1 | contig 15292 bp, 19 predicted proteins | sample 8637661 | NCBI WGS metagenome assembly NPIE01 (sample SAMN07420842, study PRJNA396082) | bioreactor metagenome | isolation source: sample BA12 brine-fed electro-methanogenic bioreactor BA | place: Japan: Kochi | collected 2016-12-09 | reverse complement strand
GCTGATTTACTCGCACAATATGTAAAAGATGATAACGTCTTGATGTCGGTCATCTTTGAGGAGGACAGCTATGCGCTTTCGATTGAAGATAGCTTGACCGACATCAGAACAATCCTTGATCACAAAACGATTCATCTCAGAGGTGAAGCGCTCGATGCCATAGCCTCCAGAGATGTCGCCGAAGGAGAGTTCTTTAAGATCTTGATGATTATTATTCCGATTTGTATCATCATTTTGATTTTTGCCTCTGCCTCTTGGCTGGAACCCTTCCTTATTTTGCTGGTCTTAGGTGTGGCTGTCTTGCTGAACTTAGGGACCAATGCTTTATTGCCGAATGTATCGTTCATTACCTTGACCATTGCGGCGGCCTTGCAACTAGCCATTTCTTTGGATTACTCACTCTTTTTTATTCATCGCTACTATGAGTTTATTGACGAAGGTGACGAACCGCGACATGCCGTCAGCAAGGCTTTCAAGAAATCATGGTCTGTTATTACCGCATCAGCACTGACAACGATGATCGGTTTTGTCGCTTTGTTCTTTATGCGCTACCGTATTGGTTTTGATATCGGGGTCGTCCTCTCCAAGGGTATTGTTTTCAGTTATTTGTCAGTGCTTTTCGTTTTACCGGTTCTAATCGTTATCTTTGCACCTCTACTTAAGAAACTTAGACACCGTTCGTTGATGTTTAACCTGCACGGATTGTCCAAGATTTTCATCAAGGGCAGATATGTGTTGCTTGGCATCTTCATCATTGTTTTGGGCTTGGGTCTATTCTTCCAGACCAAAACCGACTATCTTTTCGGCGCTAAAGAATATAGCGGTAGCGATTCGGTCATCGCCGCCGACAAAGAGGCCATCAACGACGCCTTTGGTGAGTACCAGTCAATTACGCTTTTATTGAAAAACTCTGATAAACAAACGGAGTTGAACCTATTACAATCACTAGGCAGTGAAGAAAACATTATTGCTATCGATGCGCTTTATACGCTTGTTGATCCATTGATACCAGAAAGTGCATTACCACCAGCACTTGTTGCCGGCTATCGACAAAACGATTATACACGGATGACTCTTTATGTTAACATCACCGAAGAAAGCGAGACAATGTTTGCGTTTCAAGAAACATTATCAAGTAAGATCGACGACCATTACGAGACTTACTATGCGCTGGGCTTTATACCCAGTACCGATGAAATCCGGACGACAGTGATTGAAGATACACCAATCGTGCTTTGGGTCAGCATCGGCTTGATTGCCTTGGTTTTGGTCATCGTCTTTCGCAATATCTTGACAGCCGTGTTGTTGATTTCTGTGATTCAAGCCGCCATCTGGTTCAACGTCGGACTCTTGGCCATCAACGATAGGCAGGTCATTTACATCGGTTATCTTGTCGTCTTGGCGCTGCAACTTGGGGCAACGATTGACTACGCCGTCTTGTTCGCAAGCCGTTATCAAGAGTGTCGACAAAAACACGCTAGAACAGAAGCCTTGGGATATGCCTTGACGAAAGCGAGCATGCCAATTATGATTTCCGGATTGATTTTGGCCAGTGCCGGTTTTACAGAAATGGTCTTCTCGGACATCACAGTCGTCAGTGATATCGGTCTGTTGCTTGGAAGAGGTGCGCTTTTGAGCCTTGTCATGGTTCTGTTCATCCTACCGGGCATGATTTACCTCTTGGATCCTTACATCAGTCGAAGATGGTCGAAGCATGAAAAAAAAAGAAGCTGAAATTTTCAGCTTCTTTTTCTAGTCGTTTGTTAGTTTGTGCTTGTAATAGCGTTCGCGTTCCAAGACACCGATGCTGCTGGTTAGATGGCCCGTTTCGACGAGATTCAGCTCTTCACCTAAAACCGTGGTCTTGGAATCGATATTATCGATGAAATGAATAATCAATGCTTCCGCAATCGCCGGCTTTCTCGGTGAACCGAAATTACCATAGTAGTGATGACTAATGATAATGTGCTCTAGCAACATGGCTTCTTCCGTATCTTGAAAACCGAGTTCCGTCGCGACGGCGTCAATCAGGTTGGCACCCATGGTGATATGACCGATCAGTTTACCTTTGATGGTGTATTCACTGCCTTCGTAGGAGTCAAACTCGAAGATCTTACAGATATCGTGAAGAATGATGCCGGCATTGACTAAATCTTCGTTCAAGAAACTATAGACTTTGAAAAAGCCTTTAGCCAACATTAACATTGAATGCGTATGATAGGCCAAACCCGAGATATAGGCGTGATGAAACTTCGTCGCAGCCGGATAAAGATAGAAGTCCTCACGGAAACGATCATAGATGGTTTCCGTCATTTTCTTCAGAACTGGATTCTCGATAGTTTTAATGATGCCTTCGATATCGGTTCTGATGGCCTCGGTATCGATGGGCGCATAGTGATAGAAGAACTTTAAGAGTTTTTCTTTTTTAGTTTCGGGAATATCCATTTCTCCAAGGATGGTATGCGTCTTAGCCTCAAGATGAATCTTATCTTTGAAGGCAATAGCGACCGTCTCAAAATAATAGATTTTATTAACTGAAACTTCTTCTTCTTTTTTCAATCTAACGATTAAGTTTTCGGAGTCTTCCGAGAATACGTTAATGGGATAATGGTCATAAGTGGAATCGTTGAGATTCAACACTTTGCCATAAAAATTGTATGTTTGTCCGATTTCTAACATCGAATCACCCTTTCTTGAATATGTAGGTTCCTATGTCTTTCAGTGTATATTCGCAGCCATCATCTACATCATAGTCAGACGATGATGACAACATCATTTGATAATCTTCAGGAATACAAATGCTTTCTTCATCCATCGTTGGTTTGAAGAANNCTCAGCATATTTGAGCTATCATTGTAATGAATCATCAGTGATTTAGAGTTCAAGACAATAATTTCAGCTTGTTGGTCCAGTTCCGAACTGCTTTTTAGTTTGAAACAGGCATTGTCTTTGCGCAGGGCAATCAAAGCCTTGACATAGGACACAACATCATTATACTGGTTTCGGCGTTGCCAATCAATCAAATTGATTTCATCGGAAGAAATATAAGAGTTTTCATCCAATTGTTTGGTGCGCAAGAATTCTTGTCCGGAATGGATAAAAGGAACCCCTTGTGCCAAAAGCACCATCGACAATGCCAGCATGGACCATTTTTTGACAAGGTCTTCATCATCGCTATTTTGAATCGCTTTGTCATAGTAGGTTTGATTATCGTGGCATTCGACATAATTGATGCTCTGGGTTGTGTATTTGAACATGTAACGATTCAGCGCACTACCGAGCATGACTTCTTTGACGGTATCGACGTCTTCGACATGGCCCATGGAATAGCCTTTAAGCTCTGGTTTAAAGGTGGCTCCTTTGATGGTTTCTCTAAACTTATCGTTGAAAAAGCCGATCGTGTGGATAACCTTTTTATTGGTCATGTGTGCCATCCGGTCCGTCATATTGGATGCATACATGTTCCAACCTTCACCATAAACGATGATATGTTCGGATATGTCATGCAGCTCCTGACGCAACTCGTTCATGGTTTCAAAGTCGATGAGCCCCATCAAATCAAAACGGAAGCCATCGATTTTATACTCGTTGACCCAGAACAAGACGTTGTCGATGATGAGTTTGCGCATCATTTTGCGATGGCTGGCAACATCATTGTGACAACCGCTGATATTCGTCAAGATTCCCTGGCGATCGACATGAAAAGGGTATCCGGGAACGAGTTTTTCATAGGGGAAGGCCTTGGCATCGAAAACATGGTTGAAGACGACGTCCATCGTCACGCTGATGCCATTTGCATGCAGTATATCGATCATTTCTTTAAACTCGTTGATACGGGAGTAAGGGTCATTGGGATTGGTTGCGTACCAGCCTTCAGGCACAAAAAACTGTTGCGGATTATAACCCCAGTTGTATTGTGACCCTTCGTGATTTTCGTCGATGCCGTCAAAATCGAAGACAGGCATGAGTTGAACGTGGGTGATGCCGAGTTCTTTAAGATAGTCGAGTCCCGCAGACAAACCATCCTTGGTTTTGATGCCGGACTCGATGACGCCAAGAAACTTACCTTTGTTTTTGAAAGACATCGTTGGATCGATGGTGAAGTCTCTGACGCTCATTTCATAAATGACCGCATCGAGCATATTGCCGGAAAAATTCGATTGATGCGTCATGTTGTAGAATTTGTTCTTGTCGACGACATAGGCGTATTCCCCGTTGGCATTGGAAGCGATGGCATAAGGATCGTTGACCATGTGTTCCTTGCCATTGACATAAGCCATGAAGCGATATTTGTAGCCTTCGAGATCGCTATCGATGTTCACACGCCACACGCCTGAATTCTTGTAAGTTAGGTTGTAAAGCAATCGTTCTTTGTTTGGTGAAATCAGTTCAATTTTGACATACTTGGCAACCGGACTCCAAATTTTAAAGGTGGTTCCCGTTTTCGTGTAAGTAAAGCCCAAATCATTCTTCTTGTAGCGATAGATATTATCGAAGAGTTCGGTTCTGACAATTTTACCCGTATAGAGTTCCGACATCTTCTGGTTCTGATTCTGAACAAAATAGACTTTGCCCAAATCAATATAGGCGTCGAAATTACAAACGAGTTTGATTTCAACACCGAGATTGATTTTCTGAGATATTTTAAGTTTGATGATTTCATCATTACCAACCAGGAAGTAACAATCGTCATCCTTGTAGTTTTTGATGGGGATGATGATGGTTAACTCATCAAAATCATCCAAATAGCAATAAAAGTGTCTGTTATCTTTTTTCATACTTCGTCTCCAATAAATGCATCGTGTATTGTTTGATATCTTTATAATTGTTCTTGAGTTGACCCGTAATGACTTCATAGGTGATGTCATCAATAATTTCGCCAATCAGTTCAGCGTTCTTGATGGTTGTAAGTGCCAGAATGTCTTGGCCTTTGAAGGCCAGGTCACAGGTTTTCTTGATCGGTAGATTTCGATATATCTGTTGGATCAAATTAGCTTGGTCGTTATCAGGATTCAACCAGACGCCAACACGATTTGCCATCAAGGCAATTTCTTGTCCTAAGCGATAAATCGTCAGGACGTCATAGCGATCATTTTGTGTCACGCTAACGAGTTCCATAATTTTACTGATGATGGCTTTCTCCTTATTTGAAAAGCGCCAGTAATCGGGAATTTCCATATCATTTAAGAAAAAGCACAGTGCAAAAAATTCGAGGTAATGCAAGGGTTTTTTTTCTGCTTTAACGATGATTTCCAGTCCTTTATTCAGGTCGATGAAAACATCACCAAAGCCTGCTTCAAACAGTAGCTTAAGGGCCTTGTGAAAATGAGGGTAGTGAATGATTTGCTTGAGTTCATCTAAAATTCGCTCGTTGGCAATTTTCTTCAATAGTGGCATGCTTTTTTTTATGGACTGCCAGGTCTTGGCTTCAATCGTGAAATCCAGTTTTGCGACGAAGCGAAAAGCCCTGAGAATTCTTAAGGCATCTTCATGAAATCTTTGATCAGCGTCACCGATGGCTCGTATTTGCTTGTTTTGGAGATCGTTCTGACCATCATAGGGGTCGATGATTTCACCTTTAAGCGACATCGCCATGGCATTAATCGTGAAATCGCGTCGCAAGAGATCTTCATTCAGGTCTTTTGAAAAGACGACTCGTGAGGGTTTTCGGTGGTCGCTGTAATCGTGGTCGGACCTAAAGGTCGTTACCTCGAAACGATCATTACCTACAAAGACGGAAATCGTGCCATAGCGCTTGCCCGTTGCTTTGGTTTTGGGAAATAAGGCCTGCACCTCATTGGGCAAGGCATCAGTGGTGATGTCGATGTCATTTGCCTGAATNNTTAAAAAAAGCCTGATAACCGTGATCATGCAAGGTTCGGATAATATGACGTCCTTTTTTGTGTGTTGCATTCATGAAAACCACCGAAAATATTATATCACAAGAGCGTCATGAATACTAATGAATTTCTTTAATTAAAGCGTCCCAAATCGAGGTTGTATGTTATAATACTAAAGGGTGAGATGATGCATTCCATCAAAGAAAGAATCAGTCACGAAATCACTGTCAAGAAGTCGCGATTTATTGCGGTCATCATGCCGGTGGGTGACGAGGAAGAAATTAAAGAACAGCTGGTTTTGGTTCGAAAAACATACCCAGGCGCCAATCACTACACCTATGCTTACCGTTTAGGTGATGATGGCATCATCCAAAAAGCTTCTGACGACGGCGAACCGACGAGAACGGCAGGTTATCCGATTCTTGAAGTATTGCTTAAGCAGGAAATCACCAATGTGTTGTTGGTGGTGATTCGTTACTTCGGAGGCATCAAACTCGGTGCCGGCGGTTTGATCAGAGCTTATGCAGGCAGTGCCGCTGCTGTTTTGGAGCAAGCGCAACTGACCAAAAAAAGAACCACCTACAGATGTCGGGTGGTGTCAGAATATGATGAACTTGGCGCTGTCGATGCCTATATTAGAGAACACACGACGCTGATGAACGTCAGTTACGACAAGGACATCACCTTTGATTTTTTGATTGATGCAACGGATCTTGATGAAGTCAAAGAGCAACTTTTCAATAAAAATAGATATCAAGACCGTCTGGTTATCGTTGAAACCTTTTCTGAATACGCTTAAAACAAGCTGTCGACGTACTCAATAATCGAAATCACAGCATCGACAAACAGATAGCCTAGAACAATGGCGACGACCATAAAGATAAAACGGATTTGATCGCCGGAGTTCTTACGGAATATTTTTGAAAAATCGATGGCTTGCATCGCTCTGAAGATAAAAACAACAGCGATGAAAAATAAAACAATGCGGGAGATGATGAAGACTCTTTCATCAAACAAAGCCAAGAACATGATATCACTCCAATACTGAGTCAGGGACGAACTGATCGCTTGTCAAATCGGTATAGACATCGATGACCAGCGCATTCGGTAAGCAGACAATCGGTCTGAGATGAGAATCCGTCGGTGCCTGAAACTGACATAAGTCTCTTGGGCTTTCCTGATAAACGACGGAAATCTTCTGATCTTCGACCAGAAGTTTGATACCGACAATTTGATTCTCACGGGCATAGTCATCGATTTCGTAGAGAACATCCATATCGGTTGTCACCTTCCCGGGCACATAAAAAATGCCTTCATTATAACGGTCGACGACGATTTGATCTTTATAGTCGGTATCGTAGATGTGATACTCGAGCGTTTCTAAATCGATCATGAGAATCAACTCATTGTCATATGAAATTTTTGCATAGACGTTGCCGCTGCTCGCAGCTTCTTCATAAAGTCTGAAGCCAATTAAAAGGCCGATACCGAGCAAAAAGATGGCTGCAACGATGATGATATCCCATTTTTTAATCTTACTCACCTACTCATTAATATTATACTACATAAGCATCTTTTTGTGTGATGCGATAAAGGAGTTTTTATGAAAAAAATACTGACATTGCTCTATCTGATGAGTCTAGTATTGTTACTTTTTGGCTGTCAGTCCAACCCCAATGACGATTACTGCGTCAAAACCGATGAACCTGGTGTCTATATTTGTGAAAAACGAACCTCGACATATTTTGATACCATCGTGTCGCTGAAAGTCTATCATACAGCAGATGACGATTATGATCTCGATGCGGTTTTTGATTATTTTACCACAACTTTGGAAACCTATCATCAGTATTTCGACAAATACAATGCATATGATGGTGTTAATAACATCTATACCATCAATCAAGCTGAGGGCCCTGTGGTCTTAGATGAAGTATTGTTCAATGCCATTCAATACGCCTTAGATAATGAGGATCTTATCACATACCAAGATGTTCCAATGTTCAACATTGCCCTGAATCCGGTACTCAACGTCTGGCACGATGCTAGAGAAAGCGCACTTTGCGATTTGACCAGAGAAATCGATATTTCCTATTGTCCCGTCCCCAGAGATGAGATTGATGATGTTGTGTTTAACACCGACCCCAATGATATCATCATGAATCGCGACCAACTAAGCATCGCTTTTGCCAAAGAAGCAATGGGTATCGACGTCGGTGGTTTTGCAAAGGGCTATGTTTCAAAAATCATTGCGGATACCTTGGTAGACATGGATGTCACTTTTCTGCTAAACACCGGCAACTCGAATATCATCACCAATGGTCAACATCCACTCAATGAAGATGGGCGCTTTATCATACAACTCACTCGCCCATCAACCGACTTTCAGTTGATTTCGGAAGGCTATCAATATTTGAGCATTCCTGAAGATGTCGCTATCGTCACCAGCGGTAATTATCAACGTTTCTTCAAGGATATCGAGACAGGCGATGTCTATCATCATATCATCAGTCCAATCACCAATTATCCCGGTGGCGATACCATGAGCGTGACGATTATCTATCCAGATTCAGCGCTTGCGGATATTTTCTCGACAGCTATTTTCCTTCTCCCTTTGGAAGACGCAATTGCCTATGTCAATGCAACCGAAGATCTCGAAGCCATCTGGTATGATTTTGACGGAACCATTCATTACTCAGAAGGTTTTGGTCAGTATATTTACGAGTTAGAGAATTAAAAAACGCCGAAATCGGCGCTTTATTTAAACGATAGAATTTTCTCGGAGAAATCCGAGATTATTTTTTTTGCCAAATAGCCGGTAATCAACCCTGTAGGGATTGAGATCAAAATCATGTAGGGTAGATAGTAGACAAGTGTTGGCGTATTGACAACGACCATGGCAGCGAGAATTTGTCCCACCATGTGCATTAAAGAGGATAGAACCGAAATCGTCATCAACGAGAGTTTGACATCTTTGAGGATAACTAAGACCGCCAAAGCCAGAAGTCCACCTGATAAACTGATGGTAAACGATGGCGTAAACAGTCCGCTATAGATCAGTCCCACCAGAAAAATCCGAAGCAAGGCCACAGTGGCGCCCGACTTTCGCCCTAGCGTAAAGAGGACAACCATGGTGGCGATATTGGCTAAACCGAGTTTCATACCGGGAAAGGCAAAGAAAAACTGTGAGATGACGGACTCGACGATGCTGAGAACAATACTGGCAGAAATCATAATCGAGAGGAAAACAATGCGTCTGATGCTCAAAACTCTATCTCCTAGCGCTCAAATAAAGATAAAGCATGACTAAAGGCCAGAATAACAGACCGATGGCGATGAACAGAAACCAGATGACACCCGGCAAAAAGGTGAAATTGATATAGGCGACAAGCGCGGTAATAATCAAGTAGCTTAGCGATGCAAACAGCAATTGATTGCGACGTTTCCGGACGGCATTTTCCTTGAGCCGCTCTACCTCTGGGAATGCATCGAGAACATCCTTGGTATCGCCAAATTCCTTAATTGATTTTTCGATTGCTTCTTCTCTTGAATTGCCTTGTTCAACGAGATCATCGACTTTTTCTTCAAGACTGGTGGTGAGAATCTCAATCAATTCTTTTTTGTCTTCGTCATTAAAGAAATCCTTCAAAAGACGTGACACGAACTTTTTGATATTGTTCATTGGATGTCTCCTCCCAAGATATTGTTCATAATCTCTTTGAGCGTTCTGTATTCCTGAATTAACTCCTTATAATATGCTTTGCCAAGGGTTGTAATGCGGTAGTATCGACGGGTTCTGCCATGTGATTTTTCACCTTTGTATGACGAAATCAGTTCGCGCTTTTCCAAGCGCTGAACGACTGAATACAAAGTCGCCTCTTTGATATCAAAGAGGTTGTTTGTTCTCGATTTAATTTCATTAACGATTTCATATCCATACATATCCTTTTCCATGAGCAGTTTGAGGATGATGGTATCGATATTGCCTCTGATAATGTCGCTGGAAATCATGGGTTGTGCCTTTCTATTTGTTCAGTATATATCCAATCGTAACAGCACCTGGACCACTATGGGCGCCGACTGCTGGTGTTAAGATGTAATCTTTGATATCACCGATGTTGTGTCTGATGGCTTGAACCTGTTCGCGGATGTATTGAACCGTTTCAGGATTTGAAGCGTGGACGATAAAGGTTTCGACATCCTTGCCTTCGGTTTCCTCGAGATATTTCTCGATGACTCTATCAACTGCTTTTTTGAAGGTTCTAATCTTCTCAATGCTGACGACGGCCCCTTCTTTGTTGATTTCAAGTAAAGGCTTGATCTTCAAGGCTTTGGCGAAAAAAGCTGCAGCGTTTGAAAGACGTCCGTTCTTGACTAAATAACTCAGGTCGTTGACCGCAAAGAAAATGTGATTGTTGTCGCGAATGAACTCGAGGTCTTCGATAATCTCATCGATGCTCTTGCCAGCCTTGTATCCTTCGTGGGCTTTAAAAACCATCTTGCATTCGACGTAACCGACGGATTTGCTGTCGAATACTCTGATATCGACATCCTCAATCATTTTTGCTGCGAGAAGTGCGTTTTCATAGATACCGCTCATCTTGGATGAGATCGTAATGAAAAGGATGGTATCGCAGCCTTCGTTTTTAAGTTTTTCGTAATGCTCCAACATTTTGCCTGTCGATGGCATAGAAGTTCTTGGGAAGATCGAAGGATCCTCTGCCAGTTTTTTATAGAAGTCTTCTGCTGTCAGCTCTTCAAAATCGACATATTCCTGATCGCCCATCAAGACAGTCGATCTGACAACATCGACCTGAACATCGTGATCGATATAGTCAATGGCTGAGTTTGTACATACCAGTACACCTAATTTTTTCATAGCTTTCCTCCATTGTTTGTATAGTTTAATTATAACGAAATATGGGGTTTTGTCAATCAAATCCTAAGGATTGAAGAAACTGTTTGGAAAAAAGAAAAATCGATGCTTCCATCGATTTTTATGTCTTGAGGTCAATGATATCAAAGCCCGCTTCTCTCAACGCTTTAGCGGTGATACCTTCACCTTGAATGCGATGATGCTTGAACCGTCCATCGTAAATGAAACGATAGCCACAGGACGGTGACCCGTCTTTTAAGATGACTTGTTTCACTTGATGCTTTCTGAGCAATTCAATCGTTTTATCTTTGCCATCTTTAAATTGAGCAGTGACATCGTCACCCGCCTCATTGATAATGCGCCCATCAACTTGTATCTCACTCGGTATTCTCGGCGTCCCCAAACCTCCTAAAACTTCAGGACAGATGGGAAGTATCTCTTTTCCTCGCAGATAGTCGATGACTTCAGGCTTAAGATTGTGTCCGCCGTTATACTTGCAGTTGACGCCTAAAAGGCATGCACTGACGGCGATGATCTTAGACATTAAAAGGAATCAAAATTAATGTCGATACGTTTACCGAGTCTAGATGCTGCAGCATAGGCAATGGTCCTGATGGCATTGGCAATGCGTCCGCTACGTCCAATGACACGTCCGAGGTCTTCTTGGTTGACAAGGACTTGTATCGTCACCGACGTCTCATCTTCAGAAAATTTCTTGACCAATAAATCCTCTGGGTGTATAACCAATGGCGTTACCAAATCTAAAACTAGTTTTTCAAAATCAACAGCCATTTTTATACTCCCTACTTATTCTTTTTTTCAGAGTTGAATTGGCCGATGATTCCTGCTTTTTTGAATAAACTCTTGACTGTATCTGTAGGTTGTGCACCAACGTTCAACCATTTTAATGCCTTCTCTTGATCCATGTTGACATATGCAGGTTCCTTCGTCGGATCATAAACGCCAACGATTTCCAAATATCTACCGTCTCTTGGTTTTCTGGAGTCAGCAGCTACAACTCTGTAGAATGGTTTTTTCTTGGTTCCAAATCTTTGTAATCTCAATTTAATCATGTGTTTGTTCCTCCTCAATTAATTTCCAATTCATTGTATCAAAAAAAAAGATATCTGTCAAGAAAAATTTATTGACAGATATGAAAAAATCACAGGTCGATGCTTGGCATCTCAATCAAGGACTCGTCAACCCTTCTGATGAGTTTGTGTTTTTTGAGTTCTTTTCTGATTTTCGGGAAATCCTTGACGTCACAATAACCGGTCAGATACCTGCCCGGTTCATTGATGTAACTGATGCTAATATTATATTTTTTAATCTCGTTGATGGCCTTCTTGTTCTGAAAGTATATCACAAGGCCTTTTCTATCCAACATGATTATCACCAACTTTTTCATGTTGAATTATACCATAAAGCCATTGTTTTTTCCACTGAATTTACAGTTAATTATCTTTGCCATAATCACTTGACAATGATATAATACAGTTGGTGATACTTATGTTAATGATGAAAGATATTATCATGGATGGCCATCCGACCTTGAGACTGCGCGCCAAGCCAGTCGTGTTACCGTTAGGCAAGGAAGACTTAGCGACTATAAGGTCGATGATGGCATATATTGAAAACTCCCAGAACGATGACATTGCAGAGCAATACGGCCTTCGTCCGGCGGTTGGATTAGCAGCGCCTCAGATCAATCAATCAAAGGCGATGTTTTGCATGAAAACTTGGGATGAAGATTACGAGAAAGAATTCAAACTGGCTGTGGTCAACCCTAAGATCATCTCTTATTCTGAAGAACAAACCTATGTGCCTGGTGGTGAAGGTTGCCTGTCTGTCGACGAATCAATCACAGGGCTTGTCAAACGATCGAAAAGAATCAAGGCGCGTGTTCACTTGGTGGATCTTGAGAGCGGAAAAACCACAGAAAAAGTCATAAAACTTTCCGGATTCCCTGGGATCGTCTTCCAACATGAATACGATCATTTGCTCGGTGTGATGTTTGTCGATAAGATGGCTGAGCTCTTACCTAGCATCAAACCGATCGAATTCAAGGTGATGCAAACTGAAATGGCTGAGTAATGAGCCATTTTTTGTTACTTAAAAAACCAAGACAGATTTGTCTTGAACTATTGACAAGGCTGTTGATATTTGCTAAAGTATTATGTGTGACATAGTAATTTAATTCAATAAGGAGAGGACTATTTTATGAACGATTATATCATTTTAACCGATTCATGTATCGATTTGCCAAATGCTTTGGCAAAGACGCTTAAACTTGAGGTTTTGCCCCTGACTGTAACGGTTAAAGGCAAGGATTACAAGAACTACCTCGATGAAAGAGAGATTGCCGCAAAGACCTTTTATGATTTGCTGCGCGCAAAAGAAACTGCGATAACCTCTCAACTGAATCCCGCTGATTTCAATGAGGTGATGGAACCACTGCTCAAGAAAGGGCTTGATATTCTCTCAATCTCCTTTTCAAGTGCGCTATCTGGCACCTATCAATCGAGTGTCATCGCTGCCAAAGAGTTGCAGCAGAAATATCCTGACCGGAAAATCGTGACCATCGATTCGCTTTGCGCCTCAATGGGCCAAGGTTTGTTGGTCAGTTATGCTGCCAAACGAAAGGCTGAAGGCAAAAGCATGGATGACGTAGCCAAGTTTGTCGAAGAGACAAAACTAAAGATATCTCATCTTTTCACCGTCAGTGATTTAGGTCATTTAAGACGTGGCGGCCGCTTGTCGGCATCGAGTATGATTTTGGGCAATTTATTGAGTATTAAACCCCTGCTGCATGTCACAAACGCAGGCCAATTGAAAGTCTATGGCAAAGCAAGAGGTCGTTTCAAATCGCTTAACGAATTGGTGAATCGAATGGTTCAAACCTTTGATAGAGATGCCAACGAGATGATTTATATATCACATGGCGACTGTCCTGCAGATGCAGACTATGTCAAGAAGCAAATCATCGAAAAACTAGGCGTATCAGAAGACATCTTCACAATCAACACCATCGGTCCCGTCATCGGTGCTCACTCAGGCGTTAACACATTGGCAATCTTTTATATCGGTAATGAACGAGACTATTAAAAAAACAGAATTTCTTCTGTTTTTTTTATTCGATTTCACGATCGAGTTCGTTGTCGATTTTGCGCCGTAACACATCATTGATATCACTGAAGTAGCTTTCATACTTGATAGTGTAAAATAGGAAATAACCGACTTGAGCTAATAAAATAAAGAATGAGATAGCGAGTTGAAGCCGAATCACAGCCATACTTACACCAGTTAGAAGTTCATCTAGTTCAAGTGAATTGACAAGGAACTCTAAAAGCAGAAATACTGCTAAGATGAATATCACATTCAATACAAGGATAATCGTAATATAGGTCTTGATTGCGGTTGATGAGGGCGCGAGTGTCCTGACATCGTAGAACGATTGTTTCAAGCCGCTGACAAAATCAGTAAAAATCTTGATAATGACGAACAACAACCAGAATAATAGACCACCAAACAGCAATAAAAGAATACCGCCAAATCCAAAACGCATCAGCATCAACGATAAAACAAGGAGTGCGACGCTGGCAAAAAAGAGAATGATGCGCTTGATCTTCAAATCAAGCATCAGGACGTTCAAACCCTTGGAAAACTGTATCTGAGATTGTCGCCTCGAGGCCATATAAATCAGATAGATGCCATAAGGCAGAATCACGCTAATGACGACATTTATCAAGAAATTGATGACCGCAAAGGCATTTGAGGATGTCGGATCTCTGAGTTCAATAAGCAAGGTGTCGGTGTAGTTGTAAAGCGATACAATTAAGGCCAGGCCAAAAATGATGACCAAGACTAAACTCAACTTATTGCTGAAGAACTCGTAAAACCAGGAACGTTTTTCTTCAATCAAATGTTGATACAGTTCGTTTCCTTCCGGTGTCTCGCTTTGTTTGTTTGTGTAAAAGGGATCGTTTAAGTTGTTCATGTGTTTATTTTTCCTCCTGTTTTTTTATATCATTATAACATATTGTTCAACAAAATAAATCATATATTTATCTTTGTTCTTAACTAAATGGGGAATCATTGATGACATAAGTGTAGCCTGTCCAAGCTGCCATCAGCTCGCTTAAAACGTAGGTTCTTTCGACTTCTGAGTCTGTGTAGGCTGCCGGATCATTGGTCAAGCCATACCATGTGCCATCGATCATCTTAAAACCTGTCAAGACGACCAAATGACCGCTAGGATAAGCCATGATGCTGCCGTCAAGGTCGGTAAGATGCTGCGTTTTTATCGATAGAGCAAGGGGGATGCCTTGCAACAGGTATTGATTCAGTACACTCATCTGATCGATGTATTCGACGCGTGCATAGAGATCATTAAATCCCCCGGCATAACTCGCATTAAAGGTCCAATTGCCATAGATGGATGCACCCTCGTCATAGACATGTTCTGCCACTGACGCTGCTTGGTCGTCGTGACCGTAATAGGCCAATATCATTGCCAACGATGTCGGCGAACATATCCGTCGACCAATATTCGGGACACTTAACTGAGCTTTTGTGG
>NPIE01000190.1_pt1 | contig 15303 bp, 15 predicted proteins | sample 8637661 | NCBI WGS metagenome assembly NPIE01 (sample SAMN07420842, study PRJNA396082) | bioreactor metagenome | isolation source: sample BA12 brine-fed electro-methanogenic bioreactor BA | place: Japan: Kochi | collected 2016-12-09 | reverse complement strand
GCGTCTGCAGCCTCTTCGACCTCCCTGTTGTGGGCGGGAGCTGCAGGGTTGTTTCTCTGTTCCCCCTTGTCACGTCGCCGGACGCGCAGCGGGCGTATCGTCCGGACTCTTTTGATTGTTATCGCGCTGGGGTTCGGTATGCCGGCCTGTGGTGGAGGAGGAGGGGGAGGTGACGGGGATGTCATTGAAGGGCAAACGCCATCTCAGTTCGTGACGAGATCGGTGACATTGGGCGAGCTGGAACCGGGCATAACCTACTTCTGGAAGGTTGAAGTGGAAAGGCCCGATGGCCAGGTTGTTGAGAGCGCCGTGCGGTCGTTTACTGTGCGGCCTTAAACCTCTTCCCCAGGGGAGCATTAGATCTGCGGCCTATTCCACCTGCATCTGCCGCGCCTGTGCACGGTCCATCGGCGCCACGGTCAACGTGTAAACCTCATCTCCCTGGCGTACTTCAGCATTCACTTCCGAATAATCTCGCCCCTTGCCGTAGGAGGCCACCAGTGCGCAGGCGTCCTGCAGGTCGTCTGCTTCGGGGTGGCCGCTGACCAGGCCGAGGGGGCCGGCGACGCCGCGCGCGCGGACCAGGGCATGGCCGGGGCGCAGCAGGTCCTGGATGGCGTCATTGTCGCTTTCATTGCGGCCCAGGGTCAGCTTGGCGCGCGGTGACAGCCGGAACTGGCGCCCCACTTTGAGCAGCTCCACATCATTGGGCGTGCATTCGGGGTGGTGGGTCAGCAGGTCGCGCAGGCGGCCGGTAAACGATTTTTCCGTCAGCAGGCAGCCGCCGCCGGACGACGGGTAATCTTCGAGCCCCCATTCCTTTGCCAGCGCCTCCTGTCTTTTGCGCGAGCGCCCCTGGATATCGAGCAACTGCTCGCGGTCGACCAGGCCCTGTTCCTCCATGGGAGTGATGGGCAGCAGCCGGGCCGAGAGCGGCCGTAGAATCCGGTCGGGACAGCCGGCGTGTTTGGCGACCGCCTTGAGGGCGTTGGCATTCTGGCTCATGGGGCGCTGGCCGAGCACTTCCCCCGAAAAAAGAAAATCGAAACCCTCGGCATCCATAATTTCTGCGGCGAGGCGAAACATCAGGGCGTGGCAGTCGATGCAGGGGTTGAGGTTCTTGCCGTAGCCGTAGCGCGGGTTTTTCAGCATTTCAAGATGAATTTCGCTGATATCCTGAATTTTCAGGGGGATGTCCATCTGCTGTGCGGCTTTCCGGGCGCGACCGGCCCCGAAAAAGGGGGTGACGAAAGCGATGCAGGTGACTTCAACGCCCTGGCGCTTGAGGGCCATGGCGGCGAGGCTGCTGTCGAGACCGCCGGACAGAAGTCCGAGTGCCTTGCTCATGATATTTCCTCCGGATTGTCCTGTCATTTAGTGTAAGCGCGGAAGACTAGCACATGCGTACGGGCCTGAGCAAGTTTGGCGAGGTTGAAGCTTGACAGTGGGATGAAAATCGTTGAATATTAAGTTTATTTTATTTTCACGATCAGCCCGCTATTCAGGAGGCCGTCATGGCCAAAATCGATGCCCTTTTTAAACTGATGAAACAGCAGGGAGCGAGCGATCTGCACATCTCTTCCGGCGCTCCGCCCCTTCTGCGCCTGCACGGCGAAATGCAGCAGCTCAACTATCCGCCGCTGAGTCATGACCAGGCGAAGGTGCTGCTGTTTGAAATACTGACCGCCGAGCAGCGCAAGCAGTTCGAGGAGACCCGCGACCTCGATTTTGCTTACCCTCTTGAGGGCATCGCCCGCTTTCGCGGCAATATCCTCGACACCCATCGCGGCATCGCCGGCGTGTTCCGTATCATCCCCGACAAGATTCTCTCCGCCGACGACCTTGACCTCCCTGAAGGAATCCGCAAGCTGACCCGCCTGAAAAAGGGGCTGGTGCTGGTCACCGGCCCTACCGGCAGCGGCAAGTCCACCACCCTGGCGGCGATGATCGACCTGATCAATACGACGCGGCGCGAGCATATCCTGACCCTGGAAGATCCCCTGGAATTCGTGCATGAAAACAAGATGTCGCTGCTCAACCAGCGGCAGATCGGTCAGCACACCCAGTCGTTCGCATCGGCGCTCAAGGCTGCGCTGCGTGAAGATCCTGACGTTATTCTGGTCGGGGAGATGCGCGATCTGGAGACCATCTCTCTGGCGATGACGGCGGCGGAGACGGGTCACCTGGTGTTCGGCACCCTGCACACCAACTCGGCGGCCAAAACCATCGACCGCATCATTGACGCCTTTCCCAAGGACGCCCAGGAGCAGATCCGCACCATGCTGGGGGAGAGCCTCAAGGGGGTGATCTGCCAGCAGCTGCTGAAGACCGCCGACGGCAAGGGGCGCATCGCGGCGCACGAGATCCTGGTGGGCAATGCGGCGGTGAGCAACCTGATCCGCGAGGGCAAGACCTTCCAGATTCCCTCCATCATGCAGACAGCGCGCGGCGAGGGGATGCAGCTCATGGACCATCGGCTGATGGAGTTGCTCAAGCAGGAGAAGGTGACGGTCGAGGAGGCCTACCGCTGCGCGGTGGAGAAGCGCACCTTCGAACCGATGCTGCAGAAAAAGGCGGAATCGCCGCGGTCGTAACAGGGGTTTCGCGGTAGTCGGCGGACGTGCTATAAGTGGGGTTATTCAGCGTTGGTGGCCGGGGGTTGCACTCACCCTCGCCCAGGGACGCATGAACCCATCCCTGGGGCTTGATTGTCGCCGTCCTGGCGACAAACACCCTTGGCGAGGGCGAGTGCAACCCCCTGATCCTGGGCTGTTGGCTTGCCATTTAGCAGTTGCACAGCATGGGAGCTACGACCCCATCAAGGTGAATGCTCTCCCCCCTGTATTTTTGCGATCTCTTGGAACAGGAAATTCAGCGTGCGCGATACTTTCGGCCGTCAAATCGATTATCTCCGCCTCTCCATCACCGACCGCTGCAATCTGCGTTGCCGCTACTGCATGCCCGATGCCGGGGTGCCGGATCTCAGCCATCACGACATTCTGTCTTATGAAGAAATGCTGCGTGTTGCGCGGGTGGCGGTCGATATGGGCGTTCGCAAAATCCGTGTGACGGGGGGCGAGCCCCTGGTACGCAAGGGGGTGATCGATTTTATCGCCCGCCTGAGTGCCTTGCCGGGGCGCCCTGAAATCACTCTCACCACCAACGGCCTGCTGCTGGCGGATTATGCCTGCGATCTCAAAGCGGCCGGCCTCTCCCGCGTCAATGTCAGTCTCGACACCCTGCGGCCGGAGCGCTTTCTTGCCATAACCCGGCGTGAAGGTCTGGAGCCTGTGCTGGCCGGGCTTGAGGCGGCCCAGCGCCATGGCCTGACGCCTCTCAAGATCAATATGGTGCCCATCGCCGGCGTTAATGCCGACGAGGTGGCCGACTTTGCCCGTCTGACGCTGAAGCATCCCTGGGATGTGCGGTTCATCGAGTTCATGCCGGTGGCGGGAGATCTGGACTACGGTGAGAAACAGCGCTTTGCGGCGGATCGGATCTTGGGCGCGCTGGCGGAGCAGGGAAAGCTGGAGCCGATCAGCGATTCACGGCCGGGTAGTGTGGCACGCCTCTACCGGTACGACGGAGGGCTGGGGCGCATCGGCGTGATTTCGGCGGTGTCGCGGCATTTCTGCGGCGAATGCAATCGCCTGCGCGTCACTGCGGATGGACGGGTGCGCCCCTGCCTCTTCTCGGTAGAGGAACTTGACCTGCGGACCGTATTACGCAGCAGCGATGACGACATTCACCTCAAAGCCGTGCTGGCTTCTGCCGTCGCGGCAAAGCCTGAAAAGCATCTTATCGGCGAGAGCGACTTCAAGCAGGGGCCACGCCACATGCACGGCATCGGCGGCTGACCCCACCCCTCACCCCTCACCGCGCTTAGTGCGCTAAGCGCGCAGCGCCGCCGGAATCCGATCCTCACAGGGAATACGTACCTGGCACAGTCCGCATGGGGTCGCACCTGTCCCGTAGGTTTGCGTGGCATGCGGAGTGGTGACCTCGCGGATATATTGACGGCAGCGATCCTTGTCATGGCCATGTACGGTGGTGATGGCGTCGGCTGGGCAGCGCCGCACGCAGGCACCGCACTGCCCGCGCGCATGCCACAGGCACCAGGCCTGGTGATTGTCGCCATAGGGGCGCTCGCTGGCGGGCAGATCGATGCGGGCGACGACCGAACCGAAGCGGACAGCCTTGCCCCGGCGGGTGATCAGGCCGTCGCTGAGCCCGAAGGTGCCCAGCCCTGCGACAAATGCGGTATGGCGTTCGGACCAGTTGGAAGCGAGCCCCTGGCCGGGTGACTGCTGGTAGGCGAAATCGGGCAGGCGCTCGGGCGCCACGGCGGGAAATCCCGCCTTCGTCAGTTTCTCGGCCAGATGCAGCCGCAGCTCGCAGTTGAACTGCTCGCCGTAGAAGCGGGAGCGGGCCCAGCGCTCCGCGGGGAGGGTCTGCTCTTTCCCTTCGTCGGCGCGGGTCTGTGCGGTCTGGGGCAGGACGTAGCTGATCACCCGCAGCTCCTGCGGCCGGATTGCGATATCCGGATGAGCCATGGCAAAGGCCTCCTCCGGGGTCCAGTAGAAGGGGCCGATCATCTCCTTGAAGCGGCGGAAAAAAGGGTCATCGCCCCGCGCAACGGCGACATGGGGGGTGTCCCAGGCTTTTTCGGGCTCTTTCAGATGAAGGTTGTTGCTCGGCGCGTTCTGCCAGAAGTCGTGCACGATCTTTTCGATCCATGAGATTTGCGGGTGTGACATGGCGTCCTTCCCCTATGATCGGTTGAGGTGGGTTTCGTTTCCCTACTACCTTGGTCGGTTTTTTGGATCCTGTCAAGGCAGCGTCCCCGCAGCTCTTCCTTCCTTGCGTCACTTCACCAGCACCGTCCACAGAATCCCGGCACTGATCGCTGAGCCGATCACGCCGGCCACGTTGGGTGCCATGGCGTGCATCAGCAGATAGTTGCTCGGGTCGGCCTGGCGGCCGACGGTCTGCACCACGCGCGCCGAATCCGGAACGGCGGAGACCCCTGCCGCGCCGACCAGGGGATTGATTTTATCCGTGAGAAAGAGGTTGAGAAACTTAGCGAACAGGATGCCGCCTGAGGTGGCGACGCAGAAGGATAGCGCACCCAGACCGAAAATAAGGATTGATTGCGAGGTGAGAAAGTGATCGGCGCTGGTGCTGGCGCCCACGGAGAACCCGAGCAGGATGGTGACGATGTCGATCATGGCGTTGCGGGCGGTGTTGGCCAGGCGGTCGGTGACGGTGCACTCCTTGAGCAGGTTGCCGAAGAACAGCATGCCGATCAGAATCATGGAGCCCGGCGCGATCATGGCGCAGATCAGGAAGGCGGCGATGGGAAAGATGATACGCTCGCGCTTACTGACGGTTCGCGGTGCTTTCATGTGGATGCGCCGTTCCTGTTCGGTCGTGAGCAGGCGCATGATGGGTGGCTGGATGACGGGGACCAGCGCCATGTAGCTGTAGGCGGCGATGGCGATGGAACCGAGCAGATGCGGAGCGAGTTTGGCACTGAGAAAGATGGCGGTGGGGCCGTCTGCGCCGCCGATGATGCCGATGGCGCCTGCTTCCGCGGGAGTAAACCCGAGATAGAGTGAACCGAGCAGAGTGAGGAAAATGCCGATCTGGGCGGCGGCGCCGAGCAGTACCAGCTTCGGATTGCTCAGCATGGTGGAGAAGTCGGTCATGGCGCCGATGCCGAGAAAGATCAGGGGCGGAAACAGCCCTTGACTGACGCCGAAATAGATATAGCTCAGCACGCTGCCTTCGTCATAGACGCTCAGAGGCATTCCGGCGATGGAGGGGATGTTGCCGACGATCACGCCGAAGCCGATGGGGATCAGCAGCAGAGGCTCGTAATCCTTGGTGATCGCCAGGGTGATGAAGACAATGCCGATGATGATCATCAGCAGATGCCCCCAGGTCAGGGACATGAAGCTGGTATTCTGGAAAAAGTTGCTGAGCAGTTCCATGACGATCTCTCCCTTTGAAGAGAAGTGGCGATTTTGATTGACCCCGCTCCTGCACAAGACTTGCCGTAAAACGGGCCCGCGGGTGCACGGGACTAAACAGTTTGATGACTAAGGAGAAACCAGGACCAGCTCCTGCCCCTGGCTGACGGAATCACCCTCCTGCACGTTGACCGCGGTGACGGTGCCGCCGATGCGCGCATTGATTTCATTCTCCATCTTCATCGCTTCCATTTTGAGGAGCGGCTCGCCGGCCGCGACCGTATCACCGACCTTGACATAGACCGACAGGATGGAGCCGGGGATCGGAGCGGTCACCCGGCCCGGCTCGGAGGCTCCGGAGGCACCCGCAGATCTGGTTTGGGGTGGTGCGGGGGACGGAGCACGGGATGCGCGATTCTCAATCGTCCGGCTGTCCTCCGTATGGCTGAAGACCTCCGCCACCCGGTCTATGGTCACGGTGATCTCGCGTCCGTTGACATCGAAGGTCGCCTCTTCGGCGCCCAGGTCCAGAAGTTCGATACGGAACGATTTACCGTTCAGGGTCAGTTCGTATTTACGCATGGGGGCCTCCCTCGGACAGCGATCTCATACGACCGGCGGAATTCCAGATGGAACCCTGTCCCGGCCTGCGGCGGATGGTGATGCGTTGCCGATCGCCCCCCGCCCGCTCCATTTCAAGGTGCAGTACCAGTGTGAGCGCCGCGATGATCTCCTCGTCATCGGGCGGATCGGGCCCGGCTTCGCTCTTGTCTTTTGCAGTGGGGGCCGTCGGGGCCGATGCCGCGCCGCGCAGGCGGTCGAACAGGGCCAGCAGGTTCGGCAGGCGCGCGATAAACAGGCTGATGAGCGCCAGTCCGCTGAATACGACCAGCATGCCGGTCAGGGTGATGCCCAGCCCCTGCCCCTCAATGACATTGTCCCAACTCAGTTTCATGTTGTTCTCCCTTGATCCGTAAAAACATCAGTTCTGCGGCTGATTGCAAAGGACAGGATCACAGCGGGATGTTGCCGTGTTTCTTGCGGGGGTTGGCCTCCTGTTTGCCTTCGAGCATGTTCAGCGCCTTGCAGATACGAAAACGGGTGCGCTGCGGCAGGATCACCGCGTCGATGTAGCCGCGTCGTGCTGCCGCATAGGGGTTGGCGAAGGCCTCGGCGTACTCTTTTTCCTTCTCCGCCAGAATGTCCTTCCCCTGATCGGGATTCTTGGCAATTTCCCGTGCATGCAGAATTTCCGCTGCTCCGCGCGCACCCATGACGGCGATCTCGGCAGTGGGCCAGGCATAGTTGATGTCGCCGCGCAGATGCTTGCTGCTCATGACGCAGTAGGCGCCGCCGTAGGCTTTGCGCAGGGTCACTGTCACCTTGGGGACGGTCGCTTCGGCGTAGGCGTAGAGCATTTTTGCGCCGTTGCGGATGATGCCGCCGTATTCCTGGGCGGTGCCGGGGAGAAAGCCGGGCACGTCGACAAAGGTCACCACCGGAATGTTGAAGGCGTCGCAGAAACGAACGAAACGCGCACCCTTGACGGAGGCGCTGTTGTCGAGGACTCCGGCCAGATGCTGGGGCTGGTTGGCGACGATGCCGACCGACCGGCCGTCATAGCGGGCGAAGCCGATGATGAGATTGGGAGCGTAATCGGGCTGCAACTCGAGAAACCGACCGTCGTCGACCGTTTCGGCCACCACGTGCCGGACATCGTAGGGTTCGTTGCTGTTTTCCGGGACCAGCGCCGCCAGGGCTTCGCTCTCGCGTTCGGGCGGGTCTTCGCTCTCCACCCGCGGTGGCGGTTCCATATTGTTCTGCGGAATGTAGCTGAAAATTTCCCGCAGCTGCCCGATGGCTTCCATCTCGCCATCCGCCGCCAGGTGTGCGGTGCCGCTGCGGGAGGCGTGAACGTCGGCGCCGCCCAGCGTCTCTACGTCCACATCCTCGTGGGTCACTGCTTTGACCACCTTGGGACCGGTGAGAAACATATAGCTCTGGCCGCGCACCATAATGGTGAAATCGGTGAGGGCGGGGGAGTAGACGGCGCCGCCGGCGCAGGGTCCGAAAATGCCTGACAACTGCGGAACGACGCCCGACGCCATGACGTTGCGCAGGAAGATGTCGCTGTATCCCGCCAGACTCTCGATCCCTTCCTGGATGCGGGCGCCGCCGGAATCATTGAGCCCGATCAGCGGCGCACCGTTTTTGACGGCCATATCCATCACTTTGCAGATTTTCTCCGCAAAGGTTTCTGAAAGCGAGCCGCCGAACACGGTAAAATCCTGCGAGAAGACGTAAACCAGCCGTCCGTCGATGGTGCCGTATCCTGTGACCACCCCGTCTCCGGGGAATTGCTTCTCCTGCATCCCGAACTGATGGCAGCGGTGCGTCTTGAACATATCGAATTCTTCGAAGCTGCCTTCATCGAGCAGGTAGTCCACGCGTTCGCGGGCCGTCATCAAGCCTTTGGCGTGTCGTTGGGCGATGCGCCTGCGTCCGCCTCCTTCAAGGGCCTGGCGGCGTTTTTCGAGCAGCTCGGTGATCTTATTTTCCATTTTCATGGTCTGCTTCCCCTGGATAATCAGCTCTTCAGCCGTTGTAGTAGATGGAATAGAGGGTTTCGCTGCCGAGCAGCGCATCGACCTGGGACTGCAGCTCCCGGCGGCGCGGATCTTCGACCCAGTCCTGCCAGTTTTCCAGCGCACGCCAGCTGCTGATCACCAGCCGCTCCTCGGGATCGTCGTAATTTATGAGGGTTTCGCCCGAGATGTAGCCGGGGCAGGTGTTGGCCAGAGCACGCATCTTCAGGAGCAGGGGACGCAGATCTTCTTCCTTTTCCCGGGGGACGCGGCGTACGATGATAATCTTGACGGCCATGGGCGGCTCCTCCTACCTGTTGTTGGAATAAAAACCAGGTTATATGTTTTTTTAATAAACCCATGTCAATACTTAACAGATCATTGCGGGAATTGCAAATGGAGAAATGCGTTTTCTGAGGCGGTGAATAGACGCGGTGATGAAGATGCGTGACTGCGAGGGGAAAAGGTTTCCAGTCGCGCAGTAAAAACTGTTATTATCAAGGATTGATGACGTCGCAAAAAGTCCGCCCTACGGCGTTACGGCGTTTTTTCAGGACCTCGACATACCTGATGTATGCCTTCGCCCCTGAAAAACCACCAAGCCTTGCAGGACGAAATTTTTGCTTAGCCATCTTCTGTTTTTGCGAGTGCTTCAAGGATTGTACGCTTAGAATATGCGAGCGAAAAACGTATGTGACGGGGGTTTCATGGCGAACCAGCAAAAGGACGAAGGCGGCCTGTTTAAAGGGATTTTCGCCAGTTATATGATTTTGGTCCTGCATGCCTTGCTGATGCTGCTGCTCGGCCTGCTTGTGGTTTTTTTCCGCGGCGTGGTGGAATACATGCTGTGGATTGTTCTCGGCGGACTGGCATTGATCGGCCTTTCGGGCTACTTTTTTTATCGGCGAGTTAAAAATCGCAGCGGGCAGCTCGGCACCATTCTCAACGATCCCGCTTTTCGCGACCGGCCGGTGGAGATCAGTTTTCTGGGTGGACTCGCATCGGTGCGACTCGGCAACCGCGGCCAGTGGGGTGAGGGGGCCACTGCGATCGAGGGCGGACAGGCTCCGCAGCTGGAGGATCCGGAAGCGGTGCGCCGTCGTGAGCTGGCGCGTCTGGTGCTGATGCTCGACAAAGATCTGATAACCCAGGAGGAATACGATAAGCTTAAAAGAGACCTGCTCAAGGACTGATGGCGTCGTAACAAAGAAGGTCACTGCTTCAGCGTGGGGTCGTCACTTCCATGACAAGGGGCACTTTTCGCCATCCCTGGCCGTTTGATTGGCGCCATCCCTGGCGCCAAACACCCTTGACATGGGAGNNGGAGTGACGACCCCGCGAGGTGAAGAGATCGAATAGGATCAACCTTTGAGCAGGATTTTCGTGAACCCAATTAAAAGGAGGTTGCCCCATGAGTGTTTTCCGCAGGTGGTATTGCCGTTGTTCGGGAGAACCCAGGGAGCTCAACTATGAACGGGTTCTCGAAGATGAAACTCTGGGCGAGCCGTTCTGCGACCGCTGCGGCGCCACGCCTTCCTCCGATCCCAAGCACACGATTACTTTCAAAGACGAAGAGGATTTTGAAGATTGAAAAAATGTGCGGCGCCGTTCCCCCGGTAGGAGACGGCGCCGTATTTTTTTACGGAAATCAATTGCTTTCTCTCTCCCCCTGATCCCGCCAAGGGGTCGGCGGTTCAATCTCGTCGCACAGAAGTGGGCGCGGTGTCTGATAAGGGGGCAACTGCAGCAGGGTGACATCTGTGGGGAGGCGCAGCTCGCGGTAAAGATCCTGCGGGTGCTTGAGGTGGGTCTTTGAGAAGTGCATCGGCAGGACATAGCGCGGGCGCAGTTTTTCGGCCAGACTTCGCACGTCGTCGGTGCAAAGGTGAAAGGATCTGCGGGCTTTGTCTTTGTGGTTGCGCAGATAGCTGCATTCGCAGATCAGCAGTCTCAGGTCGGCGAACAGCTCTTCGGCCTGTTTAAAGTTGGCGGCGGTGGCCCCGATATCGGTCAGGTAGCCGATGGAGGCGCACGGCGACTCTCTGCGGATTCTCCCATAGAGATCCTCACCTGTAAGGTTTTTTTCGCCGTCCCGGGTTTTTATTCGAATCGGGAGATAGAGCTTTTTTTCGTAATAGTTCTTTTTCAACTCCTGCAGCCAGTGTCCCGGGATCAGCCCAAGAGTTTCGAGTTCCTGTGGGTCGACCTGAAACCCCGGCTTTTCCGTGATGCGAAAGCCCAGCACGGGGATTTTGTGATCGAACAGGGCGGCTTCAACCTGCAGATGACCGTTGGTGTAAATCATCGCATCTCTGCGTTCTTCGCGCCCGAGAAAAGTTCCCCGGTAGCCTTGTCTGCCGGAAAACAGGGTGTGGGCAATTTGAGTCGGGTGAATTTCATGCACTCGCAGGTCCGACCAGAAATCCTCCGCCAGGTTCCAGTCGTATCCCCCCAGCTTGCGTTCCATGCGGGCGGCCAACCCCGGCGGGCCGTAGATATCGTACACGTGCCCCGACACCATGCTGTGGCGCACGAAGGCGTCCATCCCCATGAAGTGATCCATGTGTGCATGGCTGATGAAAATGGCGTCGATCGATTTGATGGTGCGTTTGGCGAGATGATGCAGCGGGCCGCAGTCGAACAGCAGGCTGCGCCCGGTGGCGCGGACCCGCACCAGCAGCAGGGGATCATCGAGCAGGCCGGCATGGAAAGTCGGTTCGATCTGTTTAAAAACTGAGGGGAGAATCATGCTCCAGCCTATGGCAGTGGTTGGCATCCCTCATAGTATGCAGCACAGACAGTCAGGGGACAAGGGGAGCAAAATGGGAAGCCACCAGATCACAATGGCCTGCACCGCCTGCGGGCAGTGTTTTTTCATCTGCCCGGTGGGTGCGGTTGTCGAACGGGAGCCGGCAGGGTATGACATTGATTCCGATGTCTGTATCGATTGCGGTCATTGCCGTGCCGTTTGTCCGCCCGGCGCAATTGAGGGCGTTTTATCCCCTTTCGATCAGGGTTGATCAGCTGTTTGCCGGAAGCCATAAAATGACAAGGAGGAAACAGAATGAAAACCGACCTCGATACTTTGTGCATCAACACCCTGCGCATGCTGGCGGTGGATATGATCGAGAAGGCGGGATCCGGACACCCGGGATTGCCGCTGGGAGCCGCGCCCATGGCGCATGTGTTGTGGAGCCGGTATCTGCGCTTCAATCCGAAGAACCCCGACTGGTGCGACCGCGATCGTTTCGTACTCTCCGCCGGGCACGGTTCCGCCCTCCTTTATGCGCTGCTGCATCTCAACGGCTATGATCTGAGCCTGGAAGAACTCAAGCGCTTCAGACAATGGGGCAGCGCCGCGCCCGGACACCCGGAGCGGGGTGTGACCCCGGGGGTAGAGGTGACCACCGGCCCCCTCGGGCAGGGTTTTGCCAACGGGGTCGGCCTGGCCATGGCGGAGCGGTTTCTGGCGGCACGCTTCAACCGCTGCAATCAGTGCGTGGTCGACCACTGGACTTATGTTCTGTGCAGTGACGGCGACCTGATGGAAGGGCTCTCCTATGAATCCGCTTCCCTTGCCGGCCATCTCAAACTCGGCAGGTTGATCTGTCTGTATGACGACAACGAAATTTCGCTGGCGGCCGGCACCCGGCTGACCTTCAGCGAGGATGTGCAGCGCCGCTTCGAGGCTTGTGGCTGGCAGGTGCTGCCGGTATCGGATGGCAACGATTTGGAGGAGATCGACCGGGCGATCCAGGCGGCCCGTGCGGATATGCAACGTCCGTCGCTGATCATGGTCCGCACCCAGATCGGCTACGGCAGCCCCGGGCGGCAGGGAACCCCCGATGCTCACGGCGCGCCGCTGGGGGCGGAGGAAACGGCGGCAACCAAGGACTTTTTCGGTTGGCCGCGCGAACCGGCTTTTTATCTCCCCGATGAAGCGCTGGCCTATCGTGAAGAGAGAATCGCAGCAGGCGCTGCGTTGGAACACCTGTGGAACGCGCGGATGACGGCCTGGAACGAGGCCTGTCCAGAAGTGCGCGAAGATTGGGGCCGATCCATGCGGAGCGAGTTGCCGCACGACTGGGATGCCGATATCCCGGTTTATGGCGCCGATGCCAAACCCCTGGCGACCCGTTCCGCCGGTGGGGAAGTGATGAACGCCATTGCGCGCAAGATGAAAAATTTCATCGGCGGCTCGGCCGATCTCGATCCCTCGACCAAGACTGCCTTGAAAAAGGCGGGCAGCTTCCAGGGGCCGGGGGGTGATTTTGATTCCACCCCCGGAAAGGAAGCCGGACCCTGCGACTACGGCGCCTCCAATATCGCCTTCGGCGTGCGTGAACATGCCATGGGGGCGATCCTCAACGGTCTGGCGGCGCACGGCGGTATCCGCCCCTTCGGCGCAACCTTTTTCGTCTTCTCCGATTATATGCGCCCGGCCATCCGGCTGGCGGCTCTCAGCGAACTAGAGGTGACCTATGTCCTGACTCATGATTCGGTGGCGGTCGGCGAGGACGGCCCGACCCACCAGCCGGTGGAGCATCTGGCCAGCTTCCGTGCCATGCCCAACCTGGTGGTGCTGCGCCCGGCCGACGCCAATGAAACCGCCGAAGCCTGGCGGGTGGCCATGACCCACCGGGGCGGCCCGGTGATGCTGGTGATGAGCCGCCAGAACCTGCCCGTCATTGACCGGCAGCAGTTTGCACCGGCCAGAGGTTTGAGGCATGGCGCCTACATCCTGGCGGAAGCGACCGATGAAAACCCGCAACTGATCCTGATTGCGACCGGCGCCGAGGTGCACGCGGCGCTCGAAGCTCGTGAGCGTCTTGAGTCGCAGGGGATCGCCACCCGCCTGGTCAGCATGCCGTCCTGGGAGCTTTTCGAAGCCCAGCCGGAGGACTACCGGGAGCAGATTCTGCCCGGCGCCGTTGAGGCCCGCCTGGCTGTCGAGGCCGGCTGCGGGCAGGGGTGGCACCGTTATGTGGGAGCGCACGGCGATGTCCTGTGTCTCGATCGCTTCGGGGCCAGCGCGCCGGGTGGAGAGTTGCTGCAGCGCTTCGGTTTCAGTGCCGACGAAATCGAGCGGCGCTCCCTGGCGCTGCTCGATGCTGGGCAGGGATGAGTGTGTCGCAACGGGTTTGCGACGTTGCAGCCCTTTGCAGTGCGACGTTTCTGTCACGTCGCAAAATAAATCGGGATTATTTGTCGTCCATATAAGTTTTTGAAAACTCTAGGATTGTTTCGGGGTGGAGATTATGGCACGCGCCTTGATATATGGATGGGTGAGATACGCCAGAGCACAAGGCTTACCGCCGCATGCGGCACAATCAACCCATAAAAACAAGGAGGAGTTGCCATGTTGACCAACAGCCTGTTTCGCGAACTGGAAAATCTGAGAAGGGAAATCGATGATGCGTTTCGCGGGGTGCGGCCGGCGGCCGGTTTGTTCAGCCCTGATTTCCTGCCGGGTCTGGGCCTGGCCAATTATCCGCAGGTCAATCTGCGTGAGGACGAGAATGCGTTTTATCTTGAGGCGTTGGTCCCCGGCGTCGAACCTGAGGATCTCGATCTCAGTGTCATGAACCGGACCCTGACCCTCTCCGGCGAGCGCCGTGAATCCGAGTACAAAGATGCCAGCTGCCATCGCAACGAACGCGGCAGCGGCCGCTTCCTGCGGACGATCGAGTTGCCGTCCGAGGTTGAAAATGAAGCGATCAAGGCCGAATATCGAAACGGGGTCCTGCGGGTGACTCTGCCCAAGGCAGAAAGCGCCAAACCCCGCAAGATTACGGTAAAAGCTTCGTAATAGAAGATTTCAGGAAAGATCCGTTGATGAAGGGAGGTCGTACCATGAGCGAAAGAAATCTCACCATCAGCCATGATGAAAACCGGACTCTGCGCCCTTATGAAGACAGCACAAGGACCGCGCGTCCCGCTGTAGATATCTTCGAAAACGAGGACGCATGGATTTTTCTGGCCGATATGCCCGGCGTAAACAAAGATCGTCTTGACGTCAACATCGATCAGGATGTGCTGACGCTGCGCGGCCGGGTCGAGGAAGAACCTCAGGGTGAAAAGCTGCTGCGCGAATTCACCACCGAGGCGTACATGCGGCAGTTCCAGCTCCCAGGCGACATTGACGCCGACAAGGCGGAAGCTTCCATGAAAAACGGTGTGCTGACCTTGAAGCTGCCCAAGAGTGAAGCCGCCAAACCGCGTCGCATTGAGATCACCACTCACTGATCACTCTCGACTGAGAAAAGAGAAAGGGCCGCTTGCCGCAAGATCAGGCAAGCGGCCCTTTCTCTTTAAGGCGTCCGGCAGACAATAAGAACCCGTAAATATGCGCTTTGCGCTTTTTGGAAAGTCTGAAGTATGGCGGGAATAGAAATCTTGTCAATCCTCTGGAAATCTGGTAAAACTTAAATAGTTAAAAAAAATAAATTATATTTTAACCTTATGACAACCTGTTTCAGGTCGCCGGGCAGTAAACTTTATTGAAATAGGCCCGCAGGGTTCCGACATGTTTTTCGTCGTCGCGCGCCAGCATGCTGAAACGTTCTTTGAGCTTTTCATCCTTGAATTCGACCGCGGTGCCGACATGGACGCCGATGAATTCTTCTTCAAGCTCGATGGCCTTGAGCAGCGCATGCTTTTCCGTGGGCGGGTCGTTTTCGAGATCGCGCAGCAGGCTTTGCGCCTTGAGCAGCAGCAACTCCAGGCGGGATTTGCCGATTTTGACT
>NPIE01023184.1_pt1 | contig 15308 bp, 11 predicted proteins | sample 8637661 | NCBI WGS metagenome assembly NPIE01 (sample SAMN07420842, study PRJNA396082) | bioreactor metagenome | isolation source: sample BA12 brine-fed electro-methanogenic bioreactor BA | place: Japan: Kochi | collected 2016-12-09 | reverse complement strand
CTCACATCCATCGACCGCGAGGCCCTCACCCGCAATCAACCCCCGATGGCACTCTCGTTCAATCCTTCGGGCGGCGGCAGAACTCCCGAGCCTGGTCCCGTGCTTGAGGGCGAGGCCGTCTTGCTCTCCGCCTGGAAACAGGCCGACGATGGGGAAGGGCGCATCCTCCGGCTTCTCAACCCGACTGCCCGGAACGCATGTGTAACGCTCCACCTGGGAGGCGTAGCGCATGCACTCGACCTTGGTCCATTCGAGGTGGCGACCTGGCGTACCCGGGACGGGAAATCGCTCTTGCCGGTCGACCTGCAGGAACGTCCTGCCGACCGATGATCGCCAAGGCGCCCGCTTGACGGCGGGGCCTACCACGGGTAGGATATGCCATGATCTCCCACGGGGGGAGCCACGCCTGCAAGCACACCAAGAAAGGGGACTCCATGGCGCAGGACCAACCGAAGAAGAAGCGGGGCTGTCTGTTCTGGGGATGCCTCACCGTTGCGGTGCTGTCGTTGCTGGTCGTTGGCGCCGGCGTGGCCGTCTACATGTACGGCAAACACATGGTCAACCAGATCACGGCGGATGAACCGGAGGCGATCCCTGCCTATGACGCCACGGCGGAAGAGGTCTCCATCGCCCAGAACAAGCTCGAATCCCTGCGCGTCGCCGTGCGCGAGGGCAAGGCGGTCACCGTCTCCTTCACTGATCGGGACCTCAACACGCTTATCCAGCACGACGCCACGCTCGCCGAACTCAAAGGCAAAGTCCACGTCTCCATCGACGGCAGCGTCATTGGCCTGCAAACCAGTGTGCCGCTCGACAAGCTGGGGATCCCGTTCCTCGCGGGCAAGTACTTCAATGGCAAGTTGGACATGGAGGTGCGCAATGACAACGGCAAGCCCCAGCTCTTCGTCAGGAACGTGACGGTCAAGGGCAAGCCTGCGCCGGACGAGGCACTGCGGCAGTGGAAAGATGTCGACATGATCGATTACCTGCGGCAGCGCGATCCCAATTTCCAGCAGGCGTACGGCAAGCTGGAGGAGAAAGTCGAGGAGCTCGACGTGCGCGACGGCAAGATCATCGTCCGCCTGAAAGAGCGTGGCGCCACCCCGCCTCCTCCGCCTGAAGGCAATTGAAAATCCCCGCCAGTTCGGTAATATTACCCGTTCATCCGGGGGCTGGGGATTATTGGTGCGTTTCATGGATCGAGAAAGACCGACCGCGTAAAGGACATAGTCGATGAGTGACGCATATCGAGACGAAGCCACGGGCGTCGATCTGGAGTTGCAGGAATGGCTCGAATCCCTTGAGTGGGTGCTCGCCAACGAAGGCACCGAGCGGGCGCTGGAGTTGCTTCATCAGCTCCAGGTGCTGGCGCAGAAGATGGGGGTGGAGCTGCCGTTTTCCGCGAATACCCCCTACATCAACACCATTCCCCACGACAAGCAGCCCAATTACCCGGGCAGTCGCGCCATCGAGCGTCGCATCAAGAGCATCCTCCGCTGGAACGCGATGGCCATGGTGGTGCGCGCCAACAAGCGCCCGGGTGACCTTGGTGGCCACATTTCCACTTTCTCCTCAGCAGCCACTCTGTACGATGTGGGCTTCAACTATTTCTTTCATGGCGGTGGTGAGGACCGTGCTTCAGACCTGGTGTATTTCCAGGGCCACGCGTCGCCGGGCATTTATGCCCGTTCCTTCCTGGAAGGTCGCTTCAGCGAAGAGCAACTGGACAAGTATCGCGAAGAAGTCGATGGCGAAGGCCTGTCTTCTTATCCACACCCCTGGCTGATGCCGGATTACTGGCAGTTCCCGACGGTTTCCATGGGACTTGGGCCAATTCAGTCCATCTACCAGGCCCACGTAATGAAGTACCTGCACAGTCGCGAGCTGATCGACATGGACGGCCGCAAAGTGTGGGCGTTTGTCGGTGACGGCGAGTGCGACGAACCGGAAACTCTGGGCTCCATCTCCAAGGCGGGCCGCGAGAAACTGGATAACCTGATCTGGGTGGTCAACTGCAACCTGCAGCGCCTGGATGGCCCGGTTCGGGGTAACGGCAAGATCGTACAGGAGCTGGAAGGTGTGTTCCGTGGCGCTGGCTGGAACGTTATCAAGGTGGTCTGGGGCCGAATGTGGGATCCGCTGTTCGACAAAGACGAAGACGGCGTGATGCAACGGGCCATGGACGAGCTTTGCGATGGCGAACTTCAGAACCTGACGTTCAAGGGCCCCGCCTATACCCGCAAGGAATTCTTCGGCAAGCATCCGGAGCTGGCCAAGCTGGCGGAAAACCTGTCGGACGAGGATATCAGCAAGCTGAACCGCGGCGGCCACGACCCTTACAAGGTCTACGCGGCTTATCACAAGGCCGTGAACCAGGCCAACGGCAAGCCGACCGTGATTCTTGCCCACACTATCAAGGGCTATGGTTTTGGTGCGGCGGGCGAAGCCCAGAACACCGCGCACTCTTTGAAGAAGCTGGACATCGATACCCTGAAAGCGTTCCGGGATCGTTTCGGTGTGCCGCTGAAAGACGAAGAACTGGAAGACGTACCTTATTACCGTCCGGCGCCGGACAGCCCGGAGCTGGTCTATATGAAGAAGCGCCGGCAGGAGCTGGGTGGTTTCTATCCCAAGCGCAACAAGGATTGCCAGCCGCTGCAGATTCCCGAACTGGATATCTTCAAGCAGGTGCTGGAAGGGTCTGACGGCCGTGAGATCTCTACTACCATGGCCTTTGTCCGCATTCTGAGTGCCCTGGTCAAAGACAAGCGCATCGGCAAGCGCGTCGTGCCTATCGTGCCGGACGAAGCCCGTACTTTCGGTATGGAAGGCATGTTCCGTCAGTTGGGTATCTACACGGCGGAAGGCCAGAAGTACGTGCCTCAGGATCGTGACCAGATCATGTACTACCGGGAAGACAAGAAGGGGCAGATCCTGCAGGAAGGCATCAATGAAGACGGTGCCATGTCCACCTGGATGGCGGCGGCTACGTCATACAGTACCAACAGTTTCCCGCTGATTCCGTTCTACGTGTTCTACTCCATGTTCGGCTTCCAGCGAGTAGGAGACCTGGCCTGGGCCTCGGGCGACATGCAGGCCCGCGGCTTCCTGATCGGCGGCACTGCCGGCCGGACTACTCTGAACGGTGAGGGCTTGCAGCACCAGGACGGCCACAGCCACATTCTGGCCAACACCATTCCCAACTGTAAGGCCTACGACCCGGCTTACGGCTACGAGATGGCCGTGGTGATCCGTCATGGTATGAAGGAGATGTTTGAAGACAACCAGAACGTCTTCTACTACCTGACCATCGAAAACGAGAACTACGAACAGCCGGCTATGCCGAAAGACTCTGAAGACGGCATCATCAAGGGTATGTACAAGTTCGAGTCGGTGGAAACCAAGGGCCGCAAGAAGAGCCCGCGGGTTCAGCTGCTGGGCTCCGGCGCGATCATGAACGAGGTCCGTGCCGCGGCGCAGATGCTGAAGGACGACTGGGGTGTGGCCTCGGATGTCTGGAGTGTCACCAGCTTCAACGAACTGGCCCGTGATGGCCAGCATGTGGAGCGCTGGAACCACCTGCACCCGGATGACAAGCCGCGCAAGCCCTACGTCACGCAGTGCCTGGAAAAGGCTCAGGGCCCTGTGGTGTCGTCTACCGATTACATCAAACTGCACTCTGAGCAGTTGCGGGCATTTATCCCGAAAACCTACATGACCCTGGGCACCGACGGTTTCGGCCGCAGCGATACCCGCGAGAAGCTCCGTAACTTCTTCGAGGTGGATCGTTACTATGTGGCGGTGACCGCACTGGCCGCCCTGGCTAAAGATGGTGAGATCAAACAGGAGCAGGTTCTCGAAGCCATGCGCAAGTACGGAATCGATCGCAACAAACCGAACCCGGTGCTGAGCTAAGGAGACCGCCATGAGTGAACAGGAAATCAAGGTTCCCGATCTCGGCGGTGCTGATGAAGTCGAGATCATCGAAATCATCGTCAGTGAAGGGGATTCGGTAGAGGAAGAAGATCCGATTCTGACCGTGGAATCCGACAAAGCCTCGGTAGAACTGCCGGCCCCCGCCGCCGGCAAGATCACCAAAATCACCGTCAAGGTGGGTGACAAGGTGAAAGAGGGCGACGTGATCGGCATGCTGGCCGCCAGCGGTGATGCTGGGGGCTCGGACGATGCCGCGGATGATAAGTCGGAACAGACCGAGGAAAAATCCGAGGCGCCATCTGAGGCCAGATCGGAAGACGCCAAGCCGGCTCCGAAAAAGAAGAAGTCTGGTGGCTCTCGCACCGAAGTGGTGAAAGTGCCGTCGCTGGATGGCTTTGAAGATGTGCCGGTGATTGAAATCAACGTGGCTGAAGGCGATACGGTTGGTGAGGAAGACCCGCTGGTAACAGTGGAGTCCGACAAGGCCACCATGGAAATTCCATCGCCCTACGCGGGCAAGATCGGCAAGATTCTGGTGAAGGAAGGCGACAAGCTCTCCGAAGGTTCAGACCTCCTGGAAATGACCATCGAAGACGATGGTGACGACGAGGACGAATCGGCAGATTCCGGTGACAGCGCACAGGCAGACAGCCAGGAAAGCAAGCCGGAGAAACCCCACGGCAAACAGGAATCCGAGCCTCAGCCGCAGGGCTCTACCTACGAGCCACCGTCACCTGGCACCAAGGTGCACGCCGGTCCGGCCGTGCGTAAACTGGCCCGGGAACTGGGGGCAGACCTCACGCGCGTGAAAGGTTCAGGCCCAAAAGGCCGGATCGTGAAAGACGATGTGCACGCCTACGTGAAGAGCCAGTTGCAGCAGGCCCAGCAGGGCAGTGGCGTAGCCACTGGCTCTGGCATTCCGGGCGTGAAGCTGCCGGACTTCAGCCAGTTTGGTGAGATCGAGCGTGAAGGTATGTCTCGCATGATGGCGGCCACCGCCACCAACATGCAGCGCAGCTGGCTGAACGTGCCTCACGTGACCCAGTTCGACGATGCCGATATCACCGAAATGGAAGACTTCCGCAAGGCCCAGAAAGCAGCCGGCGAAAAGCGTGGCGTGAAGATGACCCCGCTGCCGTTCCTGCTCAAGGCCTGCGCTGCCGCGCTGGCGGAACTGCCTCAGTTCAACGTGTCTCTGGACATGGAACGCAAAGAGGTGGTGCGCAAGAAGTACATCCACATAGGCATTGCCGTCGATACACCCCACGGCCTGATGGTGCCGGTGATCCGGGATGTTGACCAGAAAGGCCTGTGGGAACTGGCGGCCGAAAGCGCCGAGCTGGCCCAGAAGGCGAGGGACAAGCAGCTGAAGCCGGCAGAAATGCAGGGCGCCTGCTTTACCATCACCAGCCTGGGAGGCATTGGTGGCACCGCGTTCACACCCATCGTGAATACGCCGGAAGTGGCGATCCTGGGTGTGTCCAAAGCCTCCATGAAACCGGTGTGGGACGGCAAGGAGTTCCAGCCGCGGTTGATGCTGCCGCTGTCGCTGTCTTACGACCACCGCGCGGTGAACGGAGCGGATGCTGCCCGGTTTACCAACCTGCTGACGCAGCTGCTGGGGGATATTCGTACCCTGCTGTTGTGATCTCTCAACACCGCTCCGGTCATCCTTGGCCAGAGCGGTGTTGCCTCTCAGGTTCTGTCAGATTCCCAATCGCTGAGGCTTCTGCCCTCACTTACCAGTTGCTCCAATAACGGAGCGGGTGCCCAGTGCGCCTCGCCGGTCTGTTTCTGAAGCTTCAGAATACTGTCGTAGACGTTTTTCAGGCCGCGCTGGCTGGCGTGGAACATTGGGCCACCCCGGTAAGACGGAAATCCATAGCCACACACGTATACCACATCAATATCGCTGGCCCGTTGGGCGATCCCTTCCTCCAGAATCCGGAAACCCTCATTGATCAGTGCCAACAGGTGTCGGTCCAGAATTTCCCCATCCGAAAGCTCCCTTTGCTGAACGCCGTGTTGTGCCGCCTGCGCCTGGATAATCTCCAGCACTTCCGGGTCTGGTGTGCGTGCGCGGGTTTGTGGGTCGTAGCGGTAATAGCCGGCACCCGTTTTCTGCCCCAGCCGATCCTGTTCAACCAGGGCATCGGCAATGCAATAGGTTCTGGGGTCGCCCTTCTGTTCAGCTGTCAGTGCCTGACGGGCCTTATAGCCAATATCCAGACCTGCCAAGTCGCCAACGGCCAGGGGGCCCATGGCCATGCCAAAGCTGGTCAGTACCCGGTCAATCTGCTCTGGTGCGGCACCTTCAATCATGCACAACTGGGCTTCCCTGCCATATTGTCTGAGCATACGGTTACCAATGAAGCCATAACAGACCCCGGCCAGTACCGGCACCTTGCCAATACGTTTGCCCAGCGCCATGGCAGTGGCCAGAACGTCGTCTGCGGTTTTGTCTGCACGCACCACTTCCAGCAGTCGCATGACGTTGGCGGGGCTGAAAAAGTGCATGCCGACGACATCCTCTGGCCGGGTCGTAGTGGCGGCAATCTCGTTGACGTCCAGGTAGGAGGTGTTGGTGGCCAGGATGGCTCCTGGTTTGCAGACTTCATCCAGTTTGCTGAATACCTGGCGTTTCACATCCATGCTCTCGAACACCGCTTCGATAACCAGATCGGCATCGGACAGGGACTGATAGTCTGTGCTTCCGGAAATCCGCGCCTGGCGAGCAGCCGCTTCCTGCTCAGACAACTTGCCTTTGCCGACGGTGATGCCGTAGTTCTTGTCGATCAGCGCCAGGCCGCGTTGCAGCCCCTCGTCGTTCAGTTCCAGCAGGGTTACCGGGATGCCGGCGTTGGCGAACACCATGGCGATACCGCCGCCCATGGTGCCGGCACCGATAATGCCGACCCGATTGATGGGCCTCGGCTGAACGGCTGTGTCCAGGCCACGGATTTTTGGTGCCGTGCGTTCGGCGAAGAAAATATGGCGGAGGGCAGCGGACTGTTCCGAGGCCACGCATTCGGTAAAGCGTTCACGTTCAAATGCCAGTCCTTCGTCGAAAGTCAGCCGGGTAGCCGCCTCGATGCAGTCAACGATTTTCTGCGGTGCCTCTTGGCCTCNNGCCCAACTGCTTGCGGTATTCGTCGAACGCATTCTGGTCGAATCCGGGGGCAGGCACGGAAAGGTTGCGAATCCGTCGCAGGGGCGCCCCGCCGGCAATCAGCTCACGGGCGTACGCGATGGCTGCAGGTTTCAGCTCGCCTTCCAGAACCCGGTCGATCAACCCCAGGCCGGCCGCGTCTGCCGCCGTGATTCTTCGTCCGCCCGTGATCATATCGAGGGCCGCTTTGGGGCCGATAAGTCGGGGCACCCGTTGCGTGCCTCCTGCACCTGGTAGCAGGCCTAGGTTGACTTCTGGCAGCCCCACCGCCGCCGAGGAACTGGCGCAGCGGTAGTGGCAACACAGTGCCAGTTCGAACCCGCCCCCCAGCGCAGTGCCGTGGATAGCGGCAATCAACGGTTTGTCGAGGGACTCCAGCGTCTCATTGACCTGCTGCAGTGAGGGGGATTGAACGGGCTTGCCGAACTCGGTGATGTCCGCTCCAGCCACAAAGGTCCGGCCCGCACAGAGCAGCAAGACCGCCTCGGAGTCATCATTCTGGGCCTGGGCAAGGGCATCGTTCAGCCCCTGGCGAACGGCATGGGATAGGGCATTCACCGGCCGGTTATCGATAGTGATGATGCCAATCTCTTGTTCTCGGTGGTAGGTGACCGTCATGTGAGGCTGCTCCTTGGTGAAAACGATAGGCCATGCCACACCCTAACAGCTGCCTCACAATGCCACTATTATATCCTTTGTATGTTTGCTATACCGATACGATATCACCTTGTCTCTCGCTGGATATGGCTATGAATACCCATTTGAAACTCGATCTCCGCCAACTGAAAACCTTCATTACCATCGCAGATAAAGGAAGCTTCAGACGTGCCTCGGAAACGCTTTATGTTGCGCAGCCAGCGCTCAGCCGGCAAATCCGAATGCTGGAAGATGCCCTGGATGTCGAAGTGTTTGTACGCCTGGGGCGAGGTGTGCAGCTAACCACGGCGGGTGAGCTTCTGTATCAGAGGGCCCGGGCGTTGTTGCAGGAAGCGGAGCAGCTTCAGGCGGATGTCAGTGCGGTGGCTGGGAGCGTCACCGGGCACGTTACTCTCGGCCTGTTGCCGACGGTGTCCCATGGCCTGGCAACGGCGATTATCAAGGAGTTCCGCCGTCTCTATCCGCGGGTAACGCTGGCGCTTCGCTCTGCCATGAGCGGTACTCTGCAACAGATGGTTTCGCAACAGAAACTGGACATCGCCATCACCGACGACCAGAAAAAGAACCGGCACTTGCGTTACCAGCCACTGGTAGAGGAGCGCTTTGCCCTGATTGCACCTCCGGACTCGGACCTTGCGAAACGGGAGGCGGTCGACCTGGATGAGGTGCTGAGTCTGCCGCTCATACTGCCGGAAGAAAAACACGGCGTGCGGGCCCGAATGGAAAAAGAAGCCATGGCAAGAGGGCAAAAGGTCAACATGGCCTTTGAGGTCAGTGCCTGGCCGCTTATGGCGCACATGGTGAACCAGAATCTCGGGTATACCATTCTGTCGTCGGTTTCTGTGGAGGAAATGGCCGCTCGGGGCGAGGTGGCAGTGGTGCCGATTATCAATCCGGAAATCAGGCGTACCCTTGCGATTGCAACGCCCGGCAATATTCCCCCGTCCATCGCAACCATGAAACTGACGGAGGTGATTCTGCAGGAGGTCGCAGCGCAAGTGCATGACCAGCGCTGGGTGGGTGAGCTGCTGTTTTGACAGGGAATATCGGTCTGCCAGGGTATTCATTTCGGTTATGGGTTTTATGCCAAATATATAATTGTGGCATTTCTTTCAGGCTGTTAGCTTTGGTCAGGGCGTTTGGATGGCTGACCCCTTCCGACCGGTTCGATCACATCCACAGAGGTTTTCCCCATGCGTGAGGTTTTTATCTGTCACCCGCGTCGTACCGCTATCGGCCGTTTCGGCGGTTCTCTGTCGACGGTGCGTCCGGATGATCTTGCGGCCCACGTTATCCGCTCTGTCGTTGGCGAGGCACCGGGGCTAGCTCCGGAAGCGATTGATGAAGTCATGCTCGGCTGCGCCAATCAGGCGGGGGAAGACAACCGCAACGTGGCCCGGATGTCGGCGCTCCTGGCGGGCCTTCCGGTCTCAGTGCCCGGCGTTACCCTGAACCGGCTCTGCGGCTCAGGCATGGATGCCGTGGGCTCCGCATTCAGAGCTATTGCCACCGGTGAGATGGAGTTGGTCGTCGCTGGCGGTGTGGAGTCTATGTCCCGGGCGCCTTATGTCATGGGCAAGGCCGATACCGCCTTCTCCCGGGCCCAGATGCTGGAAGATACCACCATTGGCTGGCGCCTGGTAAACCCGTTGATGAAGCAGCAGTACGGTATTGAATCCATGCCGGAGACGGCCGAGAACGTGGCGAAACGCTACGGGATTTCCCGCGTGGACCAGGACCGGTTTGCCCTGCGCTCCCAGCAAAAGGCCGAGGCTGCGCAGAATTCGGGCATCTTCAAGGATGAGATCGTGCCGGTGGAAATTCCTCGCCGCAAGCAAGAACCACTGTTGGTGGCGGTTGATGAACATCCCCGGAGCACGACGCTTGAGAAGCTGGCCGCGTTACCCACGCCTTTTCGGGAGGACGGCAGTGTCACCGCTGGCAATGCCTCCGGTGTGAATGACGGTGCCGCCGCCATGTTGGTCGCCAGCCGTGAGGCGGTGGAGGCCCATGGGCTTGAGCCAGTCGCACGTATTGTGGGTATGGCCACGGCGGGTGTGGAGCCGTCGGTGATGGGTATTGGCCCGGTACCTGCCACTGAGAAACTCTTGAAACGCCTGGGGATCGGCCTTGAAGAAATCGATGTTATTGAGCTGAACGAGGCATTTGCCGCCCAGGGGCTGGCGGTGCTCAGGGAGCTTGGTGTGGCTGATGACGACCCGAGGGTAAACCCTAACGGCGGAGCCATCGCGCTGGGGCACCCACTGGGCATGTCCGGCGCCCGCCTGGTGATGACGGCGGCGCTCCAGTTGCAACGTCAACAGGGCCGGTACGGCCTCTGTACCATGTGTGTTGGCGTCGGCCAGGGTATTGCCCTGCTGATCGAGCGCTGTTAAGCCGCTGGCGTGTCGTCTTCGCCGGCGAGGGAGACATTGATCAGATCCTGCTGCAGCTTCTTGAGCAAGTGCAGCAGGCTGACACCATCATCAAAGCTCATGCCCTGTAAGGCCTGCTGGTAGAAGTTGGTGATGGTGTCCTGCAGTTGGTTCCAGTACTCGCGGCCCGCACTGGTCAGAACCACCAGTCTTGCCCGGCGATCCTCCGGGTCTGGCATTCGTATCACATGGCCGTCTCTTTCCATGCGTTTGAGCACGCCATCCAGGTTCTGGCGACTGACAAACAGGTAGCCTTTGAGCTGATTGAAGGAGGTGCCGGATTCAAAACCCTCCCGGGAAAGTGCCCCCAGCACCGCCCACTGGACGGCACTGATGCCCATTTCGTTCTGTACCTGGCGTTGCAGAATGTTTCCGGTCTGGAACAGTCGGAAGAAAAGCCGGTTAGGTATGCCGCCGGATTCGTTTACGAACATGTGCTGTCCTGTCGGAGATGGTGTATCGGCCGGATGCCTGAATTTATGAATCATGGCTATCTTCACATAGATTCAGGGCCACTTTCCCCATTTTCTTGCCAGATTCCAGATGATTCAAGGCATTATGAATCTGTTCCAGCGTGAAGACGCTGTCAATGACGGGCTGAATACGATGATGCTGGACGAACGCAAGCAGATCCCGGAACTCTGTGAGGGTGCCGCCGGTGGAACCGAAGATCTGTAGCTGGCGCACGAACAGGCGCTGTAAGTCTGCGCCCGGCTGCGCACCGGACGTGGCCCCGCAGGTGACCAGCCGTCCACTCCGAACCAGGGATTTCATGGCATGGGACCAGACCGCTTCGCCGATGTTTTCAATCACCACATCCACTCCGCGCCCGTTCGTGTATTCAAGCGCTGCTTTCGCCACATCCTGTTGCTGACTGTTGATGGCGGCATCGGCCCCCATGGCCAGGGCGCGGTCGAGTTTGTCTGTGTCGCGTGAGGTTACAATTACCCTGGCGCCTGCCGCTTTGGCCAGTTGCATCGCGGCCAGAGAGACCCCACCGCCCACGCCAAACACCAGAACGGTTTCCCAGGGTTTCAGTTGGGCCTTGGTGAACAGCATCCGCCAGGCGGTCAGGAAGTTAACCCCCAGAGCGGCACCTTCGGCAAAAGTTAGATGTCCTGGCATTGGAAAAACATTGGCCGCCGGCACGCTGATCCACTCTGTGAAGGTGCCGTCTGTCTGCTCTCCCAGGAACTGAATTCTCCGGCAAAGGCTCTGATCACCTCGTTGGCAGAATTCGCACTTACCACAACTGAGGGCCGGAAACAGCACCACGGATTGCCCTTTGGCATAATAGCTGCGGGTTTCATCGGTTTCCGCGACAACGCCGGCACCGTCCACCCCCATAATCTGAGGCAACTGGTGAGTAATGCCAGCGCCACTGTTGCGCATGTACAGGTCGACCTGGTTGAGAGTGGCGGCCTTGATCTGAATCAGAATGTCACCGGGCTGGCGCTGAGGCTTGTCACAGTGCCGGACTTCGACCACTTCGTTGCCGCCGTGGCCGGTAATAAAAGCAGCTTTCATCATTGGTTCTCCTGCTTGCGCCAGTTTTGCTGGATTATCGGAAGTTGCGTTTCACCAGGGTCTGAATTGCCCCCACAATCCCACTGCGGAAGGCCAGCACGGTCAACACAAAGATGCCGCCGAGGATCGGGTCTACCCAGTCGCGCAGGGGCCCCTGGGACAGCTGGTATTCAATGTTCACCACAAAGGTGGCGCCCACCACCGGCCCAAGCAGCGTACCCATGCCGCCCACCAGGGTCATCAGGATGACCTCGCCCGACATATGCCAGTGGGCATCATTGAGAGACGCCAGCTGGAACACCACGGATTTCATGGAGCCGGCCAGGCCCGCCAGCGCGGCGGAGATCACAAAGGCCAGGATCTTGTAGCGATCCACGTTGTAACCCAGCGAGACCGCCCGCGGTTCGTTCTGCTTGATGGCTTTCAGGATCTGCCCGTACGGGCTGCTGACAATGCGCTGCACCAGCAGATAACAGGCGATAAACACCACCAGCACGAAGTAGTACATGTTGAGATTGTCTTCGAGGTTAATCAGACCAAACAGCTCGCCCCGGGGGATGCCGTGCATGCCGTCTTCGCCGCCGGTGAATTCCGACTGCACAAAGAAGAAGAACACCAGCTGTGCCAGCGCCAGGGTCACCATGGCAAAGTAGATGCCTTGCCGGCGGATCGACAATAACGCAAAGGCCAGTCCCAACAAGGTGGCCGTGGCGGTACCGGCAATGATGCCCATCTCGGTGGTCAGGCCGGAGAAATGACTGAGCAGGTAGCCCGTGGTGTAACCTCCGGTGGCCAGGAAGGCCGCATGGCCGAAGGACAGCAGGCCGGTAAAGCCGAACAGCAGGTTAAAGGCCACCGCAAACAAGGCAAAACACAGAATCTTCATCAGGAAGACCGGGTACATCACGAAGGGCGCGGCCAGCAGCAACAGCAGCAGCACGCCGTTCACCATCAGTTTCTTGCGGTCCTGGATCTTTTGCTGCTCGACAATGGCTTTGTGGATATCGGCAGGATTAACAGGCTGGTTCATGATTATGCCTCCTTACCGAACAGGCCGGTGGGTCGGATCATCAGCACCAGGACCATCACCAGGAAGATAACGGCCGAAGACGCCGGCGGGTAAAACGTTTTGGTGAGGCCTTCGATCACGCCCATCAGGATGCCCGTGATTATGGCCCCGCCAATGGAGCCCATGCCCCCAATCACCACCACCGCAAAGACCACGATGAGAATGTTGGACCCCATCACCGGAGTTACCGAATAAATGGGTGCCGCCAGCACACCGGCGAAAGCCGCCAGCATGACGCCGAATCCGTAGGTCAGGCTCACCAGCAAGGGGACGTTAATGCCGAAGCCCTGCATGAGCTGTGAGTCTTCTGTGCCCGCCCGGAGGTAGGAGCCCAGTTTGGTTTTCTCGATGATGAACCAGGTGCCGAAACACACTAGCAGGGCCACTACGATGACCCAGGCCCGGTAGTACGGCAGGAACATGAAGCCAAGGTTGATACCGCCTTTGAACAAATCCGGCATGGAATATCGCAGCCCGGACACGCCGTAGATATTGGTGAGCACGCCCTGGATGATCAGGGCCACCCCGAAGGTGAGCAGCAGGCTGTAGATATGATCCTGGCCGGCAATGCGCCGGAGCAGGAAGTATTCGATGAGCATACCAAACGCGCCAACCAGTACGGGAGCGACAAAGAGCGCGACCCAGTAATTGACGCCCAGCAGGTCAAACAGAACCACGGTGACCAGGGCACCGAGCATGTACATGGCGCCATGGGCGAAGTTGATGATCTTCAGCAGACCGAAGATAACCGCGAGGCCAAGGCTTAACAGGGCGTAGAAGGCGCCGTTGATAATCCCGATCAGCAGCTGGCCAGACAGCACAGCAAGGGGGACGCCGAAAATCATGGTCATGTTGCTAACTCCACAAGCAGCGCAGACGTTGTTTTTGTTGGGGTGTTCGTCCGGGCGGGTACCCGGCGCCGGTCGCGCTTAGAGACCGGGCACCGGGTAATTCCCCGTTGCTTAGTTCACCAGCTTGCACTTGCTCTCAGAGAGCGGGCGGTAGGCTTCATCCGCCGGAATCGTCCGCAGGATCTTGTACAGATCCCATTCATTCTTGGACTCCGCCGGAGTTTTCACTTCCGCCAGGTACATGTCATGCACCATACGGCCGTCTACCCGGATTTTGCCGTTCTTGGCAAACATGTCGTTGATGGGTGTGTCCATCATCTGCTTGCGCACGGTCTGGGCATCATCCGAGCCGGTGGCGGCCACCGCATTCAGGTATTGCATGGTGCTGGAGTAAATGCCGGCATGAACCATGGTCGGGCGTACGCCGGTTTCTTTCATGAAGCGATCAGACCACTCGCGGGTTTCGTCGTTCATGTCCCAGTACCAGCCGGTCGTCAGCTGGATGCCTTGCGCGGTTTCCGCACCGAGGGCGTGGACGTCGGTAAGGAACAGCAGCAAAGCCGCCAGTGTCTGGCCCGCCTGGGTTACCCCGAACTCACTGGCGGTGGTGATGGCGTTGGTGGTGTCTGCACCGGCATTCGCCAGGCCGACCACATCCGCTCCCGAGGCCTGGGCCTGAAGGATGAACGAAGAGAAATCCTGGGTCGGGAACGGATGGCGCACGCTGCCCACAATCTCGCCGCCGTTGGCCTCAACCACGCGGGTAACGTCGGCTTCCAGGGCATGACCAAAGGCATAGTCCGCAGTCAGAATGAACCAGCGTTTGTTACCTTCCTTGACCATGGCGGTCGGGGTGCCTACGGAGAAGGCATAGGTGTCGTACACGTAGTGAATGTGATTGGGTGTGCAGCTTTCGTTTGAAATACTCGCTGCAGCGGCACCGGATACCAACCCGAGTTTATCGTTCTGCTCCAGCAGGCGTACTGCCGCCAGAGTCACCGAAGACGCGACCAGGCCGCCCACCATGTCCACGCCATCGTTCTCCAGCCAGCGGCGTACCGTACTTGAGGCTACATCGGCGCTGTTGCGATCATCCGCGCTGACGATTTCAATCTTTGCCCCGTTGACTCGTCCGCCGAAATCCGCGACTGCCATCTCCATGGCTTTCAACCCGTTCGGGCCAGCCAGATCCCGGTAAGTGCCAGACATGTCGGCCAGGTAACCGATTTTCACCGTGTTATCCGAGATGGCCGCCTGGGCACCACTGGCCATCAGGGCTGAGGCAACGGCAGAGGCAAGAAGTGTTTTCATGATTGTCATTGTTGTTTCTCCAATACTGTCTTGCGTTGGTTGAGGTTGTTGATTCGGGAGTCAGACCCCGAGATAGCTGTCCAGCACCGACTGTTTGGCACTCAGTTCGTTGGCGCTGATTTCTTCCACAATCTGGCCGTGCTCCACCACGTAATGTCGGTCGGCCAACGGCGCGGCAAAGTGGAAATTCTGCTCCACCAGAACAATGGTCAAACCCTTGTTCTTCAGGGCTATCAGGACTTCCCCCAGTTTCTCCACGATCACCGGGGCCAGGCCTTCGGTGATTTCATCCAGCAACAGCATGTTGGCGCCGGTGCGCAGAATGCGGGCCATGGCCAGCATCTGCTGTTCGC
>NPIE01024957.1_pt1 | contig 15354 bp, 15 predicted proteins | sample 8637661 | NCBI WGS metagenome assembly NPIE01 (sample SAMN07420842, study PRJNA396082) | bioreactor metagenome | isolation source: sample BA12 brine-fed electro-methanogenic bioreactor BA | place: Japan: Kochi | collected 2016-12-09 | reverse complement strand
AAAGTAGTAATGGGTGATCGGGGTGTTGCCGGTATAGTGCTGAGCGCAGTAATCACCAGTGCGAATGATCTTGCTTACCAGACGTTCAGAAACCTCCTGCACCTGGGGAGAGACAGTGGACGGGCCTTCGGGTTCATCCCCCGGCAGAAACAGCTGCGCCATTTCCGGGTTTTCATCCAGCTCCCCTATCAGGTTCAATGCCCCGGTACGCAGACTCCGGGCCAGAATAAGCCCGGACCTGGAAAAACAATAGATATCCGAGGTTTCCTGGCAAATATGGGTGACCGCAAAATAAGGCGCATCCGGCTGCACCCGCCGGGTCCGGAAATAATTCTGCAAAGCGAACGGAATGGCGGTAATGCCGGTCAAAGGAAATCCCGCCCGCTCAAACATGGTTTGCAGCGAATGAATTCGCTGCCTGTCCGCGCTGAACACCACCAGGTTCTTTTTTTTCACCCCTTCCACCACCAGGTCTTCAAGGATTTCGAAATCAAAAATCTCTTTGGTTTCGTCAAAATCGGTTTCCCGTTTCAACCCCCAGAACGCGGCATTGCCGACTTTTTCCTCGGACATGTCCGGGATGGTGATATGCTTGACCTTCAAATCGGAAGGATCGATGGTGCACCAGACATCCATTTTTCCGGCAGAACCTGCGAACCGGGACAGACTGTCTTTAAAAAATTCGGTCCATGGGTCCGACTCCGGGTCCAGATGGCCCGGCAGAGAAAGACAGGCCCAGTTGACCAGATCCCGGGGTGCGTTTTTTCTGGATACCGCTGTCATCACCAGGGTCAGCTGCCGGCGGGAAATATACACCCCCAGCTGCAGCTGTTTCAAACCGCTGGTTTCATCCGCACAGTTGATGGTGACATCATAGTGAATGTCTGATTCATTCATAATGGTATATTTTCTGCCCGTTACCCTTGATTTTTCAGTGTAACCGTTTACTCAGAATATCTTTATACTGGATCACGTCATCATTATCTATTCGTTTGTTTGATGTCAATAAAAATGTCCTTTTATTCTTGATTCACCACTTTACATGTTGACTTATTCCGCCCGTCATATAAAAATGCCGCATGCCCTTGACAAAAAATGCATACTGATCAGATTCCGATGGTTTCAGGAGCCGGTAATGGACAAATTACAGTTAATTAAGGAAATTCTCACCACAGATGCCCAGACCGACAAAAAAATTTTTGAATTGATTCAGTCTGCAAAAATGTGTGGACCGGGCTGTGAAAATGTGATTCATATCGATGAACGGGAAAGCGTTCGCAAACCGGTATCCCTGAGGGTCAACATCAATACCGGCAAGGAACGGATCATGGCCCGGGTGGAAGATGTCTCCCTGAGCGGGGCTTTTATCTGCACGGAAAAAAAAATCCCCCGGGGGGAACGGCTGGCGGTCCGGCTGATCAGTTCCAGTGGTGATGAATTTGACTTCATTTCCGAGGTGGTCCGGGTGGAACCCTCCGGGGTCGGCATTTTAATCAAAAGCATCAGTCCGTCCCAGGAAGAAAAATTCCATCAGTTTGTCAACCGGCTGTAACCGCCGAGAATCCATGCCCATGGACAACAGTGACGGCCCTATCCAGAAAGCGTTTGCCGAAGAATCCCTGGAACACCTGTTGTCCATTGAAGAAGACCTGATCCACATCGAAAATGGAGACCTGGGAAATGACCGGGACCGGATCAACAAACTGTTCCGTGCCGTCCACTCCATCAAAGGCGGTTCCGGGTTTTTAGGCATCGAAAACATCACCCGGCTGGCCCATGCCATGGAAACGGTTTTAGGCCATATTCGGAATGAAACGCTCGCCCCCAATGCGGAAGTCATCCATTTTCTGCTGCAGGGATCAGACGCGTTGACCCACCTCATCCAGTATATGGATCACAGCGAGAACATCGATATTTCCGGACCGGTTGCTGCGCTGGAATCCATCTGTCCCAATACCAAAAACCATCCCGATAACCGTTACACTGCACCGCCCGCCCCTTTTGACAATTTGATCGATCCGGTTACTGAAATCTTATCAGATACTGACACTGGCCAGACTGACACTTACCAGCCTGAAACCGGTCCTGACGACATCCCGATTGTGATCCCGGCCCGGAACGGGACTCCTTTGTTCCTTCTGAAATGGGCGGAATGGCGTGCACTGGAAAAAGAGAACCACCTGGTTTATCTGATTGAAAAGCCCATGGACACAGATGCAACCCTGAAAGACACCCAACCGGACCAAATCATTTCCGAAATCAAAAAGTATGGCACCGTGCTCGAGCATCGGATTGAAACAATCTATTCCCCCTTGTGCGGAGACGATGCTCCCGGTCCGTTTCTTCTGTTGCTGTTTGCCTCTGTCCTGGCAGAAGAAGACATTCAAGTCGCGTTCGAGCTCGATGAGCGACGGGTTCATCGGATGACCGACACCGGAAAAGTCTCGTCGGCTGAGACCCGTGAATTCCGGGTGCCTTCTTCTTCTGAACCGGATGATTCCGGCTCGGCCACCGTCACTCCGACCACGGTCGATCCGGAAAAGTCAGACCTGGTAAAAGCTGATTCGGTAAAAGCCGATCCGATACAGGCAGATGCTCCACTAACCGGCTCCTCCGTGGTGAAACCAGAACCGATATCTGAAGAAAACACCTCCGTTCCGCCCATTTCTCTGGACTCCCCGATGACCCAGAGCCGGGTCCGGGTGGACCTGACCCTGCTGGACAGTCTCATGACCCTGGCCGGTGAAATGGTTCTGAGCAGAAACCAGCTCCTGCAAGCCATCACCACCCAAGACCCCCAGGCCATCCAGCGGGTGGGACAGCGGATCAACAGTGTCACCTCGGAGCTTCAGGAAACCGTGATGCTCACCCGCATGCAGCCCATGGGAAAGGTCTTTGACCGCTTTCCCCGACTGGTGAGGGACCTGTCCACGGCTTTGGGGAAAAAAATTCATCTGGTCATCAAAGGCCGGCAGGTGGAACTGGACAAAAGCCTTATAGAAGCCGTGGCCGACCCGCTGCTGCACCTGGTGCGAAACAGCATCGATCATGGGATCGAGCCGCCGGAAATCCGCGAAAAACAGGGCAAGGACCCGGTCGGAAGAATCGTTCTCAAAGCCAGCCACGGGGCGGGAAAAATTTTCATTGAAATCATTGATGACGGCCGGGGGATGGACCCGGACAAACTGGCGGAACGGGCGGTCGATCTGGGCCTGATCCCCCGGGAGCATATCCGGACCATGGACGACAAAGCCCGGTGTCACCTGATTTTTCTGCCGGGGTTTTCCACCTCCCAAAAGGTGAACGACCTGTCCGGCCGCGGGGTCGGCATGGATGTGGTCAAAAGCAACATCGAAGCCATCGGGGGCCGGGTCACCATTGAATCCCAGCCCGGCTTAGGGGCCCGGTTCCTGATGGAAGTACCACTGACACTGGCCATCATCTCCAGCCAGATCATCCAGACGGAAGCCCATCGGTTTGCCATCCCCCAGGTGAATCTGGAGGAACTGGTCCGGATACCGCCCGGCCGGATTCCGGAAAAAATTGAATACATCAGCGGGGCCCCGGTCATCCGGCTGCGGGAAGACCTGCTGCCCCTGGTCCGGCTGTCGGATATCCTGAAAATGCCGCGCACCTATGCCTGCCCGGACACCGGTGCGGTAAAAACAGACCGGCGGCATCAGATTGCAGACCGGCGGTCTGCAGATCCCGGGGCCGATTCTCCTGAAAACCTGGAACGCAGGGCACTGTCCGGAACAGACCGGCGGTTTCATGCCGCCAGTGCCCTGAACATTGCCGTGGTCTCCACCGGCACCCTGACCTATGGCTTGATCGTGGACGAATTTCAGGATGCCGAAGAGATTGTGGTCAAACCCCTGGGCCGGCATCTCAAATCCTGCATGGCCTATGCCGGGGCCACCATCATGGGAGACGGCCGGGTGGCATTGATCCTGGACATCTCCTCTCTGGCCGACCTTGCCGCACTGTCACCAGTCAACCCTCCCGATCCGGATGCGGAGAACACGGACTCCCCTGATTCCCAGAAAAATGAGACGCGGGCGTTTCTCACGTTCCGTGGCGCACCGGAAGAACGGTTTGCCATCCCCCTGGACCGTGTGATCCACATTGAAAAAATTCCGGCCCGGAACATCGAAACCATGGGCCACATGACCGTTGTCCAGACACGGCACACCCCCCTGCCGGTGTGCGCCCTGGATGAGGTGGCAGACGTCCACCCGGCGCCCTTGGAGGAAATGATGGTGGTAGTGGTGTGCGACCTCAAAGATCGCCCCATGGGTCTGCGGGTGACCGGGCCGGTGGACGCCGTGGATACCCGTGAAATGATTGACACACAGACCCTGTCCCAGCCCGGCATTTCAGGGTCACTGACCCTGGACGGCCATACGGTCATGGTGGTGGATCCGGACCAGGTGGCTTGCCACCGATTCCCCCAATGGTACAAAGAAGACCGGGGGCCGGAACAATCCAATGACGTAACAGACAAAGCAACCATTCTCATAGCCGAAGACTCCGCGTTTTTCAGGAACCTGATCAAAACACGGATCGAAGCGGCCGGATTTCATGTAATCCCCGCCGAAGACGGACAGATGGCCCTGGATCTGATCCAGGCCCATGTCAAAGACCTGTCCCTGGTTATTACGGACATGGAAATGCCCCGCATGGACGGGTTCACCCTGACCCGGGCCATCAAAAAAGACCCGAAACTGGCACATCTGCCGGTCATCGCCCTGTCCACCCTGGCGGATGACTCGGATCTCAAAAAAGGCGAGGCCGCCGGTGTGGACGATTACCAGATCAAACTGGACCAGGAAAAACTGCTGAAAAGCATTCAGACACATATTCTGAACACATGAATTTGAAGATATCAGGAGGGATGAGCACATGAACTTTAAAAACTGGCGTCTGAAATCAAAATTCATTGCCGCGCTACTGGCGGTGGGTATCATTCCTTTTGCCATCCTGGGAGGGGTTTCCCAGTGGATGACCATTGACGGATTGACGTCTCAGACATTTGAAAAATACATGGCCATCCGGGATCTGAAAAAACACGAAATGGCCCAGTTTTATCTCGACCGGGAAAACGATGTGGCGATCCTGGCCGGCACCCCTTATGTGATCGATGCCCTGGAATCACTGTCGTTTTCTTTTAATGTGGAAGGCGGGGTGAACAGCGGCCGGTTTTTGGGCCTGAAAGACGGTCAGTTTCAGGCCCCTGCCAATTTCCGCCACCTCCACGACCAGTTTTTTTCACAATTCGCATTTCACATGGCCCGGCAGGGGTATCATGACATCTTTCTGCTGGATGCGGAAAAAGGCAACATTGTTTTTTCCGTGTCCAAGGAACCGGATTTCGGCACCCGGGTAACCACGGTCAGCTCCCCGCTCCAGCATGCCTGGCTCGCTGCGACCAAAGGCCGGGTCATGATTTCGGACATGGCGCCCTATGCCCCGTCGGGCAACATCCCGGCCCAGTTTGTGGCGGCCCCCGTGAAAAAAAAGGGAGATGTCATCGGTGTGGTCGCTATTCAGCTGTCCATTGACACCATCACAAAAATCCTGTCGGCAGACAGCGGCATGGGAAAATCCGGAGAACTGTTTCTGGTGGGACAGGACAAGCGGATGCGGTCCAATTCCCTGCTGGATCCTGACAACCGGTCTGTGACCGCCTCATTTGCCCATGGCGACAAAGGAAAGGTGGATACCCCTGCCGTCCAGGCGGCCCTGAACGGGGATACCGGAAAAATGATGACCATGGATTATGGCGGCACGCCGGTGATGTCTGTGTTCACGCCTTTTGAAATCGGGGACACCTCCTGGGCCATCATCGCCCAGGTGCACAAAGCCGAAGCCCTGGCCCCGGCGTTTGTCCTGCAGAGGACCATGGGCATCATCGCCATCTGCTGCATTCTTGCCATTATTGGTCTGGCCTATTATCTGTCTCGGATCATGGCCAAACCCATTGTCCAGGGAAGCTGGTTTGCGGAAAAACTGGCAGAAGGCGATTTCACCCATACCCTGCATATCCAGCGCAAAGATGAACTCGGTCTGCTGGCGGACTCGCTGAACACCATGGCCACCAAGCTCAGGGCCATGTTCAAGGACCTGGCGGAAGGAACGGTGACCCTGGCGGAATCCTCCACGGAACTGTCGGCCATCTCGTCCCAGATGAAATCCAGTGCGGAACAGACGGCCCAGCGCTCCAACACCGTGGCCTCCGCCGCCGAACAGATGAGCACCAACATGACCTCTGTGGCCGATGCCACGGAACAGGCATCCACCAACCTGAATACCGTGGCGGCGGCAGCAGAGCAGATGACGGCCACCATCAGTGAAATCGCCGAGAGTGCGGACCGGGCCAGAGACATCACACATGAAGCCGTGGATCAGGCCACCCGGGCATCGGACACCGTGAACCAGCTGGGGGCTGCAGCCCGCGACATTGGAAAGGTGACCGAATCCATCACTGACATTTCCGAGCAGACCAACCTTCTGGCGCTGAATGCCACCATCGAAGCGGCCCGGGCCGGGGAAGCCGGCAGAGGATTTGCCGTGGTGGCCAATGAAATCAAGGAACTGGCCAAACAGGCGGCCCTGGCCAGTGAAGAGATTAAAACGAAAATTTCAGGGATTCAGCAGTCCACGAATGGTACTGTCACCCGCATCGGCCAGATCACCAGTGTCATCAACCAGGTGGATGAAATCGTTTCCACCATTGCCGCTGCCGTGGAAGAGCAGTCTGTCACCACCCGCGACATTGCAGGCAATGTCAGCCAGGCCGCTCAGAACATGTCCGATATCACGGAAAATGTGGCCCAGAGTTCGACCGCTGCTACGGAAATCGCCAGAGATATCGCGATGGTCTCTGATTCCGCAGTGGAAATGACTGACAGCAGTACCCAGATCAATGACAGTATCGACGCTTTGAGCGAATTGACGGAAAACATCAAAGTCAGAACTGACCGTTGCAAGTTTTGAGATACGCTAAATAGGCTATGGCCAGCTATACTGGATGGAAATGACGCAGAAACCAAACAAAATCGTCACTTTTTCCGCCGGGGAGTCCCTGTGCGGCATCGATATTCTGGACACACAGGAGATCATCAAAACCGCGGGCATCACCCCGGTTCCGCTGGCACCGACGTCTGTCAGCGGCATAATCAACCTGCGGGGCAGCATTGTCACGGTGATTGATCTGAACCGACGGCTGGGGCTCCCTGAGATGATTGATCCCACCCTTTCTGTCTCCCAGCGGATTATCATTCTCCGGATTCAGGCGGAATCCATTGGGCTGCTGGTGGATGCCGTTGGTGACGTGATCAACGTCTCTGCCAGAGACCTGGCCCCGCCGCCCGGCAATATTCAGGGGATTCATGGCCGTTGTTTCGAGTCAGTGGTACGTCATGACCAGGGGCTGATCGGTATCCTCGATGTGGCCACGGTGCTTGAATGACGACCCCAAAGAATAATCTTCGCATCCTGGTGGTGGATGATTCCATCGTCTTCCGGATGATGATATCGGATGTCATTGCCTGCATTCCAGGCGCGGAGATCGTGGGAACCGCCCGTGACGGCCCATCCGCTCTGGCCAAAGCGGCCTCCCTGGCCCCGGACATGGTTACCCTGGATATTGAGATGCCTGGCATGAACGGGCTTGATGTGCTGACACGGCTCCGTGCTCGGTTCCCCCGGACAGGGGTGATCATGATCAGTTCCGATGCCGGACGGGGGGACCGGCGGATCATCACCAGCCTGGAGGCCGGAGCGTTCGACTTTGTCCTCAAGCCCAGTGGAAAAAACCTGTCGGAAAACAAGCAGATCCTGGAAAAAAATCTGGCCCCTCTGTTACGCTCGTTTTCCCGGAGAATAGAAATCCGCGACATTCTGGACCGGCCCGGGACCGACGTTTCTGAAACATCACCGATACCTCCCACCGGACCGGACTCCTCGTCATCCGTTCATGTGATAACGGAATCCATTCGCCGTGCGCGCCAAAGGCGTTCCGAAATCGTGGCCATCGGGGTGTCCACCGGGGGCCCGGCCGCACTGGCCAGACTCATCCCGGCATTGCCCGCGGATCTGGCCGTGCCGGTCCTCATTGTCCAGCACATGCCTCCAGGATTCACCCAGGCCCTGGCGGAGAGCCTGGACCGGCAGTCCAACGTGCCGGTAACCGAAGCTCGGAACGGGGATCTCCTGGTGCCAGGCCATGTGTACATCGCTCCCGGCGGCAGTCACATGAAAATCGTTTCAGCGGGAAACCGAGGCCACCGAATGATCCGCATCACCCAGGATCCGCCGGAAAACGGCTGCCGGCCGTCTGCGGATTACCTGTTCCGGTCGGTGGCCCTTCACTTCAAAGACCGGGCCACCGGTGTCATCATGACCGGAATGGGTCAGGACGGGGCCAAAGGTCTGGCATTGATGAAGCAGCACCAGGCCGTCATTATTGCCCAGGACAAAGAGTCCAGTATCGTATTCGGCATGGCAAAAAAACCGGTGGCCAACGGAATTGTAGACACGGTGGCCCATCTGGACCACCTGGCCCGGGAAATCATGAAAACCGTCAGACTGCCCCAACGGACATGATTCATGATACACTACTTTGAAAATCCGTTGCCCATGCCGGAACGAGTGATTCTTCCATGTTGAAAATACGTCCCTCAGAATGTGAGCAGCTGGCTGAGTATGTCCGTGACATATCCGGCGTGGACATCCCGTCATCCAAAACATATCTGTTTGAAACCCGGCTGGGAAAAATGGTGGAGGAACTCGGACTAACCTCCTATCAGGCGTTGCATGATCTGGCCAGGACCGACAGAACCCATGCCCTGGCCCAGCAGATCATCGATGCCATCACCACCAATGAAACCCTGTTTTTCAGGGATGAGAAAGTGTTTGATCTGATCCGGTATAAACTGGTGCCGGATGTGATCGACCGCCGGGCCGGATATGCAAAAAAAGGGCTGCCCATTCCCATCCGCATCTGGAGCGCTGCCTGCGCCACCGGCCAGGAAATTTACAGCGTGGCCATGGTCCTCAAAGACCTGCTGCCAAGCATGGCCCCCTATCGCATCTACCTGCTGGGAACCGATATCTCTGCCAGAGCCCTGGCAAATGCCAGTGCCGGCTATTACAGCAGTTTTGAAATGACCCGGGGGCTTTCGATGGAAAAACGGGACCGGTATTTCAGTCCATTTGGGGACAAATGGAAAATCAATGATGAGATCCGGGCCATGGTCTCTTTTCGAAAAATGAACCTGTTTCAATCCTTTGCCGGTATGGGACGGTTCGACCTGATCCTGCTGCGAAACGTGGCCATATATTTCAACCGGGAAATGAAACGGAAACTGTTTGAAAAAATCCTTACCGTTCTGGAACCGGACGGTTTTCTGCTCCTTGGCACCAGCGAATCCCTGTCCGACATCTGTCCCGATCTTGAACCCCGGCGCCATTTGAAAACCATTTATTACCAACCCAGACCCCGTGTCAACAGCAAGGGATCGAAATGACCATGATGAATGAAAACACGCCTTTTCACGTGCTGGTGGTGGACGACAGTGCCGCCATGAGAATGGCCATCCGGGAAGAGCTGGAAACCGGCGGCTATGACGTCACTGAAGCGGCCAACGGACTGGAGGCCCTGGTTTCCGTGTGCCGGGACCGGGCTCCGGACCTGATCACCCTGGATGTGGAAATGCCCGGAATGAACGGATGGGATTTCTGCCGGAAACTGCGCAGCCCACATTATGCATCCCGGATCCATAATCCTCACCACCGCCGCATACCGGTCATCTTTGTCACCGGACAGGACACCATGTCCGAACGCAAACAAGGGTTCGCCGTTGGGGCCGCGGATTTCATCACCAAGCCGTTTGCCGCAGGAGAACTGCTGGAAGCGGTGGACCGGATTTTAAAGCCGGTGGCCCTGTCCGAGGGCATGACAGCACTTGTGGTGGAAGACAATGTGGTGGCCAGACAGATTGTGGCAAACATTTTGATCCAGGAAGGGCTTCAGGTGATCGAAGCAACAGACGGCCAGGAAGGATACGAGCTGTTCACCAGACACGCGGAAGACATCGATGTGGTGATCACGGACCTGTTCATGCCGGAGATGAACGGGGATGTGCTTTCAAAAAAAATCCGCAAAGAGCTGAACCGGTCGGATCTGCCGATCATCTGTCTGACGGCCATGCCGGATCAGTCGGAACTGCTGAAAGTCTTCAAAGCCGGTGTGTCCGACTATCTGGTCAAGCCGTTTGCCAAGGAAGAGCTGCTGGCCCGCATCACGGTTCACCTGGAACGGTATCGACTGAGCCGTCAGCTCAAGGAAAAAATCAACGATCTGAAAATTTCCAATGAAAAAATAAAAAAACTGTCCATCACCGATCCGTTGACCGGCTGCTACAACCGGAACTATTTATCCCGGCAGCTGGCAAAAGAGATCACCCGGACAATACGCTATCAGACATCCATCTCCGTGATCCTCACTGACATCGATTTTTTCAAAAAAGTCAATGATACCTTCGGGCACAGTGCCGGAGACCGGGTACTCGTGGAATTTGTCTCCCTCATTCACCAGACCATCCGCAAAGACCTGGACTGGGTGGCCCGGTATGGGGGTGAGGAATTTGTCATCGTCCTGCCGGAAACCGCTTATGATCATGCCTGCGATTGTACCGAGCGGTTGCGTAAAACGATTGCCGGCACGCCGGTCATCCATGACGGGATCCCTATTGCCATCACTGCCAGTTTCGGCGTGACCACCCTGGCACCGGCCCTGATCACGGACAATTTTTCCACGGACCGCCTCATCGACACAGCCGATCATTTTCTTTATCAGGCCAAGGAAAACGGAAGAAACCGTGTGGAAGGAGGGCCGTTCACCCTGGACTGATCCGGGTCGAACGAGTGGGCACCTTTGCCGGACAGGCAGTCAATCCAGTATCACACCCTCGTCCTCATCAGGATCATAGGGATTGAAAATATCCAGGACCCCGGAATCCGGATCCACCCGTACCGGGGTATGGTGATAATAGGAAAACCACACACCGATCCGTCTGCCGCCCGGATCCAGGATCTCCGCCGCCCGCATGGTGCGGGCATCAGGATGCAGATCACTGAGATTATAGATCTTTTCATACACCTCACCCATGGATTCTATTTTGAACCAGACCCGGTCGTTGAACCGGTAGGTATCATCGATCCCCACCACCGCATACGGCAGTCCGGACCGGCCGCAGTAGTAATAATCCAGATCGGCCGGCAGGGTCTGCTGCCGATACTGATCCTCGAAAACAGGGCTGGTCACCAGTTTTCCGTAAGATCCGGCACAGGCCCCGAACAGGACCATTCCAGCCAGTATCAGTATGAGATGCCTTGACATATTTTATTCTCCTTCGAATTCGACCAGGGCGAAAACCGGGCATCCGTCCACCTGTTTTCGCCCCTTGAGATCCGGCAGTTCCACTACAAAGGCGCATTCCACCAGATCCGCCCCCAGTTGTTTCACCAGCTTCACCGCCGCTCCCACCGTCCCGCCCGTTGCAATGAGATCGTCCACGATCACCACCTTTTCTCCTGGGGCTATGGCGTCTTCATGCATCTCCAGGGTATCGGTACCGTACTCCAGGGCATAGGTTTCCTGAATCGTGCTGCAGGGCAGTTTGCCTTTTTTCCTGACCGGCACGAAACCGATGCCCAGTTTGTAGGCCGCCACCCCGCCGAAAACAAACCCCCTGGCATCGATACCCACAATCTTGTCGATACCTTTGTCTTTGTAGCGGTCGTAAAGCACATCGCACGCATAGGCAAATGCGGCCGGGTTCTGCATCAATGTGGTCAGGTCCCTGAAAATGACCCCTTCAATGGGCCAGCCCGGAATACTTCGAATGGTCGTCTTTAAATTCATTTTTCTGTGTCATCCTTATTTGAGTTGATATCATTTTTTGGGTTCAATGGTCACGGTCACGCCGGTATCCTGTTTCCTGACATCGAGCCGTGATGCCGCATGCCCGTTCTTTACGGCGATTTCCACAAATCCGGCGGAACCGGCAATCACGAAAGGGTCTTTTTCCGGGGCCGCTGCATAGGTCTCACAATACCGGCTGATTGCCGCCTGATTGACACGCATCAGAAACCCCTGTTCCGCAAACGGCCTGAACCGCTCCAGGGTGAGGTTCAAGCAGATATTGCCGAAGGTGTCGATATGACGGATGCCCAGAATCAGCCCGCTGTTGAACGGTTCAGGTTCGGGAAAAGAGAACCGGGACAGGCCGGAAATCTCGGGCCCGAATGCTCCGGGATCGATGCCGGCGGACAGGTGGGCCGCTACGGGTGCGAAGATGTCACGGCCATGGAATGTGGGACTCACACTGGAAAGAAAAAACTGAGACCGGGTCAGGTGAATCACCCGGCGGATCCTGTTTCTGCTGGCTGCCGGCCACAGCACCCCGTTGTCCGGCCCCACCAGAAAATAATCCGTGGTTTCCACCAGCAGAGCCCGGCGGGATGTGCCGACACCGGGATCCACCACCGTACAGAAAATCGTCCCTTTGGGAAACCATTCCAGAGCACTGTCCAGCAGATGAGCCCCATGCCCGATATCCTGGGGGGACACGCCGTGGCACAGGTCCAAGATCCTGGCTTGCGGATGAATGGACAGGACCACGCCTTTGAGGATTCCCGCAAAGGCATCGGTATGACCGAAATCCGTCAACAGGGCAATGGGCCGAAAATCCTTCAAGCGGGGCATCTGATGTTCCTATAGCGCATTTCCATATTTTTTCAAAATCCCGGGTGAACCGGGTTCACTTCAGCAGCAGATATGGTATAGTAATCCGGGTGTTATGTAAAGAGACTTACCATCAGAGGCTGAACAAACCATGGGCATTGAAATCGAAAAAAAATTTCTGGTCACCACCCTGCCGCCGGATCTGGCACCGGGAATTGACATCTGTCAGGGGTATCTGGTCAACACCCCGGACAAGATCGTACGGGTACGCATCAAAGGAGACAAAGGGTTTCTGACCATCAAAGGCAGACCCGAAGGTCTGGTGCGGCCGGAGTTTGAATACCAGATTCCCGGAACCGATGCCCGGGAAATGCTGGAACGTTTCTGTGACGGCAACATCCTAGAAAAGAGCCGTCACACCTGCCTGCATCAGGGCATGACATGGGTGATCGACCGGTTTTCAGGGGCCAGCCAGGGCCTGGTGGTGGCGGAAATCGAACTGTCCTCCCCGGATCAGCCCTTTTCAATCCCCCCATGGGCCGGCCCGGAGGTGACCGATGACCCCAGGTACCTGAATGCCAGCCTGGCAAAATGGCCCTACTGTTTGTGGTAACTGCCGGAACCCTCCGGATAGAAAGGAATCCGCCCCGAATCCAAAGCTTAGTTTGCTGTTGCATCGCATCCGGATAGCGGGTATAAAAACTGTAAAGACGTTGAAAATAGGGAGGATTTCATGAAAGACCGATTCTTGAAAACCGACGGAGAACCCAAACAGCCTGACCGGTCCCATGGATTTCACACCGTTTACTGGACCACGAACCTGAATATCATGGAAACAACGCCATGATCACACCGGCCCTTTACCAGGAATACCTGATCCGGCTTTTAAAGGGAGACCGGCAGGCCTGTGCCCGGACGGTCCAGGACCTGCTGGATCAGGGGATCGACATCAAGCTGCTTTATGCGGACCTGTTCCAGAAAAGTCTTTACGAAGTGGGCCGCATGTGGGAATTGAACCGGATTTCCGTTGCCAGGGAACACCTGGTCACGGCCATCACCGAAGGACTGCTGAACCTGGTGTATCCCCGGCTGTTCGAACGCACGGGTTCAGACGTTCAGAAAAACAAAAAAGTGATCATCTCCTGTGCAGCCAATGAATTCCACCAGGTAGGCGGAAAAATGGTGGCGGACATTTTCGAACTCAACGGATGGGACAGCCATTTTCTGGGGGCCAACACCCCGGTAGGCCAGATGCTGGCCCATATTCAGAATGAAGCTCCGGATCTGGTGGGATTGTCTGTGAGCGTCTACTTCAACATGCCGGCGCTGAAAACCGGCATTGAAACCATCCGGGCCAATTTCAAGGACCTGGACATTCTGGTGGGAGGACAGGCTTTCAACTGGGGAGGGACCGATATGGTCAAACAATACAACTCGACACTGTATATCCCTTCCCTGGACGAACTCCAAAGCCTGATCGCGGCGTGACAAATGGAAACGCTCCGGGACCGGACACAGATCGCTCATTATCTCACCCATCATGCCCCGGTCCTGTTTCTGATCCTGGACGAAGCCGGCACCATCCGTCATGCCAACCGGTTTGCCCGCCAGTTCATCGGACACCCTCTGGCCGGCAGATCATTTCAGGACATGATTCTTGACTTTCACCACACGTTCCGGCTGGATCAGGCGGTCACCTGCCCGGACACGGCTCATCTGCTGGAGTTTGATACCCCTTCCGGGCTTTCTCAGACCTGTCAGTTTCATTTTTATGCCTCACTCGATCATGTGCTGGCCCTGGGCCACCTGGATGTGGCGGAAATCACATCCCTGAGTGATGAACTGGTGACCGCCAATCAGGAACTGACCAATCTCACCCGCCAGCTGAACACCAAAAACCGGGAGCTGATCCAGGCCAACAAAAAAATACTGGAACTGACCCGCATCGACTCCTTGACCGGGCTGGCCAACCGCCGGTTCTTTTCCGAACGGATCCAGGAGATGATCTCTCTGGCCCACCGCCGGTCTCAGCCGCTTTCTCTGATCATGACCGATATCGATCATTTCAAAAGCGTGAACGACACCTGGGGTCATGATGCCGGCGACCGGGTTCTCAAGGCGTTTGCCGCTCTGATGAAAACCCGGACCCGGTCCGAAGATCTGGTGGCCCGTTTCGGAGGAGAAGAGTTCATCATTCTGATGCCGCTGACCGATGTCCAGGAGGCTTTCACGTATGCGGAGCGGATCCGGTGCACTCTGGCGGACGATGACCTGCTTGAAAACGGCCACCGGGTCACTGCCAGTTTCGGGGTTGCCGGCCTCTTTCCCGGTGAAACCAGCGAAACCCTCATCAAACGAACGGACACGGCCCTGTATCAGGCCAAAGGATCCGGCCGCAATTGCACCGTGGCGGCAGATGATCCTTCTTCCCTGTCTGCATGAGGATATCATGACCGGGTGAACAGTGAGATCATCTCCCTGACGGAGATGCTCTGGGCGGTATAGGAAAAAAAGGCAACCGCGGCCAGGAAAAGGGCATGACATCAAGAAATCCCTAGCATCTGGGAGGGTTTATTCTTGGAGACCGGTTCACCAGATAAATG
>NPIE01005752.1_pt1:0-12500 | contig 15381 bp, 12 predicted proteins | sample 8637661 | NCBI WGS metagenome assembly NPIE01 (sample SAMN07420842, study PRJNA396082) | bioreactor metagenome | isolation source: sample BA12 brine-fed electro-methanogenic bioreactor BA | place: Japan: Kochi | collected 2016-12-09 | reverse complement strand
CCGAAAAAAAGCACTTAAACGAGTAGATAAAAAGCCTCCCCGTGAATTAGCAGCCAGCTGGTCCGGAGAAGACTTGTTATATTCAGGCCCTGGTCGAACCATATTCATAGTTCTACCCACACCAGGATGTGCCTGGGCTTTATCCGGCTCAGGAGGGTGTAGTATGTGCAGTTACATTGCAGACTCTCCCCTGGAAGAGGTTTCCACCGAAGAACTGGTGGAAATTTTCAAAAAACAGTTACAGAGGCAAATTGAGAATCAGGAAATTGCCGGGCCCACGGCCATTAAGATTTTTGTCTCGGGTAGTTTCCTGAATGAAGATGAAATACCTCCTCTAGCTCGGCAGGAAATATTCCGGATTATCAATACCTACAATGATGTGGAGGAAGTGGTGGTTGAGTCCCGACCAGAATACGTCACTGAAGATATAATAAGAGACTGCTGTCAGTTGATTCCAGAGAAAATATTTGAAGTGGCCATGGGACTTGAAAGTGCCTCGGATGAAATTCGCCTGTCCCGAATAAACAAAGGATTCACCAGAGCAGACTTTGAAAACGCCATGCAAATTATAAACCGGGTTAAATCTGATTTTAAAATAGAGGGCAAAGTTTATTTACTGGTAAAACCAGTTCTAACCTCAGAAAGGGAAGCAATTGAGGACGGAGTTAGATCTGCACAGTACGCCGCAGAAATGGGGGTGGGTAGGATAGCCTTTTGCCCTTCCACCATACACAAGGGGACTTTAATGGAAGTTTTATGGCGTCGCGGGTCTTATCAGCCACCATGGATATGGAGTACTCTGGAAATTATAAGAAGCGTGCGTGAATCAGTTGAAATCCCAGTTATAATGGACACTGCTGGATTTGGAACCCGTAGAGGGCCTTACAATTGTAAAAAATGCAACTCTAAGTTAAAGAATCTGATTATAGAATCCAACATTAACCAGACCATTCCCCCAGAAATAGAGTGCGAATGTAAACCAAAATGGGAAGCCGATGTTAAATTCTCCGAAGTGACCAGGTCAACCACAAACCTGGTTAAAAATCGATGAAAAAGTTTTATCACAACTTAATATTTTTAACCGGAAGATTATATGAATTATTATAACTTAAAAAGTGGAAATCCGATATTAATGGAGAATATATTATCAGATAAAAGTAGATTGCTGTTTAGTTATTGATTATCCTCATTATTTAATATTTTAGAATCTATCTGCCAGACTTTCCAAATATATTTAAGATATTGTTACCTAATGATCATTAACTTTGGTAAAATTTTACAGTGTGAGGGGGAGTATTTGGCTAAAATTCTAATTAACAACAGCACAGCGATAGATCTACAAAAAAACCTTCAATCCATTGGTCATCAAACATTCCACTCCAATTCACACCATAAAATGGTTGGGGTAGAGGCTGAAAAATTAAATGTCGACCTTGTTTTAATGAGTATTCCCTCAAAATTGCCTGATGCCCAAACTGAAGGAGATATTGAGTGGGATGAACTGATATCTGACCTATTTAATTCAGATATACCCATTATTCCCTTAATTGACTTAAAAGGACAATCTGATTTTTTACCTGTTGAAAAATATGTGCTGGCAGATGCACCCTACGGTTTCATCTTAAAAAATGATTCAGAACCTTATAATTTAAGTCAATTGAGACATATGATTGATATTGCTATTTATAAACATTCAAATACCCTGAATAAGGGTTTGAATAAAAAATGCGCCCCATCAGGGGAAAGTAATTTAAAAAATCTTTATGATGAAGTACTCCTTCCCTACCAATCCTTGGATACTGACGGTAACTTCTTAGACGTGAATCAGATGTGGCTGGATACCCTGGGTTATTCACGCCAAGAGGTTATTGGAAAATGGTTTGGTGACTTCCTGACTCCAGATTGTGTGGATAGATTTAAGAGTAAGTTTCCCAGGCTTGCTGCCGGAATAGTTCAGGGTCAGGAATGCGAACTTATCAAAAAGGACGGTTCCACCCTCCATGCTCTTTACCACGGTAAAGTGAAATATGGGGATGATGGGAAATTTAATAATCTTCAATGCATCCTTCAGGATACTAGCTTAAGTAAAAAAACAGAAGAAGCCCTTAGAGAGAGTGAAAAGAAATTCCGTACCTTTGTTCAGCAATCATTAGATGGTATTGTTTTGCTTGACGAGGAAGGACGCGTAATTGAATGGAATAAGGGATACGAAAAGATCACCGGCATAAACAAAGAGACAGCCATTGGTAAATTATTTTGGGAGATAAAATATCAGTTAACACCCCCCGAAAGGAGGACTCTGCAACGATTAAAACATCTGATGAAACTGCAGCTTGAGGCCCTTAAAACAGGTAAAGCACCATTTCTAAGTCAAATTCACGAAACAGATTTAATACGGACCAATGGAGAAATTCGCCATATTGAACAGGTGGCATTTCCCATTAAAACCCGTTTAGGGTATAGGGTTGGTTACGTTACCCGTGATGTCACCCACCGCAAGCAAATTGAAGAAGCACTGGAAAAAAGAATTGTGGCCCTTAGCAAACCCATCTCCAACACCGAAGAGATACGTTTCCAGGACCTCTTTAATCTCAAGGATATCCAGGAGATACAGGACCTCTTCGCCGAAGCTACCGGGGTGGGGTCCATCATCACTCAACCCGATGGAACTCCCATTACCAAACCAAGCAATTTCACCAGTTTATGCTCCATGGTGCGTGGTACAGATAAAGGTGCCCAGAACTGCTTTAGATCCAATTCGTGTATCGGTGGAAATTCTGAAGAGATCTTAATAAGGAAATGTCTTAGCTCGGGATTATGGGAATCCGGAGCCAGTATTAATATTGGTGGGATACACATTGCCAATTGGCTAATTGGCCAGGTGCGTAATGAAGCACAGAAAGAGGATGAAATGGTAGCCTACGCCCATAAATTAGGTTTAAAACCAGACGATTGTATTAAGGCATTTAATGAAGTTCCGTTAATGTCCCCCGAGGATTTCAGGAAAATTGCCCAGGCTCTTTATGCTTTTGCCAACCAGTTATCCTCTCTGGCCTATCAAAATATTCAACAAACCCGTTTCATCCGCGAAAGGCAGAAAGCAGAAAAAGCCCTGCAACGATCATTACAGGAAGAGGAGATAACCAACCAGGTTGTGAGCCAGCTTGTTGGTGCATCCAAAACAACTGAGATCTATCAAATTATTGGTGAAACAATAAAAAAACTCTTACCAAATTCTTATGTGGTGATCAGTAGTATTGACCCTGATAAAAAGAGTATGAGTATCTTAAAAACCTTTGGTTTAAAGAAGTATCACCAGGATATAGAGGGTATTCTGAAGATCAAACCCCTACCCACCAAATTCCCATTGCACAGTGGTTTTATCCCGGAAATGGATGATTTCTTCGCTGATCATATTAAAGAATTAACCCCGGAAATCTATAATCTAATTTTTAAAATTATTTCTCCCCGGGTTTTCAGGAGGATCGAAAGGCTGCTGGATGTGGGGAAATTTTATAATATAGGGTTTTACTGGAATAAACAGCATTATGGTGGTTTAACCATTGCCCTTCCAAAAAACCAGGCCCTTGAACATGAAAAAACAATAGAAACTATTGTGAATCAGGCTTCAATTGCATTACAACGTTCTTACGCAGAAAAAGCCATTAAGGAGTCTCTGGAAGAGAAAGAAGTTCTTTTAAGGGAGATTCATCACCGGGTTAAAAATAACATGCAAATTATCAGCAGCCTCCTGAACCTGCAGAGGCAACATGTATCCGGGGAAGAAACACGAGATGTTTTAAAAGAAAGTCAGGGAAGGGTCAAATCCATGGCCATGATACATGAGAAGCTTTATCAATCTCCTAACCTCACCCGGATTGATTTCAAGGACTACATAGAAAAACTGGCATCAAACCTGATTTACACCTACAAGATAGAAAACCGGGATATTGAACAGGTTTTTGAGGTTAAAGATGTGGAGATGAATATTGACACCGCCATACCCTGTGGACTCATTATAAATGAACTGATAACTAACAGTTTGAAGTACGCATTTCCTCCCTCCTTCCAGAATAAGAAAGGGCTTATTAAAATAAAACTGGTTCAAATGGGTAACCTGTTCCAGCTGGAGATCTCCGATAATGGGGTGGGATTACCCCCTGATATTGAGCCAGAAAATGCGGAGACACTGGGACTGCAACTGGTGCACACCCTGGTAAATCAGTTAGATGGGAGCCTCAGAATCGACAGGGTTTCCGGGACGAAATTTACCATTACTTTCCAGGAATTGAATTACAAAAAACGGATTTAGATAAAAAAAACGTAGAATGATAAATATATCAATTCTACAGCAATTTTTAATTGTATTAATAGAGTAAGGTGGGGTTAGATTCCTTCACCGCTTTAGGTTCCTCTTTTTCCAGTTTATGGTAGGCCTCCATCAGATCCTCCAGGAGCATTTCCACCATATCCCGGCCAAAGTTTTCCTTAACCACAATTCGCAGGACAGCCACATCCTCTGCATCGGCGGGCAGGGTGTAGGCCGGTACAATCCATCCCTTCTCCCGCAGTTTTTCTGAAAGCTGGAAAACAGTGAAATCTGCATTCTTTAGAGTTACCGCCACCAGGGGCACAATGATGTTTTTATTGATAAGCTCAAATTTACCAGAATTTTCCAGTTCCCCGGCCAGATAAAGGGTGTTATCGAACATATTGGTCATTATGTCCTTATAACCCTTCCTGCCCAGTCTGATGAGGTTATAGTACTGGGCGATTATGGTACTGCTTCCCTTGGAGAAATTGAGGGAGTAATTGGGCATCAATCCCCCCAGGTAGTTGATATCGAATATCAGATCTTCCGGCAGGTCAGATTTGTCCTTGAATATTATCCACCCCACCCCCGGGTACACCAGACCATATTTATGGCCCGATACATTGATGGATTTCACCTGTTCCAGTCTAAAGTCCCATTCCATGTCCGGGAAAATGAAGGGTGCCACAAAGCCTCCACTGGCCCCATCCACGTGTATGGGTATGTCCCATCCTTTAGTTTTCTTGATATCCACCAGTAAATCGTTAATTTCCTTGATTGGATCCATTTGTCCAGTGAAGGTTGTCCCGATGACTGCCCCCACGGCTATGGTGTTTTCATCAACTTCCTGGGCCACATCCTGGGCAGTTATGGTGTAATGATCCCGGGTTAATGGTATTAACTTCAGTTCCACGTCGAAGTAGCGGGCGAACTTCTCCCACACCGTGTGCACATCGGCCCCCATGACTATGTTGGGTTTATCCGCGGGTTGGCCCTCTTTTTCCCTTCGTTTTCTCCAGGTCCATTTATGGGCCAGAAGTCCCAGCATGATGGCCTCTGAGGATCCGATGGTTCCGGTTCCCACTGATTTGCACTCGTGGGGTGCGTTAAAGAGCCGGGCCAACATGTTAACCACCCGGTCCTGGATTTTGGATGTCTGGGGGTATTCATCGTTATCCACGTAGTTTTTACCCATGGTATCCATGATTAACTGGTCAGCCTCGGGTTCCATCCAGGTGGTTACAAAACTGGCCAGGTTAAGGGCGGGGTTCCCATCCAGATTCAGTTCCTCGTTTATCAACTGGTAAGCTGCTTTAGCTGGCATTCCATCCTCAGGCATCTCGTATTTGGGGATACTTTCACTAAAATAGCGACTACCATAGGTGGTGGTGTGTTCCCTTTCTGATCTTTTCAGTTTCCCCAGGTCTAATTTTTCCGATAACAATTAAAACACTCCTTGTGCCATTAAATTCTCTATTAAATTATGTAGTTTAAAGTGGTTAAACTTGTTCATAGCTACAGCCAACCCTTTAGAACAATCCACTTTTCCGGCATTATTTAAAAGATTTTCTTTAAAATTAGAATATTTAAGCCTTAAAATAATTTTAAAAGGTTTTAAATAATTTAATCCATCAAAAAATTAAAATAATTTTGAGTATTACTCAAAAAAGATTTATAAAACCTTTAAATAGGATGATAATCCATATTACTTCCATAGAATAATTTGTAGTATTAAATGAGTAAGGGTTATTACCCAAGAGCTATACAACAGTTATGGATTTAGAAAAATCAGTAAAATGAAATATATAGCCCTTAAATTTAATACAGAGACTTAATATAGCTTTAAAACGAGAATTTAAGTGGAATGATATTATGGTGACAGATTCAAACTCAGAGAAGATAGGTATTTTACTGATAGGACACGGTAGCAGTTTATCCTCGGGAAACGAGGTGGTGTACCGACTGTGGGAGCAGTATAAAGAAGAATCAGATTACCCGGTGGAAGTGGGATTTATGAACATTGAAAAACCCACCATACCCACAGCCATTAACACCCTGGCTAAGGAGGGGGTTTCCCGGATCATTGCTGTGCCAGTTTTCCTGGCCCACGGACTCCACACCAAGGAAGATATTCCCTACATGCTGGGTTTAGGTGAACCAAGAAAAGATGCCGGTTACTACAACCATGAAAGGGAGAAAATTGAATTTGAGGGCCAGATAACTTACATTGAACCCCTGGGAGCAGACCTGAGGATCGTGGATATACTCAAAAAGAAGGTAGAAAATGCCCTGGACTAAGGGAGTTTAACATCTGACAATTGGATTTACTTCATAGTTCACTATTTATCAGTCAGCCTTGAGATTATACAAAATCTATTATTTTCCAAAAAATCAGTTCTTCTTTCTTTCACAACTAAAACATAGCCTTGTGTCGCGATTGGTTTTGAAAATCCTTCCACACATTTTTTACATCTAACCTTTTTTAGTGTGGTTTCTCTTTTCAATTTAAACTTGGCTACCTTAATTGAGCAGTTGTAATTATTGGACTGGATCCTTGCTTTAGCATTCCTTTCTAAAGCTTCTTCCGCGTATTTTATCTCAATGTCTTCGCTATAGTCTCTTGCCATGAATAAAACCCTACATGAATCACTTAAGGAGTCCATTTAAATTAATCCAATATCTGGCCCTATTTTATCAACACTTTATCTTTGCAATGGATAATAAAATAAATCCTTAAAAGGTTTGATTCAGTAAATCTATTAGGAAGGCATTTACCAATTGATTCAAAAAAACCCCTTTAACCTTCATTCCCGCTCCCGGTATCACAAGGTATTAATCTTGTCTTTGTATTCCCCTACAGTTAAAAAGTAAAAAAAAGTAAAAAAAAATATTTTTTTATCAAAAGCCAGAAATTTATTTTCCAGCTATGATCCAGAACCATTACTTACATATTCATCAGTTCTATCCATTACTACTACCATAACCAGCAGTATTATAGCAATGACTGAAACTACTGTTCCAAACATGAATAAATTACTGAATGCATGACTAAATGTAATTGCTCCACTTAATGCAGCTCCCAAGAAGAAAGAACCTGATAATGGCCCTATAGTACCTCCAATCCCTTTAAATGTATTCAATACACCGACACCAGTTCCTTCTTCATCTCGGGGTATGAAAGACATCATTAGAACCTGAAAAGCACTGGTAGTAAAACCCATTCCTACTCCTATCAATACCAGGAAAACTGAAAGGGTAATTGAATCGGTAACAAAGTAAGTTAGCCCCAAAAGTCCGGCACTCAAAAAAGGTGACCCTAATAATAGCATACGTTTAGCACCAAACTTATCTAAAAGCACACCACCCAATATACTGGTTATAAGTACGGTTATTGAAAGAGGCGTCAGCAGGAGGCCACTATTCTGTATATCCATATTCAAAGCCATCTGGGCAAATGTGGGCACATAAGTAAATGCGGTGAATGTAGCCAGACCGGTTAATAAAATCGCTAGGTTAAGTGAAAGGATTTTACCTCTTTTAAGTAAAGGAATATCCAATATTGGTTCTGACACGCGCTTTTCATATGAAATCAGGGATACGAATAGCACAATAGAGGTTATAACTAGTGGAAACACAGTTATATCTGTTAATGGTAGTGTTTGAACTCTTACAAGAGCCAATAGCATGGTAGCAATTGTTCCTATAAGTAACAGTGAGCCCAGGTAATCGATATGAGGATTTGTTTCTCCATGGCTTTCTTTGAATTTAAGTGCCAGTATGGCTGCTAGAATTCCTATGGGAATATTAACGTAGAAGATAGTTCTCCAACCAAAATTCTGGATTAAGAAACCTCCTATATTTGGCCCAATAATCATGGCCAGTGATGACATGGCCATTAACACGCCCATAGTCTTTCCCCTTTGGTCTGCATGAGCGGCATCATTCATGGTAGATAATGCCGAAGGCAGAACTATACCTGCACCAATACCTTGTATACCCATGGAAGCGATTAATGCGTAAATATTCCATGAAAAACTGGCTGTAAATGACCCAATAATAAAGGTGGTTACGCCAATAATGTATAATTTTTTCCTACCAAATACATCCGATAATTTTCCGGCAAGAGGCATTATTGCAGTCATAAATAACATAAGTACGGTCAATGTCCAGGATACCATTGCATAAGATGTGTTTAAATCTTTGGTTAATGTTGGTAGTGCCGGAATGAAGATATATGCATCAATCCCCGTCATGAAAACTCCTAATGCTAGCACGATCATGACAAAGAATGGTGATTCTCCGATGCTTTTTTTACTTTTTGTTTCATTTAGTGTATATTCGCCCATTTTATCCATCTCATCCACATATAATTGGCTAAAAACTTAATTTAAGCAATTATAGATAATTTTATTAATAGTTGTAAAATACATTACAACTTAACTATAATATCTTATTTAATATACCTTTTGGTTTTAGTTGTAAATTACATTACAACATTTTTAAATAGATGAATAAAATATATTTAATAAGAACAGATCTTATCATCAATGGCTAACCGGGAGATTATTATGGATAAAATTCCACTAAAACTTACTAAATCCTTAATGGAACTTGGCCTCCTTGAATCTGAGGCTAAAATATACATAGCACTGACAATAATGGACCATGCCGAAGTTAAGGAACTTATCAATATTTTAGGTTTATCCAAACCTAACACCTATGAAGGCCTGCGAATGCTGGAAGAAAAAGGACTGGTAGTACTCATTAATACGAGGCCCATGGCATATCAGGCAATTCCCCCAGAGATTGGGCTTGAAATGTTATTAAAAACACATTTAGACGCGGAAAAAGAAGCTAAAAAGATTTTTTCCACCCTGGATAAAGAAAAATTTGTGGAAAAATCTTCAGAAGCATTATTTCAGGTGTACGGTGAAAAAAGTATAGACTATAAAATTAAGGACATGCTTAAGAGCGCAACTAAAAGTGTATTCATGATATCATCTTCTCAGTACCTGAAATATATTGAAAATTTAAGCAAAAAGAAACTTAAATTCGACATTACTATTTTTTCTGAGGGAAAAAATACCGAGCAAGAGATAAAAAAATTCTTCAGGGATTATGAAGGTAATTTCCAAATTATCAGCGAAGAAAATGCAGTTAACATGTATTCCTCCAAGATAACCAATCCAGAAGAATTTACCGAATATAAAGAAGCTCTTTCCATGTTTGAATATAGAAATATGATGGTTTTAATGATAGATGATTCTGAAATTATGTACGTTCTGCCCTTTTCCCAAGATACTTTAAGTGCATTTAATACCAAAAATAAGTCTCTGATAACCCTAATGAAACTGGGTTTAAAAGATATGTCACATCAGCTAGCAAAAGAGTAAATAGTCATTTACAAAGTAAATAGGTTTAGTATTAAGAAAATGGCTTATTATTCTAAAAAAACATTTTTTTTTAATCTTTAAACAGTGACGTGAAGATTCCAACTGCACTTAAAACAGCAATGGCAATTAGGGAGGATCTTAGGCTTACGATCAGTTCGGGATAAGTGGAAGGTGTGATTTGCACATTTCCCAAGACCGTTGAGATAATTATCATCACTATTCCCATTCCAAATATCTGCCCCATGGATCTCATATTACTTAATGTAGCGCTGGCCACTCCGTAGTACTTTTTATCCACGGCACTCATGACCATCTTGGTATTGGAAGAATAGAATAAGCCTATACCGGACCCAAAGATAATGAGAGCAAGTCCTCCTAGATACAGGGCATTTTCAAAGGTGATTAAGGTCATAAGTGCCACGCCGATGGTTGTTAACACCATGCCCATGGTTGATACACTTCCCGGATCGATTTTGTCCGATAATCTTCCGGCAAAGGGAGATACCAGGACCATCATAACTGATTGGACCGAAACTATTAGCCCCGCAGTAATCGGACTATAACCTTTTAGATACTGTAAATAAAGGGTTAGAATAAACCCTACGGATACAAATGCACCGTAATTTAGCAAGGCAGTGATGTTTCCAAAGGTAAATCGTTTTATTTTAAACAAATCCAGATTAATCAACGGAAAAGCAGCTCTTTTTTCCACCAGATAAAACAATGATATTCCGAATATTCCAGCCAGTATAAGGAATAGGCTGTAACTGCTGGTGAAATCTGAAAAACCATAAAGAATGGCAATGAGAGAAATTCCCAGCAGGAATGACCCTAAAATATCTAGTTTTTCTCCTTGGGCATCTATCCAATCATATTTAAACCGGGTGATGGCGTAGGCCGCAATTATCCCAATAACTGTGTCCATGTAAAATAAGGTTCTCCATCCTACAATTTCAGTAATAACCCCGCCCAGTATGGGTCCTAATATCAATCCCACAAAAACACTCATGGATGTTAATCCAAAAGCCTTACCTCTTTCATTTACAGGGAAAGCTGATGATATCATGGCATTTAAATTGGCGAAGATCATTGCGTTTCCTATGGCTTGGAAAATCCTGAAAAAGAGGAACATTTCTCCAGAAGTGGAGAAGGCAGATATAAATGAGCTCACAGTGAAAATGACCAATCCGTATTGGAAGATTCGTTTTCGCCCGTAAATATCCCCAATCCTACCAAAGGGAATATAGAGTACGGCATTAACCAGTAAATAAATTGTTGATATCCAGGTTAAAAATACAGCAGATAAAGCAAACTCATTGGCTAAAAAAGGTATTGCCAGATTAATGGATGACCTTACAAAGGGTGTAAGAAAAGATACTAAAATTCCCACTATTAACAGATCTTTTTTTAGTCCATTGTAATCCATAGATTACCCACCGGCTGTAAAAGAGAATTATAAGCTGTTTAGGATGTTTCAACCTTTATCTCCAGGTTTACAGATAAGCACATTTAATGTATTAACTTTGAAAATATAAAAAATCATATCCTTTAAATTAAGTTCATTTATTTTTATATTAAAAGAGGGTTTAAAAAGAGGGGATACTGCCTCCTAAAGGAATGTCTTGTTTTGACACGGAATAGTATTTAAAATCATCAACTATTTAATACATTTGATACACATTAACCGTAGTCCTGCTTCAGTTTAGAGGTTGTTCTAGTCATGATGAAAACAATTTGCATAAATATGGGGCTGAAAGTGAGATGATAAATTGGAAATATATCCTTATAGGGGCAGCTTTGGTTGTGGTGCTTGGAATAGTTTTTAAAATGGTTGAATATGGTTCTTTTATAGGTATGTTTATTCCAGGGGTAATTGTGGGATACCTTGTAAACAACGGATATAAAAATGGAGCCAAAAATGGAATTATTACCGGATTGATAGGCGGATTTATACTGGGAATTTGGGCGGCTATTACACTTGATTTAAATCTACCACCTTTTCATAATGTAGTAGTTTGTTCCATCTTTGCGATTACCGGTGCGGCTACTTCAGCAATTTTAGATGCAGTGGGTGGAATTATTGGGTCCCTAATAAGGGATAAAATAGGTTGAGACATAATTTTTGATATTTTTTTATTTATATCAAAGGGATGAAAAAGAAATGATTAATTGGAAATATATTATTATAGGGGCAGCTTTGGTAATTACACTTGGAATAGTTTTTAAAATGGTTGAATATGGTTCTTTTATAGGTATGTTCATTCCAGGGGTAATTGTGGGATATCTGGTAAACAACGGATATAAAAATGGAGCTAAAAATGGAATTATTACCGGATTGATAGGTGGATTTATACTGGGAATTTTGATCTATATTACAATTGATTTTAATCTACCACCATTTCCTAATGTAATATATTATATTTTTGTGTTTGCGCTTTTCACTGCGGCTACTTCAGCAATTCTAGATGCTGTAGGTGGAATTATTGGGTCCCTAATACGGGATAGAATATAACATAATTTATATCATTTAATTCTAACAAAAGAATATTTGATATTGTTTTCATTCAATCTAACTTATTAAATCAATAATAAAGCCGTTAAAATGATTAAAACTTTAGGATGTGAATTTTCTGATAGGAATAAGCGCTGATTTTGATCCGGTTCACAAGGGACATGCCTCCCTTATTGGGAAGGCCAGGGAAATAGCTGATGAAAAAGGTGATGAGGTAGTTATCTACCTTAATAAAGGTTACAGTGCCAATCACGCCCCCTTCTTTGTCAGTTTCGAGGGAAGG
>NPIE01001595.1_pt1 | contig 15383 bp, 13 predicted proteins | sample 8637661 | NCBI WGS metagenome assembly NPIE01 (sample SAMN07420842, study PRJNA396082) | bioreactor metagenome | isolation source: sample BA12 brine-fed electro-methanogenic bioreactor BA | place: Japan: Kochi | collected 2016-12-09 | reverse complement strand
ATAACGTTATCCCCTTTCTATTACCCTTAGCCTGCCTACGACTATTTGATACTTTGGCACCCCACCCGGGAACATCATGTCTATGATATAGAACTTGCCACCCTGTGGGATAATCGCAGTCTGCTCCGGAGTCATTTTTATCAAAACTTCACCTACTTCATTTAGCTCTATGTCACCCGTTGCGCTTGACAGTGTTATAATCGGGATTCCATCCTCGAAACTGTCAAATATCCTCATCTCCATGGAATAGCCTGTAAAGTTAACAGGGTCGTCACCTATCTTGTAGATGAAACTTGTATCCCATGAATATCCGATTATAACAGGCTCAAATTCATCATAGTGCGCTGGAAGTATCATTGGACAGCCTCCTCACTTTTTGTATCCAATCAAGTCAGCCAATTCCCCGGTCTCGGCGAATTGTAGTCCACGCTTGATTGCTACGGCGGGGATAGGGGCACTTGTCATGAACATTTTATGTATGCCCTTGAGCATCTTTGCCGCATCTCCTTCACCGGTTGCCACCAAAACCTCGCCGATACTCTCAAAGAGCTCTGTACCCGGGATAGTCCCGCCATAATGGCTTGACCGTGCGCCTATCTCTATTCCTTTGCCTATAAAGGGCATCATCTTTATAAGGTTGATTATAAACTCCTGTCCAAACTCTGCGGCGTCATCCATCGCTCCGGCCAGCCCTACTATAAATGCAGCAGATACTGCAAGTGCGGAGGCTTCTTTTATGGCAAGCCCGTAATCGCCGTCCCGTATCGAGTTTGGTATATCGTTAATAGCCATATTGAAGTTCTGAGTCAGCTGGTTGGTAAAAAGCAGGATACCCCTCATAATCTCTCCGCCGAAACCTTTACCGGTACGCATCCTGTTCAGATATACAGCTTCACCTTGCGGCTGGGTTTTGACTATGACCTTGTCAGCATACGCCCTGGCCGCCTTTTCCCCCATCCCCTTGCTTAAAGCTGTTTCGTAACAACTCAACCACCCCAGGCTTACCGCTACGCTGTCTATGAAGCCTTGCGGGCTCATGCTTAAATACTCAAGCCTGGCAATGTTTCTTTTCATGCTACTTTCAGAATGCCTTATCTGTGACCTGGCTTCTCTTGACACAATATTAAATGTCCTGAACCTGACCGTAGGAGACATCATGTTGATACTCTTCCAGGTCCCTATCGGATTTGAAACAAATCTGTTAAGAGCCCTCGCCGTACCAATGCCGCTGGAATGAGCCAAGGCCAACGTAACCGACGGAAACTGCCTCAATATTGATATACCGTTAAGAACCAATACATTTAACGCCTTGGCATGTCTGAGTACCCTGATCGTCTTGGCAAAATTGTCATGGCTGTACATTGTAAGAGGGTTAAGAGCAACATCGATGTACCTGTTAATTGCTTCTATTGCCCCCTTGCCATGTATAGCCTCGATACGATCAAGCAAACCGTTGTCAGCGAATATCCTTCGCATGAGCCCTATAGGCTCGCTGAAAGCCTTTACTCTCGCCTGCTGGTCGATAGTAGTAGACCATACCCCGGAGAAGTCCAGTGAAAGAGCAGCTTTAGGTTCCGGGTCAGTAGTACGTTGTTTTTCTATGGAACGCCTCGCCGGGCCTTCCACCCTCAAAAACTGCGTGGCAAAGTCTTCACCGGAAGTTCCTTCAAGAGCGGTTTTACCCGCCAGTCTTGCCAGCCGGAAGTAAAAGTTTTCCCTTGAAAGCAAGCGGCCAGTCCTTACAAGCACGGCTTCAGCAAGAGCATCATATTGAGACTCCAGGTCACTGACCACCATATCGACGAATTGCCTGTCCTTGACACTAAGACTGCTTATGGCCTTGTCTATGAATGCTTCGGAGAAGCCATTGTCACGCCTTAACGCCTCATATCCTCTAGCCTGCCTCGCATAGGCGTAAATGCTGAACAGGTTGTTTTTTGTGAACGTCTTGCCGTCTATCGTTACCCTTTTTTGCAGGTAGGATACACTGCCGAAAAAGTCCTTGACCTTGTCCTGGAACCATTGAGTTCTTTTGTTAACTTCAAGGTTATATTGTCCGTTCGCCTCTATCATGGAATCGCCCATAAGCTCTGCCATCATGGACTTGTTGGAGCCTGTGAGATACTCTCCAAGCCTCATGAAGTTCAACGTAGAGTTCAGATATGCCTTGACCACGGCGGACATTTTCCCGGGTTCCTTTGCGTAGGAAATAGCCCTTCCTTTAAGGTTCACTTCCTCGCCCATGCTCAAGGCTTGTCTTGTAGCTTCATGTATAGCCTTGCTCTTTTCAGAAGCGTCAGGATTCATGACCGCATTCACGATATCCTTGAAGGTTACTTTCTCTCCGGTAGCTTTAGAGACATTGTCGACCAGCGTTTTCTGTTTCATGCCGCTGCGCTTGAGCATGTTCTTCAATCCGGTCTCAACAATATGTTTTGAAAACCGGGCATCTATTCTCTTATAGGTATCCTCTGAAATCTTTTGAGCTTTTATGTCAACAGTACCGACAACACTTTTAAGGGCATTGGCCCCTGCTTTTTTGGCAGCGATAATGAACCTGGAAAACTCTTCCAGTTCGCCGAAAGTCAACATGTCCAATTCAGCTTTTTTTATAGCTGACATAACCTTGCCTTCATCTACCCCGGCGAAGGTCATACGGTCGAATTGCTTCAGTTTCGCCATTGCTTGCACAGCTTCGTCCAGTGCCTTTGCCTTTGTGGTGGCATCAGCAGCCTTGCTCTTTATCTTCTTGAAACCCCGGAGCACCTCGTTAAGAGGTATTGCCACCTTGGGATGTAACGTGGCTTTAACGTTCTCCCTGGTCATTTTGCTGATGGCGGTGGTATTCTTGTTGATTGTGCTCCTGAGCTTGTCGATACGTTTCAAGGCAAGAAGCTGGTCGAACATCTTCTTTATCTTGTTATCTAGTTCCTTTACTTTATCTTTTTCACCCAGTTTTATAGCTTCGTCTCGTTGCTTCTGTATAGCCTTCAACGCATTGCTGCGGGCTCTTGTCTTTTCTATCTGCCTTATTTCAGCAATAGTGAAATTCTCGAAAGGACTCTTCTTGGAGCCAAATATCTGAAGGTCGAAAATCTTCCTGAATACAGGGTTCATCTTCTCCGGGCTGGTGAGATAATTCATCGCTTCCTGCTTGAGCCTTTTCGAGTCGACAGCTATATCAAGGCCCAAGTCATCAAGGTCTTTCTGGACAGCCTTCACGTATTCTTTCGAGCTCAGCTTGTTTGCTATGTTCTCTACTGTTGTTGCTCCAAGTCCCTCTATCTCGTTTGCAAACTCCAGATTCTGCCTTACATCTGCCGTGATATCCTGTGCCTTGGTGACTTCTCCTTTATATGCCTCACTCAATGCAGGCTCGGCCAACCTTGTTATGGTCTCTGTACCGTGTCCATCAAGTTCACTCTTTATCTCTAAAGGAGTTTTCACATCCAGTCTGCTTGAAGGTGCAGTCTCGACGGTGGTTGTCGTGGTAGTATCTTTGCTAACGTCAGGCCGCCCTCTGCCGGTACTTACAGCACCTACAAGACCGGCAGTCGGTATAGACACGGCAAAGGCTACCAAGGCATTCTTGAGGGCCTCCTTGTCCGTGAAGGGGACGTTGTGAGCAAACGCAGTAGTTATATCTTCCTGCGCTGCTTCCTGTATGCCTTCTGCGAGGGCACTCTTCCAGAACCTGGACAGGAAACTCTGCCCGCCACGTTCTGCGAACACGCCCATTTTACCTGTAACAGCTGTCACCGACGCTTCAATGTAAAAATGAGTTCTTGCGACTTTCATGGCAAAGTCGCTGCTGTTGGTCCTTTTGTACACTTCCCTGTATACTTCCCTTGAGTCCATGAGCGTTTCAAGTACAACCGGTACGGCTATAGACAAGGTAGCACCAAGAGCCATCCCTATAGGACCTAAAAGGCTACCTGCACCAATCATCGCCGCCCTTATCCCGGCATGTACAAGAACAAAGGAAGTTACGGAATGTCCGGCCCCGGATACCATCTTCAACGCCCATTCGAGCTTGTCTTCGTCTGCTGTTTCAAGGGCCTCCGCCATCAAGTTCCATGTAGTCTGATGACGTGAGGTTATCGTTCCCTCTATTACATCAAGCATCCTGAACGCATTAGTAAAGAAGGGCACAACCACTACATTGTAAAACTTGTCCTGCTCGGCATAGGCTTTTATGCTGTTTACAAATTCCTCTTGCTCTGTCGTGAGCTTGTTACGCTTAACCCAATCTTCATACGCCTCTTGCTCGGCGACAATCATAGGGTTCTTGGCCCTTTTGACACGCTCTTCCTTAGGGATACTGTTATACCGACTGTCATACTCGTCGAAGTTACGATATATAAGCTGCGGATCGTCTATGCCAAAGTATTCAGCATAGTAAAATGCTCTTGACATCTTGTTTTCATCTATATCCAATTCCTTGTACAGGTCATTTTTTCGTGCTGTAATGTCAGTCTTTACCATGGCAAGAGCTTCAGGAGTTATACCGAGCTTTTCCTGTATGTCAAAGTCGCTTACCCCTGAAGCCCTTGCATCCATGATCGCACCACGCATCATCCGCATAGCATAATCGGGCGATATGTTCTTGTTTTTTAATCCTTCCAGATCGTCCCTAATATTAGGGAACAAGGCAGACAAATGGTCATAGGTAATCGCAGAGTCCGGAAATTGGTAAGCCTCTACAACAGGCCCCCCATAACTGGATACGTACTCCCGAGTTTCCTTCAAGGACGGGAATACAGTGTCAATATCTTCCCCTAAAGTTCTGTCGGGGCCTAGATGTTTTTCAATTAATTCTCTCGGGTTTCCTACCAATCCCATACCTAACACCTGCCATCTATTTCCCTAACATATTCAATAACTTCTGCATGGTATTATCTATTGTGTCTATTTGTTCTTCCCCAAACTCGCCAAACGGTATCCCTATGTTAAGTGAAATTTCAGCAATCCTCTGGTAATCCGGTATATCTAAACTTTTGTACAAGTCCGATGTGTATTTGAGTAGATTTCCATGATTATCCCTGTTTACATCAAAGACCCTGTTCTCTCCTGTAGCATACTTGTTTATCAAGTTCGTGAAAGATTCTTGTAGATCGAATTGTTCTTTCCCCGGCAATGGCCTATGACTTTGCCACAATGCCAGTATTTCGACAAAGTCCTCCAGTATCGGCAATCTGAGAGACTCATCTATAATGCCTTTTGAGATGAGTTTGTTTACATAACGGCCTGCCTCTTTATAAATCTTGCTGGCTTCTATGAGTTTGATCTTTTGAAGGTCGCCTTCCAGAGTCCCGGCCCTTAGTTTTGCTACTGAAGATTCCCTGGCTTTTAACATCTTCTCTAGAATATCTGCTACATATGTATCTCCAGCACTCTTCAAATAATCTATCAATACAGCGACATCGGCGGTATGGACTGTAGGATCAAGCACAAACGAAATAGCAGTCTGTCTAATGCTTGCTATTTGTTCAGGTGAGATAGGGATAGTTTGTTTTGCCTGACTGGCCTCAAGCGCACCTATCCAGTTGTGCATTGTTATCCGCATGCTTTCATCAATGCTGCCGTTTTCGTACAATCTTTCTATCTCCGGATGGGTTATCGGAATACGTCCGGTTGCGTAATATTGAGCATGTAGGTCACCAAGCAGGTCTTTTTGTCGAGTCCTGAATTCTTCCTCATACCTGTTACGGAAATATTCACGTTCACGTACCAGTTTGGCCTGTAATTCAGGCGACAGGTCCTCAGGTATTTCGTACTGTACAGGGTCCTGCATTATCAAAACACGTTCCCTGTTAAAGATAGCGTCTTCTTCCGCAGCTTTTACAAGAGCCTGTCTCTTGGTTTCCAGTATCCATGTAGGGGCAATCTTGTCTAGTTGCTGTATCTCCTCTACGTCACCGTTCGTGGCGGCGGTATCGAGAGCATCAGTCCACTGTGCGAGAGCCCTGTCATTTTTCCTGTTGGCTATAAAGGCGGCTACATCTACATCATGCTGTGCGGAGGCCAATTCCCAGTACTTGTCAAACTCCTCCAGCACTTCCATGTCTTCTATATTTGACCGGACAGTGGTATAGGCTTTTTGTTTCGACTTTTCCCACTGAGCCTGAATATTCTCTATTTCTTCATTTTCCAATTGAACCTTGGCTTCACCTATAGAGCGGACAAGCTGCGCCTTGGCATAGGCAAATTCTATAGCCTGTCTGCGCTGTGCTTCTTCCTTGGCTTTCTCGACAAGGTCTTTTGAGAGCAAATAGGTGCGCTTGCCTGCTTCCTCAAGTGTCTGGGCACCATACATTTTGGCCCTTGCAGCATCGTCAAATACGTAAGGCGTCCTTATTTCACCGCTGCTTGCAGGTGGCAATTCTTGTGGTTGATAAGTCGGAATCTTGGCCATTAGATTCGCCTCACTTCTGTTTACCACTAATTAAAGTGGGAGGCTCATACACAGGGAACGTAGGCGTTATAACTACGCCGCCCCTTTTATCCTGTTCCTTCTTCTTGACTTCACTCTTGAACGGGTTCTCAAACAATCCCAAATCTATGCCGGTCATATATGCCTGACCTAAACCGGTGGTCATAGTCAACAGGCTACCTGTACGGCCCACATCTGTATAATAACCGGCAGTGCTTCTTAAGGACTGGGCTTTAGTCTTTTCCAGGGCGGCAGCCGAGTATTGTTTCCTGGCCTCTACGTCGCCCTGATATAGCTTCATCATCTTGTCAGTTTCTATTTTCCTGGCGGTCTCGGCCACCATATGCAAAGGCGTACCTGTGGTAGTAGCATACCCTCTGGAGGCATATGCAGCCCTCTGCTCTGAAAGCATCCTTGCACCGGCCTGCCTTATCAAAGCCGCCTCGTAGGAGAACCTTTGCCGGACAGCTTCGGCTTCCTTTGCGCTTACGTCGGCGTTATATTCAAGAGCAGCAGCCTGCGCCTTGGCAGCCTCGGATTGTGCCTCAGCCGCCCTGTACTGGGCCACACCCTGGGCTATAGACGAAACAGCCTGCAAAGCTACCGCGACTTCACTCATGGTTTCATCACCACCATAAACGTTTTCCCCTTATAGACGCCGTCCAGATGGTAGTAGATACCCACAGGTTTCGTGAATCCCATCCATTCGATAAACCGCCTGTGCACTTCGTTATCTATGTCATAGGTGGCAGTTACGGCCTTCGCACCGGATTTTCTTACAAGTTCATCCAGCAGCTTCTTTATCTTCTTGCATACTGAAATGTAATATAGTTCAAATTTATCCCCGTGAATGAACCACGCTTCAGCAAGCCCGCCTGTAGAGGTCCTTACCCCGCCGCATGCTATAACCTTACCATCCTTTATCACGCTGTAGGCCGGCAGGTTTTCATCGTTCAGCATCATCATCTCAGGGTCATATCCTGTTTCTGTTAAATGCTCCGGCTTGTACTGGACAAATTCAATCATTCTGCCAACACCAGCCTCAGTATCAGTGATGTTACATTCATCGGGTAAGGCTCGTTCTGCAAGATGGTAATGTATTGTCCATAATCCGATGGAGCATCGACCAGTATAGGCGGTGTATCCCCGGTGAACATCTCCGGCGAAACGACCAAGGGCTTACCAGCCTTGCTTATGTACTGTATCCTCTTGACGTCTTCTTCATTGAAGCCTATATACCCTCCTACTGTATTTACCAGTCTTGGGATAACATGGACAGTCCTACGGATTGTCCCGTGAGTAGTCTCTGGTGGCGTGGCATGCTCTGCATTGATTGTCTTTAACTTGCTCGTGTAGTTTAATCCTATCCACACATTGCTTGCCTCAAGACCTAGATTTATGCCACCATCGACAACGGTCTTTTCACCGGCATATTTCCCGTCTGCGATTATCGTCACCTTTTCGCCTTCTAGGTAGGACAGGCCGTATATTTCGGTTACCGGGTCTCCGTAATACTGTGCGGCACAGTCCATGAATACCGAGTTTTCAAGGGTACCATCCCATTCCTCGATATATTCTATGTATCGTTTTGTGTCCCCGTTTATAGTTCTTTTAACGACCATCCAAAGCTGGTTCGGGATCGCCGCAACGCTTTCTACTTCGCTATGCCCTGCCTTGGTCGACATTACATGCCTGCTCCAGGCGAAGACCTTATGTTCCGGAGTGTATGTCAAGCCCAGCAATTGACCGTCTTCTCTTATGGTCCAGACAGATGACCATGGGGATTTCAGATATGCAAGCCCCTTTATACCTTTGCCGGTTATATGGTCACTCATTACGGTCAGGTCAAAGGCATAATAGGTATCACTGGCCCAGTCATACTGAATATTCCTCAATATCTTCCCGCCGTATTGAATGAATACCGCATAACCGTTTGCCACAACGGCTTGTGTATCTTCACTGCCGAAGTTGGTCTCACGTCTTAATCCAGGAGGGTTGTCAGGTGTAATATTACTGCCGTCAAATACCCATTCGTCTCCTGCGGTACCCAGAATCAAATTACCCTTGGAAACCATCCATACCACAGTGTTTACTTCACTGGCTATAGGTTGTATATCCAGTGAATCATCGGCATCTCCCTCGCCTGCATCGAAGTTGTCGTAAGCATCTGACTTGGAGCTCCATATCCTGTTTGGAGCCGTATAGGTTCCACCAAACCAAAGCCTGCCATCGTGGAATGTTATACCTCTCGGGAAGCCTGTAGTATAACTCCATGCTCCAAGTGCCCAGCTGTATGCCGGAATATCTATCCAGTTCAAAGAGCTCATGAGTTCACCTGTAACGGCTGTCTCTGACGTGTATCCGGTTATCTTTATAAAGCCGTTCCTGAAAGAACGTTTTACCCTGAAATTCCACGTTATCTGGCTTGTGGCATTGTCTGTATGTATCCTGAATTTAACAGGCACGCCACCCTGAGTGCCTAATTCCTCCGGTTCAGCACTTCCTTCAATGGTGGTATTGATCCTGTCGTCTATCGCATAGTAGTTTTTCCATGTAGTACCACCATCTATGGAAAACTGGAGATACCATAACTTGCCGTCAGTACTCCCTGAAAAGGTGGCCCTGAATTCCCATTCTCCTTCACATTCCCATGCACTTGAGTTCCATGCGGAGCCGGTACCAGTCATTTGCCCTGACGACAAACTCTCTGCCTCTACGGTGTACCTCACCTTGATCCATCTGCCTACATCGGTAGATGAAAACAATGAGCTAGAGGCTGTAACCGTACATGTGGAGCCTTGTTTCCCGTCAGTATCCGATATTGTCAGATAGTCTGAGCTTACATTTTCATCGAGGAACGGCCCATATTTCGGTTCCATATCTTCGAGGACCCAGTCATCATGCCAGTATCTTGACAGCTTTTTCGGAGGATGATCAGGATGTACCAAAAACAACACATCAGCAGATTGAGCGTATTTAATCATGTCTAAATCATTGTGTGTATATGGCGTGTATATCTCGTAGAGGTCATCCTGAACCCAATAAGTCTCCCAATCGACACCACTTCCGGGGCTATTGGTGCTACCGGCCGTATGGGCCTGAATACATCTATAGACCAAATCGCCATTATGCACATAGTCATAAGCGGAATACTCGGTTCCGCTTGCCCACGCATCTGTTGTCCAGACGGTATGTATGATGTGACCACCATTAGCACATACGCGCATGTAGTGGTCTCCAAATTCGAGGATGTAGCTTTGCTCGTTGGAATAGATAAAGGGAATAAGCCTTGTCTTTTTGGTGCTATCTTTAACTTCTGAAACCATCCTTGTACCCGGACGCCTTATCAGACCACCCTGAGGAAGGACAATAAAATTCTCAAGGGTAAAACATCCGTTGTAGTACCGCTCAACGTCTGTCCTTCCCATCATGTTCGGGGATAACTCCCCTGCGGTGAAGTTGGTCATAAAGTGGTCTATGATTCTCATGCTACCACCTTGCTTCTGTAAACGGGATCATTATTTCCGGCTGATATTTTTTAGTCCTTGCATCGATAGCCAGCACATCTATCAATGTCTTCTGGTACAGTTCGTAAGCAAGGGTAGCCAGCTGCGGGTTACCGGTAAGACTTATCGCTATCTGTGAAGCTATAAGATAGGCCAGTGCCGCCCTGGCCTTGGCGTGCATGTCCATAACCGTTATAGTTCCATGGATATAGGTGAAGGTTATCGGGTTCTCGTTGGCATATACCTTGCCACCGGCAATCTCCCATTTTTGTGTTTCCTTTACCGTCCCGCGTGTATCCTGGAGTGCCCTTAAAAAGTCAACCGGCAACAGGAATTCATAGGCATAACCACTGTCGTCAGGGGCCTCGCCTGTAGCCGTTAATGTCGCGGTCTTTGTCGCAAAAGACCAGTCCGCCTCACCTATAAATTCCCAAAAGCATTCATAAAACACCATGGAACACGCCCTGGCTTCCTTGGTGTCATCCTGTAGCGAAATGATATTGTTCACTCCAAGAAACATTAAAGCCCTGTTACAGATAGAGACAGGTTCTGACGCCACTTGAAACACCACCTTGAATTAAGGCGGGGCTTTCGCCCCGCCTAGAGGTTACTCCAGTACGTACATGACCATCAGCTTTATGGTGCCTGTTGCAGCACCGCCAGCAAGAGTTAGAGTTATATTCTCTGTAGCGCTCAAGGCTTTAAACAGGTTGTCTATTTTGTCGAACTCCGCAGAACCAGCAGTAGACGTGTCAGTCGCAGACAAATATTTATCTGCGGTTGTCCCATCACCCACAGCCAAAGTAGTGAGAGCCCCGAGAGCATCAAAGTAGAGCTTACCTCCAAGTATCTTTGCGCCCTTCGGAACAGGCATCATAACTATAGTGCTCCCGTCAGCCAAAGAGCTGGCCTCATATTCATCAAACGACACCTTCACCCTAGCGTTCCAAGTCCCAGGGTCAAGGATATCGCCTCCATCAAACTTGGTCTTGTTAACTCCGTATACCGTCGCCATTATTTAACACCCCCTTAATAGCCTAATCCCTAGGACTCGGCGCAGAGTATCTTGCCGACGCCCTCTTCTTGCATACGAGTCGCGCCCATGCCAAGCCACGCTTGAATGAGAAGGGACTGCCCTTTCTGGGGAACAGGGTCTATCGACGCGCCTATTTCACGGCCGATACCAAGAAGCAGTGCATTCTTGTGCCAGAACAGGCATTCACGGTACCCATTGCTATCAGCACTCAGCTTGTTGCTCTTGATAAACTTGAACCCCAGGAACGTGTCGAGGTCGCCTGCCACAAGGGCTTTCACGGTGTTATAGTCGGCCGAAGTGACCTCCGTAGTGGCAAGGAGTTCTATCAGCTGGGCCGGAGATATTGCTATATACCGCTCGTCATCCGGGGCTTCGTTGGAATCCAGCATTTCCTTAGCAGCAAGCAGTTTGGCAAGGTTCATGCCGGTTGCGGTAGAAGTAGAATTACCAACAGCTGCATCTACTACCATGTCGTCGTCGAAGGGGACAGTTACCGATCCGGTCTCTCCGGTATACGCAGTACCTGTAGCAGCATTGATGATCTCAAGGTCGATGGCCCTGTTCAATGCCATTGCAAAGTTCATTGCATAAGCATTGGTGGGGTTATTGAGTATCTTGTAAAGGTCTTCCTGATCGATATAGTCAGCTACGTACTTATCCACCGGAGCGACACGACGCCTTTTGTGCGGAGTGCTTACAACCTCCAGGTCCGCATGCCTGGTCGTCTTGTTCTTCGCTTCCACTGCCGCGATCTGGTCAAAGAACGCGTACTTCCCATCGACGGGCTCCACCCTTACAGCTTCACGAAGTTTGCTTCGCTTTTGCTGGTAAAGAATTTCTATGCCCGACTTATATTCCTGCACCATCGCAGTCGTAATCTCAATTGACATTTTTATCAGCTCCCTTTAATTAATGTTTTGTTACGGTTACAGGGTATCCCTTTACAGGGACCTGATAAAAACAGGTGCGTCGGACCTTACGGGTACCCGACTACTTATTGTCGAACGCTATTTCGTGGAGTCGCTTAAACTTCTTTACAGCCTCGTCGTGTTCAGGATTCATAGGGTCTTGCAGGGCCTCGATAAACTTTGGATCATTTTTCATCTTTGCAAGTTCACTTTTAGCGTCTATAGTGAACCCGCCTCTGCCAGTCCCCGGTGTCAGCTTGTCTTCTCCGAGCATTTTGCCTATACGGTTGAACAAGCGTATGACTCTCGGGTCGTTACCAAGACCTGCATTTATCAATTCTTTCTGTTCTTCGTCGCATAGCGTTTCGACAGCTTTCCGTGCTACTTCTATTTCGGAGTCGAAGTTATTGCCCCACTCCTTCTTCAATTCTGTCAATGCAGTTTCTTTCAACTGCTCGATCTGCTGATCGATTCTTTCAACAGCTTTTTGCTGGAACCCTTCCCAGAATTTTTCTATGCCTTCTATCTGCTGTTGTGTGAAGCCTTTCTCATGGGCTATTCTCTTGAATTCATTCAATACATCTTCATCGGCGCCTTGTATGTTTATTTCATATTTGTCAGGACTTTCCGGCCTACCTATTGCACTGTAAAACTCTTCCCATTCCTCTTTCGGCGCATCAGCAGTCGGCATGGCTATTCTCTTTTTGCCTATGAGCTTGTTCGCGTTGACCAGACCTCTTATCGCCTCTTCAGTGCTCTTGTACCTCTGCACTGTAGGTTCTGACTTCAGGTCATCGGGAAGGCTCTCCCACCAAGCTCCGGTCTCCTCTTGAGAGGGCGCAGCTTCGGTAGTTACCTGTTCCTGTTCTTGTACTTCCGTTTCGGGTGCCCCGTATTCGGGACCGAAATCTTCAGTCATCATTCAAAACCTCCGTTTGTAATTGCTTGAATGTCTTTTCTCCCAGCATATCAGCGATATACTGAAACACTTCCTGTTTTGCTATCCGCCTGTCAGTCTCTCTTACAGAATCACTTACATAAGGCGAAAACCCGTAAAAACACACGCTTTGCAAGTCTTTTAATACATCACCGCCTTCCTTGCTTGTAAATACCATCTGGTATTCGTGCTTCAGGTCTTCTAAGTTTTTCTTCATCGTCTAACCTCACATCTCTATTTGTGAAGCTGTCTTACCGACTTCAGCGGCATCTTTCATCAGCTGCATCTGTTGTTGCATCATCTGTGCCTGTGCCCTGGCCTGCCTTATAGCTTCGACATCGTCCCTGTTCCTCAAGAGCCTTGCCGGTACGCCGGTAATGTCTGCTACATGCCTTGCCGTCTCGTCGAAGTCGAAGACGTCCAGCATTTCAGGGCTTACCTGTGCGAGTACCGATACGAACGAAAGGGCTCTTTGTATAGCCGCAACGTCGCTCATACGCTGTGCACGGCTCATAGGCGACAGGAAGTCTATCTTTACAGGACCTCCATATCGCTGGAGTATCTGCGGCATTTCAGGCAGCTTGTTCTTTCTGGCCATAATGCCTATCACCCTTTTCGTCAAAGGCTCCATATACTCATGGACAAGCCTTGAATAGGTGGGGCCCAGTATCCGTATATTCTCCTCTACACGCTGCATGACTTCCGTAGCGGTCATCCTGTCAGCCCTTACAAGCGAGATGGCATCATAATAGAACGTCTCATTAATTGACTGTTTCACGCTGGAGATAAGGCTCTCTGTAAGCGGGATAGATTGGCCGTCGACCACGTACAGCGGTTGTATCTTTTCGGAGCCCTTGGCCCTTGTATTGATGGCCCCCGGGGTCGCATTCAACTCTGTCAGGTACGACTTGTACTCGACGTCAAGCGGCGGATTGATGATCTTCGAGGACGCCTCAAGTACGGACCTTGTCATGCTGTTGATGGTCTTTACGTCGGGCAATGCCTCCATCCCCGGGCCGCGTCCGAATATCTCTCCAGGAGCGGTCGCCCATCGTGTTACGAAAGCCGGAAACTCGTAATAGCCTGACTCTTTTAACACATGCCTCCAGTCAAGGGCCAGCCACACGGAAGCATAAGGTTTATCGAGCTTGTTGTATTTATTGTAGTCGTCCTTCGGGAATATTGCATGCAGTATTTTAATCTCTTCATCAGGGTACTTTTCAGCCTTTTCGAGGATGGCCTTGTTGCATGCCTTCTCTCCAAACTGGCGAACGATGTTCCTGGCCGATAACGAAAATTCCCTGAACAGGACATCTATAAACCCGTGTTCATTTTCAGATATGACACATTGCGAAACCGGCAGGCAATGGAAGACTATATCAGGCTGATTCGGGTCTTCGTTGCTGTCGAGGAACAATATCCCTGTCCCGAATGCTATGAGGCTCAGGTAAAATTCCTGTGCCTTCATGTGGAAATTGCTTGAGTTTATGGCCTCAAGGCAGATATCCTCACATGACTGTACCCATTTCGCCACATCGTTGTATTGCGCCAGTTCCCACGGTTGTATCTTCAATGAAAGCCATCTCTGGGAGGGGTTGGTCAACATGGAATGGAGTGTAGCCGCAAGTCTGTACAGGGCTCTTGTAGCCGTCGAATCGTAGATGGTCGTGTGGCGTTTCCCGCCACGTGCTTTAGGATAGACGTTCTCTAACGGAATGATATATTCGGAAATATCATCCCAGTGAGTCATCCATGGGATACGGTAATTTTTGAGGTTATCGTATCGTTCAAGTATCAGCTTGAAGGATCGCTCTTCCACCACCTACGCCCCCAACAGGGTCTTTCTGGATACAGTAGTGCCCCCCATCATCCCGCTTCCCGGTGTCAACAGCGTTGACATGTACCCGGACCTTCTCCGTGCTTCGGAGATAGCGGCTCTCCGCTGCGCTTCTGCACTTTCTATGGTAGCCTCACTCTGTGTTATCTCAGGATGAAGGACAGCTGCTTCTTCCATTTTTTGCTGTTGTTTTGTTTGTTCCTTGGCTATCTCGGCAGCTGAAGGCGGCTTTGGAGTACTCGGCTTGTCCAGTGCGGAAACAGTAGTGGCTATAGCCGCAGCACCGGTCAACCATGGAAGTATAGGACCAATACTCATGTAGATTACCCCCTCTTGTAATATCTCTTTAATTGTACCAGATTATACCAGATAAAGCTCATTACGAAAAGGGTCAAAGTTATTTATAACTTCATGTTGTATATCAGTATACTCTATCGGCGGACTTACGCCAAGGTCTGGATGGAACATGTTAGCCATGCAGTCAAGCATATCGTCATGCATCTGTATATCAGGCAGGTATACGGAGTACTCTTCCTCGATGAATTGTTTCACCACGTCCACTTCGATACCTTCCCAGTTGCGCTTTATTATCGACCTCGGAAGCAATATCCTGCCTTCCTTGAAGGGCGAGATAAGCCACGCTATACGTTCAGCTTTCGCTACCTTGAGGCCAAGCGGGATGATGTTGAACACGAAGTTAATCTTGTTCTGGACATACTGGATGTG
>NPIE01001341.1_pt2 | contig 15404 bp, 10 predicted proteins | sample 8637661 | NCBI WGS metagenome assembly NPIE01 (sample SAMN07420842, study PRJNA396082) | bioreactor metagenome | isolation source: sample BA12 brine-fed electro-methanogenic bioreactor BA | place: Japan: Kochi | collected 2016-12-09 | reverse complement strand
ACCTGCTCTTCGGTCTTCTGTCCATTGGTAATTGCCGGCCGCTCGGTCCCGTCCGGCTGGTTCTCGGCAACAGGTTCCGGCTCCGGGGATGGTGGTTTCGTTACGGTGGCCACCTGCTCTTCGGTCTTCTGTCCACTGGTAATTGCCGGCCGCTCGGTCCCGTCCGGCTGGTTCTCGGCAACCACCGGACGACTGTCGGCGGTGCGATCGCCACCATCCGGCAAGCGACCCGGCGGTTTCGCAGCCATTGCCGCGTCCTTTTCACCATCATCGACGCCAGCCGGCGGCGCGAGCGTCAACGGGCTATCGACAGACGTATCATCGTCTGAAATCGGGGGGATATCCGGTCGCGCCGCTGTCGTCGCTTCTTCGCTTTGCGGCGTGTCGGCTGCGGGTGAGACGACAACTTCGTCGGCTCCGTAGGACGCCCCTTTTTCCTCGTCCACCGCCGGTTCCACCGGGACCACTGCCGACTCATCGGCAAGCGGTTCAACCGCACGTAACTCAATGATCGGCACATCCGATTGATCGGGTTGCGGATCATCGTCTTCCGGTGAACGCACCATCAGGAAAAGGACGGCCACCAGCACGGCCGCCAAGGCACCGCCGGTCCACAGCCACTTGCCCTCGATTTTCGGCAGGGTGAGAAAGTCAAGATCAACTTTCGGCATGCCGTGAACAGCTCGGGAACGGCGCTCCCTGGTGCCGGCGCGTCGAGCATTGGCGGCATGCATCGTATCCAGCAAGACAAGAAACGGCTCCTGCTGCTGCTCCGACTGCAGATATTCATTGGCTAATTGGTTGATGATGCGAAAATTGCCGAGAGATGCCGCGTGAATCCCCGCCCCGATATCAGCCGGAATGACACGGCCCTTATCGGCGGTGGCAATGCGCAGGCTCTGTTCCAGGTAAGCCTGCGTGGCCTCCCGGTCGAGATCCTCGAGCAGCAGGTTTCGTTCATCGACTTCCTGAAAAGCGACAATGCCAAGCTGCTCGAGGCTTTCGGAAAGCGGTGGCCGGCCCGATAAAACAAGATGCAATAGCAGGTCGTCAGCATTAACCCGATCAAGCATCTTCCTGATTCTCTCAAGTGTAGCCAGATAAATCTTTTCCGCTTCTTCAAAGATTATCACCAGACGTTGCTCACGTTTACGCAGGGAGTCGCCGATAACGAGCAGCATCTCTTCGGTGGAACGGCCATCGAGGGACTCGGTATCGCCGATCACCTCGCGACCGACAATATCAACCATATCGCTGAACGACTCAACCGCCCGCGGCAGAAACACGGATATCAGACCGGTCGGCAACTCTTTTTCCACCATCCGGCAGATCATCGTTTTGCCGCTCCCGTCCGGCCCAACCAGCGTGATCAGGCTGATGCCGCCCAGCAGGGCACTTTTGATTTCATCGACAACCTCCCGCCTTCCGCCACCGGAGAAAAAAAACGCTGTGTCAACGGTATCTTGAAATGGTTGGCGAGTAAACTGCACGTGATGATCTGGCATATCTTTAAGGTATCGAAAATTATAAGCGAAGACAAAGACAGGGCTGTGTTGCCCGACAGGGTCGTCTTTCGACTCGACAAGCCCTGTCCACGCCGGCAGCCCCGGGCGCCCGTGGCCGCCTGCGCACAATGACGGCCGACACCTCGGTCCCGGCAGGTACTATCTGCTCCAATTATGTAACACAAAGGGGGCGTGAAGCAAGCGATTATCACCGATGTTCAATGGATTATCACCGTCGGCAGCAACGGGATCCACCGCGCTCGGCAGGATACGACAGGCTCGTTCCACCGGTCGGTAACCGTTAAGAAGGTGGTGTCGCATTGGTGATTGACACCCGCCGGGCGCCTGTTGTACAGTCGCCTATGCCGGTATTCCAGCTGACAGATCGGATTGTCTTCCCGCCCCCGGACCTTGCTGAAGACAATGGTTTATTGGCGATCGGCGGAGATCTGTCGCCGTCCAGGTTGATCACAGCGTACCGCCACGGTATCTTTCCCTGGTTTTCCGAAGGCGATCCGATTCTCTGGTGGTTCACTTCTCCGAGGCTGGTACTTTTTCCTGAATCGCTGCGGGTTTCAAAACGTCTGGAACGCTCGCTAAGAAACTCCGGGACTACCTGTACCATCAATCAGGACTTCGTGCAGGTGATTACCGCCTGTGCCCGGAGACGCACGGAGGCAGATCAGGAAACCTGGATCACGAAAGAGATGATCAACGCCTATTGCGAACTCCATGAGCGTTGTTATTGTCACTCGGTGGAGTGCTGGCAAAATGGGCGACTGGTCGGCGGCCTCTACGGTGTCGCTTTGGGAAAGGTATTTTTCGGTGAATCGATGTTCTCAAGTCTATCCAATGCCTCCAAGTTCTGCCTGATCCACCTGGTTTCCTTTCTCAAGGCACACGACTATCGACTGATCGATTGCCAGATGACCACCGCTCACCTGGTCCGACTCGGCGCCTGCGAGATATCCGGAGATTCCTTTCAGGCACTGCTCGACCGTTTGATTACAACCTTAACCCCGGATGATAACTGGCCACATGAAAAAGACGACCGATACAGAATTGTGTGATGGCTGTGGAAAAACTGATGTCCTGGTCGAGCGGGACGGCAATGAATTCTGCGCCGACTGCCTGATCATCGTCAACCTCCTCGCCAGCAAGCCGAATCTGCTCAACCATTTATGCACGCTGACCGGCACCGGCGATCCGGCCATCCATTGCGGCGCAGCTCACGGATCATCAAGAGAACTGCCCGATGTGCTTGACGCCGTACGCTATCGCACCCGCGATCGGGAGCAAAATACCTGGTATGTCTCGATCAGCGAGATGGAAGGCGATCCGGTCGAGATCTTTGCGTCAACGGCCTTCGATCGTGATCAACATCTGCAGTCGAGGATCTCCAATCTGACCACCATTACCAGGCTCATTTCTCTGATCCTGCGGCATGTCTTCCTCGGCGAGGTGCTCACCCTGGACAAGACGTTGAAACAGTTGCGTCGCAGTTCCCGACAGAAAAATGACCTCCCCGATATGCTGTCCAACGTGCTCAGCAATTATCGTAAAGACCAGTCCGGGCAGCGGCAGCACCGCGCCGCCTGAGTGTTCGGGCAACGGATTTATACATGCTCCGTTTGCGCCGCGAAAACGGAACCGGCGAGCTAGAAGTCCAGGGTAAATTCGTAGGAGATATCACTGCGATCGAAATGGCGAATGACTTTCTGCAGATCACGCAGTTCGGCAACTTCAAAATGAAGCCGCCAGGACTGCCGGTCGGCGGACTGGTCGGAGGCCACAACAATATCGTGCATCTTCATGTGGCTCGGTGCCGAGGCGACAATGGCCAGTATTTCTTCCCGCCCCACTCCGGGAAACAGCACACTCTGTGGTCTGGTAATCGGCGTGGTCCGCTCCCATGAGATATCGACAGCATCCTCGCGCTGAAACTTGATCTCGTGCAGACGCGGACAATTTTTGTTGTGCACCGACAACCCCTTGGTCGTGAGCAAGGCACAGTTGGCCTTGTCCACAGGTTTGGGCCGGCAGCATGAGGACAGTTTGATAAAAACCGGGTCCAGCATTTTGAGTTTGATCTTGTTGAATTCCCCGGTCGGCTTGGCCAGAAAGCTGGTGCCGGAGAATAACTCCTGCCTGATGCACTCGATCACTTCCGGCAGCCTGATCCGACCGGTGCCAATCTGCCGGAAAAGCCGCTCTGTATCCTTGAGCGAAAACGAGGCTACCACCCGCGACATCCCCTCGCTGTTTAGCAAGTCCCGCGGCAACCCATAACGCCTCATTTCCTGGAGCAACGTCGCCTTGCCGATCTCCTGGGCCACTCGTTGCCCACGTTGGCGAAAGCTTTTGGCAAGCTCGGCACGGGCCTTCGGGGTCCGGCACAATTGAAGCATTTCCTGTCTGAATGCCACCTTCTCCCGGGACCGAATAATGTTCACCATCTGCCCGTCCTGCAGGACATAATCCGGACCCACCCGCTGATTTCTTATTTCTGCTCCGACACAGGTCAGACCGATCTCGGTGTGGACCCGAAACGCGAAATCGAGAACGGTGGACCTGATCGGCAGACAGATCAAATCGCCGCGTGGCGTATAGGTGTAATTCTCCTTCATCCCGCCGGCTGCGATCAGTTCACGATACGAGACCGTTTCATCGGAGCCGATGATATCGAGCATTTCCTGCAGCTCCAGGATGAACTTGCCCTGTTTACCCTGCCGCGAGTTCCAGTTCCGAAACACCCCTCGCTGCGCCTTGCGCTCCATCTCGCTGGTTCTGATCTTGAACAGAAAGCGCTGCCCGCTGATGATGGCCCGGGCATGCAACCCCTGGTAGCCGGTCGGTTTTGGATTGGCGATAAAATCCCGAATAGTCCGGGGAATGGGCCGGAACGTCTGGTTGACGACACCCAGCGCCCGGTAGCAATCGTCCACCGAAGTAACGATAATCAAAATTTCCACCGGCGTTTCGATCTGCTGCAGCAAGATTCGGTTGGCAGTGTCGTAATAGGCCCAGAGGTCTTTGATACGCCGAGATATTTCACATTTCAGTCGGGCATCCTTGGCGGCGATACGCAGCTGTTCGAGAATATGCTGGGAAATTTTCGAGTCGGCCAAGTGTTTGATGTGATTGCTCAACTTGGCGCCCTGTTTCGGAAACTTGTAGGATAACGCCAGGTTGTACATTTCCCGCTTCATGTTGAACAACCCGAAGACCGTTGCCAGCGGGGCATAGATATCGAGTGTCTCGTCGGCGATACGCTGCCGTTTGTTTCTTGGCATGGCCCGCAGCGTTCGCAGATTGTGCAGTCGATCGGCCAGCTTGACGAGCATCACCTCGGGGCGCAAAGCGGCTCCGGAGAAAATCTTACGATGAACCAGTTTGCTGTCGGCCTGGCGGTTTCCGGATCGATGCGTAACCTTGGTACAACCCTCGACGATGGCCTGGACATACGATCCGAAATGTTCACCGACCACATCAGAGGAGACCTCGTCCACATCTTCGACGGTATCGTGCAGCAATGCGGCCGCGAGGATTTCCGGATCGGTGATGTCCATCTCCTCGGCGAGGATCTTGGCGACGGAGCACGGATGCAGGATATAGGCGTCGCCGGAGCGCCGCCACTGGTCATAATGCGCTTTTTCGGCAAAGGCGAGCGCGTCCCAGAAGACCTGCTCGTACGGGCGGTCCACGACGTAGTGCCGCATTTGTTCGCGATATAAGCCGAGATCGAAGGGTATTTTTATCATTTGCATGTATCCGTCTGCCGTCTGGCGCCGGGTCGTGACCTGTCGCCAACTGCTAACATTAAGCCGCTCGCCGGAAAAGGCAATCCCTTACTGCATATCACAATTCAAGCAAACATGGAAAAATTCCTGCACGATTTGGAACGCCCTGCTATAGTTCTTCCATGCGCTCTCCGGCTCATGGGTCGGCCGGCGAGTCACCATCCATGATTGACGGTGTCGGACCATCGACGAACCATGCTCCGCCACTGTTATCATATCTCCCAGCAACATCTTCACTATCGACAACCATGAGTAGAAATCGCAGTTATCGGAAACATCGGCCTAACGCCAGATCTGTCGGCACCTCGAAATTACGTCGTCCAGCCCCGTCGGCAGCTGAAACACGGCTGCGCAATCGCATGCTGGCTGAGCTCTATCGCTCGGAAAAGGCCATTGGCGTCAACGAGATGGTCAAAACGCTCGATCTGCCACGTTCCAGCAAACATGAAATCGAGAGTGGCCTGATTCTGCTCGAACGGGAGGGGCTCGTTCGGCCAAGCGGGAGAAAGCGTTTCACTCTCAGCGACCGACACCCCTTGACCGAAGCGACCATCGTCATGAGTCCATCCGGACACGCCTTTGCCACCGAGCTGTCCCGCCGGCCGGTGGGTATGGGTCCGGACCCGGTCAAAGATCCTTACATCGCACCTTCCCGCCTCCATTCCGGCCTGCACGGAGATCGGGTCCTGGTTTCCGTTTCCCCATCCCGTCGCCCGGGGAAAACCGAGGCCGAAGTACTTTCCGTTCTGAAGCGGGCGAGCCGGCAGCTGGCGGGCATCTTTTCCGCCGAAGGACGCCTTGGAATCGTCCAGCCGGACGATCCACGCTTCCCCTTCACCATTCACCTGGACGCACCACCGCCTGCTGCTGTAACCGACGGCGACGCGGTCATCGTCGAACTGCACTATACCGACAGAACAACGCCGTGTGGCGAGATTGTCGAAATCCTCGGCAATCCCGACCTGGTTGCAGTTCAGGTTCGGCTGGTGATCGACAAGCACAAACTGCCCTATCGATTCAGCGAAGCGGCCGAACGGCAGGCCAACCTGCCGCCGCCGGACCCGGCGGCAGGCAGCCGGGAAGACCTGCGAGATATCGATCATGTGACCATCGATGGCGCGGATGCCAAGGACTTTGATGACGCCGTTGCCGTACGAAGAACCAGGTCCGGATACCGGTTGCTGGTATCTATCGCCGATGTCAGTGCCTTCGTCCCGGTCGACAGCGACTTGGATCGAGAGGCCTACGAACGGGGCACTTCTGTCTATCTCCCGTCCACCGTGGTACCGATGTTACCGGAAAATCTCTCCAACAACCTCTGCAGCCTGCTTCCCGGCACCGACCGACTGGCGATTACCGCAACCCTCGACTTCGACCGGCAGGGTCGGTTGCGCGCCAAATCGTTTACCCGGAGCATCATCCGCAGCCATCAGCGCTTCACCTACGACACCGTTGAACAAATAGTGACCGGACGCGATCCTGAACTCAGACTCTCTTACCAACAATTCCTAAAACCTCTGGAGCACGCCGCCGAACTTGCCCGGCTGCTGCAACGTGCGCGGCAGGAACGTGGCTCCATAGCCTTTTCCCTGCCCGAGGCCGCAGTCGCCTTCGACGAAAACGGCCGAGTTGAATCGATTCGCCGAACCGAGCGGTATTTTTCCCATCAGATCATCGAAGAGTTCATGCTCGCTGCCAATGAAGCGGTTGCCCAGATCTTTGTTGAACAGGGCCAGCCACTGCTTTTTCGTATTCACGATCTACCGTCGACCGAGAAAATCGAGGACTTCATCGTCTTTTCCCGAACCCTCGGCCTGGAACTGCCCGGCAAACCGGCAACGCCCGAATGGTACAATCAACTGATCGAACAGGTTCGCAACACTCCGCACGAATATATCGTCAACAACCTGCTGCTCAGGACCATGCAACAGGCCCGATACAGTAGTGACAACGTCGGCCATTTCGGTCTGGCATCGCTGCATTACGCACACTTCACCTCGCCGATCAGACGCTACCCGGACCTGATCGTTCATCGCCAGCTCTGCCGCCTGATGGCCGGCAAGCGCAGCAAACCGCCGGAATCGCCGACCAAGAACAGCCCGGCCCCGTCGCTGTCAGACGATGCCCTCCATCTCTCTCAACGAGAACGGGTCGCCGTTGCCGCCGAACGCGACCTGATCGAACGACTGAAACGACAATTCATGGCCCGTCACCTCGGTGAAAACTTTGCTGCCGTTATTTCCGGCGTCGGTGAAACCGCCTGCTATATCGAACTGCTAGACTTCTCGGTGGACGGTATCGTACCTTTGTCCACCCAAACCGACGATTACTATATCCTTGACGAAAAGCGCCATCGACTGGTTGGGGATACAAGCGGTAGAACGCTGCAAATAGGAGATCTGGTTCGTGTTACCCTGCAGGATGTCGGGACGCGTCAGCAGGGAATCTCTTTCCGGATCGAACGTGAGACAGAGCAAAGACACCTCGGCGCCGACGCTGAAAAAACGCCGGGAACCAGCCGCTGACAAGACCCCGCATCGACGAAACTGCAACCCGAGGCCTTTGTTTTGCCGCTTGACTTACCTCTGTTTTTCGCATATTCAATTGAAAAGAATAACGATTAAAAATCAGGTCATGCTACCTGCGAACCCAACGTACCTGGAGGAATATAATGGAAGAAACTAGCTGGTTCATGTCACTGTTAAATAATCCTTTTGCCAAAGGACTCGCTCTTGGGCTCCTCTTATGTATTGTTATCTATATCCGTGGATTCCTCAGACGAATGGAGCTTTCCAAGGAGGTTGATCGACTCAGGGCCCACTTGCATACCAAACTGGAGATCGATTCAGCGGAAAACGAGAGGCGCAAAGCTGAGCTTGAACGACTGAAGCAGGAACGCGACAACCTGCGTATCACCGTTCAGTCGCTCAATCAAAAACCGGGCAGAAAAGAGATCCGACAATACTTCATCTACCAGACGGCCCTTGACATCATGTTCGAAAAAGCTCCCGGTTTCGCTCCGGCCTGGCAGATCACCTTGAAAGAAGCTGAAAGCTTGTTCGAAAAATCTGAGAAAGGCGTTGTTCCGCTCCTCAAACGCCTCATGCCGACGACACCGGACAAACAAGCGGAGGAGTATGAAAAAATCAGCCGAATTTCGCTGGAGGATTCGAGCAAGAAAGACTAAGCGCCGGATCGCGACGCGACAGTCTCACTCGTAACACCATTCCAGGGGTTGCCGGAGCATTCCGGCAACCCCTTTCTCTTACCGGATTACCTTGCCCATGTATCATTCCCAGACACCGCTCGACCAGATCACCGTAGTCCTGAAGAACCCAAAATTTCCTGAAAATATCGGCGCCGCCGCCCGCTCGTGTTTCAATATGGGGATCTCCCGCCTGATCGTCGTCGGGAACGTTATGCCCCGGTACGAGGATATGGCCAAGATGGCTACGCACAAGGCAGTCCATCTAATCGACACCATGGAGATGTACCCTCGTCTCGAAGACGCACTTGCTCCTTTTCATCTGGTCGTCGGCACCACCGCGCGTCTCGGCCGGAAACGCACGATCGAGCGCTCGCCCCGAGACATCGTCGCGGAAATCCTGCCGTTGTTGTCCGACAACCGCACCGCACTGCTCTTCGGCCCTGAGGACCGGGGCCTCACCAACGACGACCTGAAATACTGTCACTACATCTCCTGCATCCCGACAGCTGATTTCGCTTCGCTGAATTTGGCCCAGGCGGTCGCCATTCACTGCTACGAGATCTACAATACACTCGTTGAGCAAACCAGAGAGCCGGCGGCCTCCCCGGCCACCGCTACGGTCAGACAAGTGGAAGGGATGTACCAGCATATAGAAGACGCATTATTAGCTATTGATTTTCTTGATGGAAAAGGCAATATTTATTGGATGCAGTCCATTCGGCGGCTACTGGGCAGAATCAGGTTAACAGCCAAAGAGGCAAATATCATCAGGGGGGTTTGCCGAAAGTTTCTTTGGCACCAGGTCAATCGATCTGACAATCTGCAGAAGAAACCCGAGAATCCATGATCACTTCCCCCGACCAACTCTTCCGATCGATCCCGTCAAATAAATTTTATCCGCCCCGAATCAATCAAACCCATTCGATTGAACGACACACGCTCATTACCAGGCACCTTGCCGACGAGCTCCCCTCGCGACTCTTCATCGTTATCGAGGCCCAGGCGGGCCAGGGCAAAACGACGCTCGTCCAACAGTTCCTCGAGCGCAGCCCGTTTCCTTTCATCTGGTACCAGATCGGCCCTGAAGACAATGATCCGCTATTGCTCCTGCTCGCTCTTCGGCACACCCTCTCGCGGACCTTTCCCGGCTTGTCCTCCACCCGGCTCGACACCGTTTTGGTTAACCGACAGATCAGCACAGATATGCTGCACCAGGGCGTCAACATCCTGCTCAATGACATTGATGCCTTGCTCGAGGAAGACACCTTTATCGTATTCGATGACCTCCACCTACTCGACCAGACGCAACAAGGCCGGCAGGTACTGGATTATCTGATCGACACTTCACCGCCGCGGCTCCATTTCGTTCTGACCAGTAGACACCCGCTCCACTTGGGAGCACGGTCGCTACGCAACAGTCCCCATCTGATTTATCTGGACAGCGATGATCTGGCGTTGTCGCCGGCTGAAATTGAAGTCCTCTATGATCGACTGCTGGCTACGACCATCCCCAGGACCGAGGCTGTCGAGATTTTTTCCATTACCAACGGCTGGATCATGGGCATTATTCTTGCTGCACATCCTTTCGCCCATAAAAACGGAACCAGCCGGCAGAAACATCGCCAACACGACACGGCACACCTATTCAAAAACGGGACAAACAACGTTCTTCTGGCTTATTTCGAGGAAGAAATCTTTTACCACATTCCCGAACCGGTGCGCGAAACACTGCAGATCCTCTCCTTTCTCGATGGTATTGATACCCATCTCGCCGAGGGTCTCACCGCCACTGACAACCTTGCCCAACTCCTTGGTGAACTGGCCGATCGAAACCTTTTCATTTATCGGCTCGACGACGAAAACCGCCTCTTCCGCTTACATCACCTCTTCCAGGAGTTTCTCCAGATGAGCGGCAAGAAGTCACTGGGGGCGGCCGCCGTCTCGCGCATCTACCAACACGCGGCCGCCGCATACCTGGAACAAGGGCACTTTGACAAAGCGCTGAAGACCATGTTGATCAGCGGCGACTATACGGCCATGGAACGGCTGTTATATCGTCATGGCCCGCACCTGATAGCAACCGGCCAAGCCAGAACCATCTTGTCGATTCTGCAGACCACCCCCAGAGAAAAGCTTTCCACCCATCCCTGGTTGGGCTTCTATTGCGGATTACTGGCCCTTGACGTTTCCCCGTTGCAAACACTTCCGCTTTTCAACTCCTGCCGGGAACGTTTTGCCAAATCGGGCAATGAAGAGGGCGAGTTAATGGCGCTCACGCAGATCATCCAGTATCATTTCGCCATCTCCGGATCGCACCGGGACGGGGCCGCATTGCTGAGCAGGACCATTGATCTTTTCGCCAGAAACAACGCACGACTGCCCGGAGAGACCGCACTGCTTGCGGCCCGCAGCCTGGCCGCTGGCTTGAGCCTGTTTTCCGGCGACATCACGACCGCCCGCCACTACGCCCGACACGGTCTTGATCTGGCAACGACACTCGGGAACCGCACGTTTATCGCAGCATTGCGATTCGTCAGCGGATATATAGAATTGTTGTGCGGCGACCGCCGCGCGGCCCACCTGGAAATAGAGAAATCCTTTTCCCTCAGTAGTAACCAAGCTGTCGGCACAAACAATCGTCTTTCCCTGATCTTCCTGCACCTCTTCGAGCTCTCGCAGCACGGTGATCTGTCGGCCTTTCTGCGGACGCGGGACATGATCGAAACCGATTTCGATCGGGTCATCGTCCACCAGACCGTCATGGCACCGTATCTCACCCTGTGGTCGGCCATCATCATGATCGCCAATGGTCGGATCTCGGTCGCTCACGAGTTGCTCGACAACGGCCTGCAGGACGGCCAAACAGTCGCCAACTCCCATATGGCCAGCCAATTCCTCCAATGGCGAGCTTTTATCCAGGCGCTCCTTGGCGATGAGACAGCGGCTCTCGATGACCTGAAAGAGGCGCAACGACAGCGGGAAATTGCCGGCGGCGTCTTCCATACCGCCTATCAACTGGCAATCGGAGGAGCAACCCTGGCATTGCTTCAGCGCTACGACGAGGCCACCCAAGCTCTCTGCATGGCAGACCACCTTGGCAGCTCCATGCCGGCAGTCGGCGTCACCATCTGCTGCCGTGCCTACCAGGCGCTGGTGGCCCTTGCTACCGGCAACCACACGGATTGTGCAACCTATCTCGCTTCCTGGCTGGCCACGATGAATCGTCACGGATACAGCTGTTTCTGGGGATGGGAGCCGACAACCATGGCCCGGCTGCTCCGTGCTGCCCTGCAGATGGGCGTTGAACCGGTAACGGCCAGACGGCTGGCCCGAAGACGACTCACATCGGCCATCGACGACGCCGGCGACCTGATACCGATTCTCTCGATCCATATACTCGGATCATTTTCTCTTACCTGTAACGGGCGAATACAGGTCGGCCCTCAGGATCTGACCAACCACCAACGAGAACTTTTCGGGCTGATCATCGCCAGCCCGGGACAGCGCATCAGCCAGGAGCAGATACAACTGACGTTCTGGCCGGACAGCCCTCCGGACAAGGCGCGAAAATCATTTGATACCCTGATGACCCGTCTGCGCAAGACCTTGTCGCAGAAATTGTCCATTCCGGTTAAAAATTATATCGGCGTCGAAAAAGGCTATGTCCACCTCACCCGGATTGCCATCGACGCGAACCACTTCCTCCAACTTGCCAGACGCGGTTTGAAGCGAACTAAACAAGGATATTGGTGGCAGGCCGGCAATCTTTTCACCAAAGCGCTCGCGCAGTGGACATCGTTCCGGCCGATCGATTTTTTTGCCAGCGAACAAACGATTGTCTTTGGCGACGAGCTGATCTCCACGTTGCGATCGGTCTGCCTGACCTGGAGTCACAATCTAATCACCCACAATCGTGCTGAAGAAGCAATAGATCTCCTGGAGAGGACCAAAAACATACTTCCCGTCGATGAAGAACTCATGCTCCTGCGCTATCAATTATTCCTAGCAACACGACAGCCACTCAGGGCCCGGGAAATCACTTCAACCTACTACAACGAATTGCTGCAGCTTGGCTGGAGCCCTGAAGAGGCTGAAGAGTTGGTATTTTCGCTGACCAGCAGGACTTGGCCGGTTCAGCGAAAAAACGGGGAATGACAAACGAAATCGCACGATCTATTACAATATCGTCATTCAATAACGCCACTAACTCCCGCTGGCTCGTCTCGCGAAACAACCATCAGCTCGTATCTTATTGGATGAACAAATAATTCCCAGACAAAAGCCAATAACGGTACACTATTTGCAGTATAATGGACAAGCTGGTACCGTTTTTCCAACGACGTCGCGCCGCGCGCATGTCGAAACCCGAATATGCTGATAACCATGATTCCTCCACTGCAATCAGCTCTGTCCGGTCTCTACGCCGCCACCACGAAGCTTCGAGCCAACGCCGACAACATTGCCAACCTGAACAGCGAGGGTTTTCAACGGACCCGGGTGCTGCAGGCCAGTAATACAGTAGGCGGCGTACGCAGCGTGACGGAGAAGGTAACCACCCCAGGTCACGTTCAGTACGCAGAGACGAACAACGGAAGTGAATTAATCGAGTTATCCAATGTTGAGCTGGCAACGGAGATACCGGACATGAACCTCAATGCGACCATGTTCAAGGCATCTCTGAAAACGATTGAGACAACAAACGAAATGCTCGGCAGCCTGCTGCAGATAAAAGCATGAAGCTGCTGCCGAGATACATGCCCTCCCTCTCCTCCTCCTCTCTCTGTACAGGTTGTTGGTGACCATCGGGCTTGACCCGCCCCAACAACCTGTCAGACCTCCCACAGCGGACACCGCTCACAAAGCGGTGTTTTTTTCTTGCAATAGTGTTTTCCCGCCATGACCAGCAGGGCGTGATATTCATTAAAAAGCGCCGCATCACGGGGCAGGTTGTCCATAAACATCTCTTGCAGACGCCGATAGTCACACTCTTCATCGATCAACTGATGCCGGGAACAAATACGATAGGTATAGGCATCAACGACAAAGACCGGCTGATTGCCGGCATAAAGCAAAATCGAGTCTGCAGTCTCTTCGCCGATGCCGGTTACCGCGAGAAGCCGCGTCCTGGCCGTTTCGATTTCATCCGTCAGCATTCGCTCAGGCTCACCGTCATAAAGCTCGTCAATCATCCGCAACAGGTTGAGCAGGCGACGGGCTTTTACGTTAAAATAGCCCGACGGCCGAATCATTTCAGCAAGTTCCACCTCGGCCAGGGCGGCTAGCCGCTCAAAGCGCAAAAAGTCTCCTTCTCGCAAGCGATCAATGGCAACCGTGACATTTCGCCAATTGGTATTTTGCGTCAGGACCGCACCGACCATCACCTCAAAGGCGGATTCAGCCGGCCACCAGCGTTGAGGCCCGAAATGCTCTAAAAGACGGTCATAGATATCCTGCAGGCGGCGGCGCGTCGTCATGGTACGTCCCCGCAGCCGTCAATCGCCGAAACAAATGCCGATATCACGGGCGGTTTGGATCTTGTCACTGGTCAGATCGACCTTTTTCCGTCCTTTGATAGCATCCGACAGCGGCACGGAGATCATCCGGGACGAGGATAACGCTACCATGTGTCCATAGGTCCCCTCCTCGACCAGCCGAACCGCCGCAGTACCAAAACGCAGGGACAGCAGCCGATCGAAGGTGGTTGGGGAACCACCGCGCTGCAGATGGCCAAGCACCAGGGAACGGGTATCTTTTTCAATGCGCTCCCGGATTTCCGTGGCAACCCATTCACCGACTCCGCCAAGCACGACCTCCTCCCGTCCCATTTCCCCCCTGCCCTTGCTGATCACCTGCCCGCCTTTGGCCGCGGCTCCTTCGGCAACGACAACGATCGCATACTGTTTGTCACGTAATTCGTTATCGGCTATTTTCTGACAGACGATATCCAGATCAAATGGAATTTCAGGAATCAGGATCACGTCGGCCCCACCGGATATGCCGGAATAGAGCGCAATCCACCCCGAGTCCCGGCCCATCACTTCGACCACCATGACGCGGTCATGGGATTTAGCGGTGGAATGGAGTTTATCAAGTGCATTAGTTGCCGTAGAAACTGCCGTATCGAAACCAAACGTCCGATCGGTGATCATCAGATCATTGTCGATCGTCTTGGGCACGCCAATCACGTTCATGCCAAGCTGAGAGAATCGATGGGCAATCTCTAAACTGCCGTCACCCCCGATAACAATATGGCAATCAAATCCCAATCGCCGGTAATTACGCATTATTTTTTCCGACATATCGACAACCTGGACCTCTCCGGCCAGATTTTCCACCGGCTTGGCAAACGGGTTTCCTTTGTTGGTCGACCCGAGGATGGTACCGCCGATGGCGTAAATCCCCTCAACATCTCGAAGGGTCAAACGTACCATCTCGTCGATGTCGAGAAACCCTCCGTAACCGCTCCGGCTCCCATAGACTTCCCAGCCGCGACGATAACAGGCGTGGACAACCGCATAGATAACTGCATTGAGACCAGGCGCGTCACCGCCGCCGGTTGATATAACCACTTTCTTCATGGATCGCCCTCACCTTGTTCAACGATTTCAACCAATCACCTCTGGTTTGCCGAAGACACCAAAAAGCATTCCCGGCACGAGAAAGAATGTATACGAAAAACAATAATTTGATTCTAGCATCATGCATTTTTCAGCCGCAACAAAAAAAGACCGGATACCATAATTTCGCCCATCGCGCCATTCGTGGAATTGGCCGTCTTCTATCTATTTAATGCTCCATTTAAATTGATCAATTGACATATTTTCTCAGCAGGCTTATGGTGACACTACCAACAGCGTTGATTCATGCTCACGTGAGCATCAGACATTCAAC
>NPIE01003283.1_pt1 | contig 15425 bp, 12 predicted proteins | sample 8637661 | NCBI WGS metagenome assembly NPIE01 (sample SAMN07420842, study PRJNA396082) | bioreactor metagenome | isolation source: sample BA12 brine-fed electro-methanogenic bioreactor BA | place: Japan: Kochi | collected 2016-12-09 | reverse complement strand
CATCGGCAGGGCGATGATCGCGGCTGCCGAGCGGGAGGGCCGCCTCAAGCCCGGAGGCACCATCGTCGAGCCGACCGCCGGCAACACCGGCATCGGCCTGGCCCTCGTCGCGGCGGTGCGCGGATATCGCTGCGTCTTCGTCGTGCCGGAGCGCTTCAGCCGCGAGAAGCAGACGCTGATGCGCGCCCTCGGCGCCGACATCGTCCCGACGCCGACGGAGAAAGGCATCGAAGGGGCCATCGAAAGAGCCCAGGAGCTGGCGCAGGAGCTCCCCGGCGCCGTCCTGATGCAGCAATTCGCCAATCCCGCCAACGTGGAGGCCCACTACCGCACCACCGGCCCGGAGATCTGGGAGCAGCTGGCGGGGCGCGTCGACGTGGCGGTGCTGGGCGCCGGAACGGGCGGCACCTTCACCGGCGTGGTCCGCTACCTCAAGGAGCAAAATCCCCAGCTCTACGCCGTCCTCGTCCAACCCTACGGCGCGTCCCTGGGAAGCGGGTACAGTGGCCCCCACAAGACCGAGGGGATCGGTATCGATCGCCGGGAGACCGCCCAGCTGCTCGACGAGAAGCTCATCGACCGGATGTTCGTCGTGCGGGACGAAGAGGCCCACGCCGCCGTGCAACGGCTGGCCCGGACGGAGGGGATGTTGGTCGGCAGCTCCGGCGGCGCGGCAGCCCACGCGGCACGGCGCGTGGCGGAGGAGCTGGCGCGCGGCCAGCTGCCGCAAGTCCCGAAGCAGGGGGGAGCGCAGATCGTGACCCTCTTCCCAGACGGGGGCGAGCGCTATCTGAGTCAGGGGCTCTACGGCCCCTTCGAGATGTGGAGGGTATAACGTATGAAGACAAAATCGGAACCTCAAGCGGACTATCACTTCGCCACCCGGGCCATCCACGAGGGGCAGAGCCCGGATCCCACCACGGGCGCGGTCATCCCGCCCATCTACCAGACCTCCACTTACGCTCAGGCAGCGGTGGGGGTCCCCGGCGGGAGCGGCCCGGATCCATACGAGTACTCGCGCACCGGGAATCCCACCCGGACGGCGCTGGAACGCTGTCTGGCCTCCCTGGAAGGGGCGCGCTTCGGCCTGGCCTTCGCCTCCGGTATGGCTGCCACCGACACCCTTCTGCGCCTCCTGCGCCCCGGCGATCACGTCGTCGTCGGAAACGACGTCTACGGCGGTACCTACCGCCTCTTCGAGCGGGTCGGCGCCCCCTTCGGGCTCTCCTTCGACTACGTCGATGCCACCGATCCCGGGCAGGTCGCCGCCGTGCTGCGGGCCGAGACGCGGATGGTCTGGCTGGAGACGCCGACGAATCCGCTGCTGCGTCTGGCGGAGATCGAGCGCCTCGCCCAAATCGCTCACGCCGGCGACCGCTTGGTCGTCGTCGACAACACCTTCGCCACGCCCTTCGCGCAGCAACCCCTGCGCCTGGGCGCCGATCTCGTTCTCCACTCCACCACCAAGTACCTGGGGGGCCACTCGGACGTGGTCGGCGGCGCGCTCCTGGTCGACGATCCCGTCCTGCACGAGCAGCTGGCCTTCCTGCAGAACGCCGTGGGCGCCATACCCGGCCCCTTCGACTGCTGGCTCACCCTGCGGGGGATCAAGACGCTGGCGCTGCGGATGCGCGCCCACGAAGCCAACGCCCTGGCCCTCGCCCGCTTTCTGGAGCAGCATCCCGCCGTCGCCGGCGTCCTCTATCCCGGCCTGCCCTCCCATCCCCAGCACGCACTGGCCCGGCGGCAGATGGCCTGCTTCGGCGGCATGATCAGTTTCACCGTGAAGGGCGGGGGCGAAAGAGCGCGCCGCGTCGTCGAGGCGACCCGCCTCTTCACCCTGGCCGAGTCCCTGGGCGGCGTCGAATCATTGATCGAGCTGCCGGCCCAGATGACCCACGCCAGCACCCACGGCTCCAGCCTGGAGATCCCCGCCGACCTGATCCGCCTCTCCGTCGGCATCGAGCACGTCGCGGATCTGCGGGAAGATCTCGCGCAGGCCCTGGCGCACGCGCAGAAGTTATAGCCGCGCCCCGAAATCAGGTTATACTGGGGGATGAGGATTAGCAAGACGGGGGTAGACCAAAAGGGGGGGCAGATGACGACCCACGGACCGGAGAGGCTAGAGAGATTTGAACCGGAGGCCTGGTGGTCTCGCCCCGCCTCCGAGCTCCTCGAAACCCTGGGAGTTCGTGAGGCGCTGGGACTCGCTTCCGAGCGGGTCGCAGCACAACGCGAGCGCTACGGCGCCAACGAGATGGGCGGCGAGGGCGCCACCGGCCTGACGGCCCTCCTCTGGGAAAGTCTCACCTCGCCGATGATGCTGCTCCTGCTCGCCGTGGCGGGCATCTCCCTCCTGTTGGGCAAGACGCTGGAAGCCATCGTCATGGCCTTCGTCGTCATCAGCTACGTCGGCGTGGAGCTCTACAACAAGGCCCGCTCCGACCGGACGATGGCCCGCCTGCGGGAGATCCAGGCGCCCCGTGTCAGCGTGCTCCGCGACGGGGAGCGGCGCGAGATCAAGGTAGAAGAGGTCGTCGTCGGGGACGTGCTGCCCCTCCAGCCCGGCACCCGGATCCCGGCGGATGGGCGCCTCCTCTCCAGCGCCGGGCTGTTCGTCAACGAAGCTCCGCTGACAGGGGAGTCGGAGCCGCGCCCCAAGGACGCCGGGGCCGAGGTCCCGCCCGACGCGGAGCTGGCGGAGCGCCCCACCGCCGTCTTCGCCGGCACCACCGTCATCGACGGGCAGGGGAAGGCCCTCGTCGTCGCCGTCGGTTCAGCGACGGCGCTGGGCCGGGTGGCAGAGTTGACCGCCGGCGTCGAGGAGGAGCCCACCCCCCTCCAGCAGGAGATGAAATCGCTGGCCCGAACCCTCGCCTACGTGGCGGTAGGCGTCAGCCTGCTCATCCCCCTCGTGGGGCTGCTCCAGGGCCAGGCGCTGGAGGAGATGATCCTGACGTGGCTGGCCCTCACCTTCCTCATGGTGCCGGGCCAGCCGCCGATCATCATCACCATGGCGCTGGCGCTGGCGGCCTTCGAGCTGGCCCAGACCCACGTCGTCGTCAGCCGGCTGCGGGGCGCAGAGACTCTCGGTTCGGTGACCACGGTCCTCAGTGACAAGACGGGCACGCTGACCGAGAATGAGATGACCCTGACGGCGCTGCTCCTCGGCGATGGCACGCAGCTGGAGTGGGAAGCGCGCGATGATGAGCCCGCGCCCTGGCAGGCCTTCCTGAAGCGAGCGCTCCCCGCCATCCCCGAGGGCTCCCAGGACCCCACGGATGCGGCCCTGCTTGCGGCGGGAAAGGCGCTGGAGCTCCCCCAAGCGCCGGAGCCGGGCCGGCTGGTCGATCAGGTCGGCTTCGCCCGGGGCGGCACCTACCGCAGCCTCACCTACGAACAGGAGGGTGAGCGCCGGGCCTACGTCGCGGGACAACCCGCCTTCATCCTGGAGCAGTCGGTGCGGTGGCAGCGGGAGGGAGAGGCCCACCCCTGGGAGGCCGCGGAAAAGGAGGCGCTGCGCGAGCAGCTGGAGTCCCTCGCGGCGGCGGGACGGCGGGTGGTGGCCTACGCCTGGGGCCAGCGACCGCAGGGAGAGGAGGCGCCCCAAGAGCTCTGCTTTGCCGGGGCCGTCGCCCTCGAGGACCCCGTCCGCGCGGGGGTGCCGGAAGCCATCGCCCGCCTGGAGCGCGCCGGCGTGCGCACCCTCGTGGTGACGGGCGACAGTCCGGCGACGGCGCGCCGCGTGGCCGATGAGGTGGGGCTGGACGCGAGCCGGGTCTTCGTAGGGCGGGCGCTCCAGGGGCTGGAGGAGGCGGAACTCGAGCACCATGTGCGGGAGGCGAACGTCTTTGCGCGGGTCACGCCGGAGCAGAAGTTGCGCCTGGCGCAAGCCCTCCAGCGCCAAGGGGAGGTGATCGCGGTCACGGGCGATGGGGTGAACGACGCCCCGGCCCTGCGCGCGGCCCACATCGGCGTCGCCATGGGCCTGACCGGGACCGACGTGGCCCGGGAAGCCGCCGATCTGGTGCTCACCGACGACAACTTCTCCCACCTGCCCGAGGGGGTCGCCATCGGGCGCAAGGCCTACGAGAACTTCCGCAAGGGCATTACCTACTATCTCTCCGCCAAGGCCATCCTCCTGACGGCCTTTCTCGTCCCGCTGGCGATAGGCTATCCCTTCCCCTTCGCCCCCATCCAGATCATCGCCATCGAGCTGCTGATGGACCTCGCGTCCTCCACGATCTTCCTCAGCGAGGCGGCGGAGCCGGGCCTGCTTCAACGACCGCCCCGCCGCAAACGAGGTTTCCTCTCGTGGGAGGTGGCGGGCCACATCCTGCGGAACCTCGCCGGCCCCACCCTCGCCCTGCTGGTGGCTTACTTCGGCTCGTGGGCGCTGGGCTACGGTGAGACGGGCGCCCGGACCGCCGCCTTCTCCACCTGGCTACTGGGGCACATCGTGCTGGCCCTCACCCTCAAGCAGGAGCGGATCTCCCTCTTCGAGCGGGGGCTCTTCGCCAACCGCTTCGCCACCGGCTGGCTCGCAGGCATGATCGCCCTGGTGCTGGCCCTCAACTACCTCCCCTTCGTGCGCACCGCCTTGCAGACGCAGCCCCTCGCGCCCGCACAGTGGGCCCTCGTCCTGGGGGGCGCGCTGGTGGGCGGGGGCTGGCTGGAGCTGCTCAAGCCCCTGGCGCGCCGGTAGGAGCGATGGTGGGCGGCCCCTCGCGCACACTCCGCAGTAGCACCACCGTGAATCCCACATTAACGAGAGCGAGGGCGAGAAAGACGCCCACCTCGACGAGGCTGACGGGTACCCCGACCCGCGCCATGTTCAGCCCCATCAGGCTTACGGCGATCCCCAGCGTGAGGAACTTGACCATCCCCACCGAAGCCAGCAGATAGCCCCAGGGCTGACGCCGCAGGAGCAGCAGCCCCCCGAGGACACAGAGCGGGACGATGATGCCCAGATCCATGGCCTGGATAAACATGCTCGTGACGTTCTCCAGCTCGGGGACGGCCCCCGGCGCGCAGGTGGCCCCGATCCGTCCCAGCCAGGCCAGCGCCAGAAAGACGGCGGCGAAGAAGAGGAGCCCGGCGATCCAGCCTCGGGGCAGCCGCTCGGAGAAGCGCCCGGGCAGCGAGGGCAGGTCGAAGGCCATCATGCTCAGGACGAAGGCGAAGAGGCTCAGGCTGAAGAGGGCGACGTAAACCAGGAAGAACACATTGTAGGCGGTGCCAAAGCACATGGTGATGTAGGTGTAGAGAATAAAGCCGAGCGTACCCGTCAGCAGCAGGTGCCCCCGCAGGGAGCCGCGCCGCGACATCCGAAAGGAGAGGGCCAGCAGAGGCAGGCCAAGCACGAGCATGACCAGATCGTTGGCCTGCATCTGCGCCGCCGAGCTGACCGTGTCCCAGTAGTAGAGCCCGCGCGCGTTTAGGGTCACCTCCTCACCCCGGAAGTTGGTGAACGGATAGGGTTCGCCCTCGGCGGGCCAGAGTCCCGCCCCAGCGGCGAAGAGCGCCAGTACGAAGATCAGGGGGATGAGCCAGCGCAGCGCCCTGGGGGTGCTCATCGATGCACCTCCAGGGGCGGTGAAAGCCGGCGGAAGAAGGCCCGCGTCAGGCCGATGGAGAAGGCCCCCATCACTACCCAAGAGCCCACCATGCCGATGTACACCCCGACCGGCAGCACGATCCCGGCGAGAGCCTGGCTGGCCGTCTGCCCGAGGACCACGACGCCGTTGAGCGTGCAGAAGACGAGCATCGGAGCTGCCAGCAGGTAGCCCAGCGGGCGGCGGCGCAGCAGGAAAAGGCCGGTGAGCACCGCCGCCGGGGAGATGACGGCCGAATCGAAGCCGTGGGTGAACATGGTCGTGTACGGGCCGAGCAGCTCGGGCACCTCACCGGTGAGCAAGGGGCCGACCAGCTCGCTCATCCAGAGCAGGAAGGTGGCCCCGCCCGCCACGAACATGAAGATCGCCAGGCCCCGGTGCGGAAAGGCGGGCAGGACCCGCTTTGAGAGCGCCCCCGCTTCGAAGGTTGTCAGGGCCACGAGGACGGCGAAGAGGCTGGACGAGAAGAGCGCGGTGTAGAAGAGGAAGAGGGAGTTGAAAGCCGCCACGGACATCATCGAAAGGCCGTTGTAGAGGAAGTAGAAGAGCACGCCGATCATGACGAGGGGGGCGTCCGCCGAACCCTGCCGGTAGCGCCCATAGGAGAGGGCGAGCAAGGGCAGGGCGACGGCCAATGTGACGGCGTCTGTCCCCCGGAAGCCCGCGCCGGTGAAGAGGGCGTCGTGCCGGTAGAGGCCCCGCCCGTAGATCTCGACCTCCTGCCCGTGCAAGGTCGTGAAGGTGGCCGGCCCCTCCCCACCCTGGGCGAAGAGTCCCGTCCCGGCGGTGATGACAGCCAGGACAATAATCAGCGGTACGAGCCAGTTGAGTGCGGAAGGCTTCTGCATCATCAGGCGCCTCCCTCGAAGAGCGTCTCCGCCCAAGCACGGATGGCGTCCCAATCCCGTTGATCGGCCTCCTCCGCCTTGACCACGCGGGAGATGAAGCGGTCGAGCAGGGAGAGGCGCGAGAAGTCCATCGCCCCCTCGAAGTAGACTGCCTCCGCCTCGGGGAGCAGAGCACGCACGCCCTCCAGATACCCCTCCCGGGCAGCGCGGCTCTCCGCATCCTCGCCCGTGTTGAGCATGTGGACGGTGAAGAGCGCCACCGGCTTCTCCCGGAGGATGGACTGATTCGCCTCAACGAATTGCACCATCTCCCCCAGCCACTTCCCCATGCGAATGGGGCTGCCCAGGATGACGGCGTCGTAGTCACCGGGCTGCGGGTTGGACTTTACCGGTTGGACCTCCACCCGGAAGCCGCGCCCCGCCAGCGTCTCCCCGATGGCGGCGGCAATCTCCCCCGTAGACCCGGCCCGGGTCGCATAGGTCACAAGCACATGTCGGTTCATCGTACTCTCCTTTTCCAAGATAAGTTCTGGTAGTTCGATTCCGGGCTTGCGGGTGGCGACCACCCCCAGACCGGAGCAGGTAACGGCGACGCCGGCGAGTGAGAGACCGGCAACCTTGAGAAAATCGCGGCGAGATATGGATTGATCTGGCATCGTGGCTCTCCTGTGAAAAATGTCCAAGGTCGAAGGTCAAAAGTCGCTATCGGGTAGGCGGCGCACCAACAGCAGAGGCAGGTTCAGATCGCGGATGCGGACGAGCACGCCGTGCAGGGCAGTCTGATCCGGCAAGGGGCCACGAAGGATAGTGACGCCGTCGGGCGTATGCGTGACGGTCAACGCGCCCAGCCAATCCCCCCACCGGGCATCGAGGTGCCCCTGGATACGGATTTCGTAGTTCTGACGCTCGTCCACTGACCCTGCCTCCTCTCGATTACAAGGCCAGTGTATCAGAGATCAAAGAGGATGTCCCTACATGAAGATGTAGGTTGAGATGTAGGTTGACGAACCTACATAGAGGAATTCAGAGCAGCTTCAGTTCCCGGGCGCGGGCGACGGCTTGGGCACGCTTCCCCACCCCCAGCTTCCCGTAGAGGTTCTTGACATGATAGCGCACGGTGTTCACACTCACGAAAAGGTGCTCGCCGATCTCCCGATAGGTGAGCCCCTGCGCCATGAGCTGAAGCACCTCCAGCTCGCGCTCGCTCAAGGGCTCGGGCAGGACCGGCTCCCCAAGGATGCGGCGCCGAGCGCCGGCGGGAGACAGGGAGCCAAGAGCGCGGAGCAGCTCGTCCACGTAGGCAGCGGGTGCTTCCGGCGCATCGCGGAGCTGCTCCAGCAGCGCGGCCAGGGGCGGGCCGAGATCGACGAAGGTGCGCAGGTAGCCCTCGGGCTCGGCCCAGCTGAGGGCGGCGATCAGATCATCGAAGGCGGGGGCCAGCTCCCCCAGCGCGGCGCGGCTGAGCGCCCGCCAGAGCCGGCAGTGGAGCGCGGTGCCCGCCTCTCCCCGGGCTTCGGCGGCGGCGAGGAGCGTGCCCGAGCGGCGCGCCGCCTCGTCATAGCTTCCCTCGTGGTAAGCCAGCCGGATCCGGGTCAGCTGCACCGCCTCCAATCGGGAGAGAGCGCCGGTGGCCTGAGCCAGAGCGCCGGATGCGGCCCCGACCTCCCCTCGCGCGAGACGCAGCTCCACGCGACGGGCCAGCACCGTCGCCGCCACCCAGGGAGGCGCGCCGTGGCGGAGCAGGGCCTCCGCCTCGTCCAGCCTCTCCTGTGCCGCTTCGAGCTCGCCCCGGGCTGCGTGCCAACGGGCGAGATGCGCGAGCGTGGTCGCCACGGCGGCGTAGTGCCCGCCCAGCCGGGAGAGCCGCAACCCCCGGGTGAGCAGCGCGTGCGCGGTTTCCAGGTCGTTGCGCTCGTAGTGCAGCATACCCTGCGCGCTGTAGAGACTGCCCAGCGCGGGCAGGTGAGCCGCGCCCTCGCCGAGTGCCTCCACCTCCCGCGCGCAGACCTGCGCGGCGTAGCGCAGACGCCCCTGACGCAGCGCCAGCACGACGAGATTGGCGGCAGCCAGCAGCACCGAGGCCGTCATCCCCGCTGTGCGGCAGAGGGGGAGAGCCGCTTCGTAGGCGGCGACGGCCCGGTCCGTATCGCCGGCGTGGTTGTAGGCCGAGGCCAGGCTGAAGCGCGCCAATCCCCGGGCGGCGAGGTCCCCTTCCTCCGCCAAGGCGATGGCTTCCGTGGCGAGACGCCGGGCATGGTCCGCCTCTCCCTGCAACGCAGCGCGAATGGCCTGCAAAGCGCGCACCTCCCCGACGCTGAAGGTGGGATGGGGCGTCTCCGCCGGCTGCTCCAGGGCGCGCTCGGCGTGTTCCAGGTAGCCCAGCGCCCGCCCATACTGCCCGCGTAGAAGCAAGGCCCAGGCGAACATCACGTTGCTTGCGAGGCTGGAGATGCGCCAGCTCTCAGGCAGGGCATCGAACCACCCGGCGACCCGGCTCACGTGCCCCTGGAGGAGCGCACGCCGTCCCTGCCGCTCCAGCAGCGCCACGACCTCGGCGTAAGCTTCCGCCGCCAGGAGATGGCGGATGGCAGCGTCGAGGTGACCCATCCCCGCCTCCTGGGCAGCGAACCAACGCCCGGCCCGGAGATGGAGCTCGGGAATCAGTTGCGCTTCTTCCGCCCGCAAGCAGCGCCGCTGGAAATCGGCAAAGAGCTGGTGATAGCGATACCAGCGTCGTTCACCATCGAGCGGGATGAGGAAAAGATTGTCGCGCTCCAGGGTCTCAAGAAGCGCTTCCGCCGGTGGGATGTCGTCCTCATTCTGAAAGAGGGCGTCGCAGAGCGGGGCGGAGAGGCGCTCCAGGATTGAGGTGCGCCGGAGGAAGCAGCGGACGGCCTCCGGCTGCCGGGCCAGCACCTCGTCCATGAGATAGTCCACGACGTAGCGATGGCTGCCGGAAAAGGCGACGACAAACTCGTGGCGCTCGACCTGGGGGCGCAGTGAGAGGGCCGCCAGCTGCAGGCCGGTGATCCAGCCTTCGGTGCGGGCGGCGAGCGCCGCGACGTCCTCGCCCGTCAGGCCCAGATCCATACTCTCGTTGAGGAAGGCGGCAGCCTCGGTGACGGTGAAACGCAGCTCCGCCGAGCGCAGCTCCGTCAACTGCCCGCGGGCGCGCAGTCGGGCCAGCGGCAGTGGAGGATCGACGCGGGTGGTGAGGGCGAGGTGCAGCTGCGGCGGCAGATGCTCCAGCAGGAAGGCCAAACTCTCGTGGATGGCGGGATTCGTGATGACGTGATAATCGTCCAACGCCAGCAGCAACGGGCCGGGAAGCTCCGCCAGTGTATTGACCAGCTCGGCGAGGATGGCGGGGAGGGCAGGGAGGTGCAGCTCCCGCAGCGGCGGAAGGAGCGCATCCCCCACCCCGGGCTGCCGGCGCTGGAGTGCCGTGACACAATAGGTCCAGAAGCGCGCCGGGTCGTTGTCCTCCGGATCCAGCGAAACCCAGGCCCCCCTCAACCCGGCGTGCTCGGAGCGGGAGGTCAGCCAGGCGCCCAGCAGCGTACTCTTCCCGAAGCCTGCCGGGGCGGCGATGGAGATGAGCTTGTGGCCGGGACGCAGCCCCTGATCCAGCCGGTCGAAGAGCTGGGGGCGAGGGACCAGCGCCTCCCGCGCCGGAGGCGGATACAACTTGGTGGCAATCAGCGGCATCTCCGAGGGCATCCCTCTCTCCTCCAAAAAGAGTAACGGGTGAGCAGTGAGTAGTGAGCAGTCTGGACGCAGCCACGGCGTACGGTTCACTGCTCTTTGCAAACGATGGGTCGTTCATCGCTGGTGCGCCGTAGGTTCGCGGTGCCCCCCGGGAAAAGATGCAAATCCGCGAATGGCAATCCTTCAACGATTCAGTTCCGTGAGGGTAAGTGTACCATGCCCTCACCGCCTGATCAACCGGCCCGAGGATCGGGCATTCGTAGCAGTACAGCGGGCTTCCGCGCCCCCTGTGAGGCTCGGGGTGCAGAGCGCTTGCTTCGTCAACCCCGGGCGAATGCCTGGTTCGCGCTTCAGGTGCAGGGTAAGGCGTGTAGCGCAATTTCGGTCAGCGACCTGCTACGAAATCCCGGATCAATCCGCGTTCTGAGGCAATATGGTATAATCCTCACATCCAACACTCGTGACACCACCAGCGAGGAAAAATGTCCAGCATTACTGTCGAAGCGCTCAGCAAGACCTTCACCTCGCAGCGGAAGGCCGCCGGTCTGCGTGGCAGTCTACGCGCCCTCTTCCGCCCGGAACACCAGAGGGTTGAGGCGGTAAAAGAAATTTCCTTCACCGTCGGGGAGGGCGAGCGCCTGGCCTTCATCGGTCCCAACGGCGCGGGCAAATCCACCACCATCAAGATGCTCACGGGCATCCTCCACCCCAGCTCCGGCACAGCTAACGTCCTCGGGCTGGTTCCCTGGCGGCAGCGGGAGGAATTGGCCTACCAGATCGGCGCCGTCTTCGGGCAGAAGTCGCAGCTCTGGTATCACCTCCCGCCGGCGGACTCCTTCGAGCTGCTGGCGCACATCTACGGATTGCAGCCGGCGGCCTACCACGGGCGCCGCGACCGGCTGGTGGAGCTCTTCGAGATCGGCCCCCACCTGCAGACGCCGGTGCGCAAGCTCTCGCTGGGCGAACGGATGCGCTGCGAGATCGCCGCCTCCCTGCTCCACCGCCCGCGCATCCTCTTCCTCGACGAGCCGACCATCGGCCTCGACGTCGTCGTCAAACAGCGCATCCGCGATCTCATCCTGGCGCTGAACCAGGAGGAGGGGGTGACGGTCTTCCTCACCTCTCACGACGCCGGCGATGTGGAAGTGCTCTGCCGGCGGGCCATGGTCATCAACCACGGGGAGGTCATCTACGACGGGGGCGTGACGGAGCTCAAGCACAGCTACTTCCGCACCAAGATCGTCTCGCTGAAGCTGGGGACGCCCTGGCAGGGCTTTGACGCGCCCGGCGTCACCCTCCTCAAGCAGAAGGACTACGGCGTCAAGCTGGAGGTGGATACCGCCATCGCCTCCATCGAGGCGGTGACCGCCGGGCTGCTGGCGCGCTACAGCATCGTGGACCTCAACATCGACAACCCGCAGATGGAGAGCATCATCGCGCAGATCTACGAGGCCGCCCGGCCCGGGGCGGAATAAGCCGTGGCCTCCCTGCGGCGCTGGCTTTTCGTCTCGCGCATCTCCGCCCGGCAGCAGCTCACCTACCGGAGCGAGTTCCTCCTGCGGGCCGTCTCCATGGTCCTCTTCATGGGCATCTTCATCGCGCTCTGGCGGACGGTCTACAGCCTCGAGGGCGGCGCGATGAGCGGCTACACCCTGCGCGACATCGTCTGGTATCTGGCGATGACGGAAACCGTGGCCCTCTCCACCTCGCGGATCTTCGTGGAGATGGGGGAGACGGTGCGCTCGGGCGCGGTGGCCTACACCCTCACTCGACCCATCCCTTATCCGCTGCTTCAGGTCCTCGGCTCGCTGGGGGATTCCGCCCCGCGCTTCCTGCTCAACTTGCTCACGGCGGCGCTGGTGGCGACAGTGGGCGTGGGGCTGGGTGCGGGCAGCTGGGCGGGTCTCGGGGCCTTCTTCCTGCTGGCCTGGCTGGCCCTGCTGCTCGACGCGCTCATCGCCGTGCTCATCGGGCTGCTGGCCTTCTGGATGGAGGAAACGACGCCCATCTTCTGGATCTACCAGAAGTTGCTCTTCACCGTGGGCGGGCTCTTTCTGCCGTTGGAGTTCTTCCCCGGCTGGCTGCAAAACGTCGCCCGCTGGCTGCCCTTCCAATTCATTGCCTACGCGCCGGCCCGGGCCTTCGTGGCCTTCACGCCGGTTGAGGTGGCGGGGGCGCTACAGGGCCAGGCGCTCTACATCGGCGGGCTGGCCCTGCTCGTAGCGGCGGTCTGGCGGGTGGCCCAGCGGCGCCTGGTGATCCAGGGGGGTTGAATGAAGGCCCTGCGACTGACGGCGCGGTACGTGCGGCACAACCTGATGGCGGCGATGGCCTACCGGGGCGCTTTCCTGCTCCAGGTCTTCGGGATGCTGCTCAACAACGCCATGCTCCTCGTCTTCTGGACGCTGCTCTTCACGCGCATCCCCCTCATCAACGGCTGGGATCTGACGGGCGTGGTGCTCATCTACGCCGTGACGGCGGCGGGCTTCGGCCTGACGGTGGTGGTCTTCGGGAACACCACCCGGGTGGCGCAGACCATCGCCTCGGGCGACCTGGATTACTACCTGGCCCTGCCCGCCGATCCGCTGCTCCACCTGCTCAGCGCGCGGATGGTCCTGCCGGGCTGGGGCGACATCCTCTTCGGCGTGGCCCTCTACGCCCTCGTGTTGCCCCATCCGTGGCGGAGTGCCCCCCTCTTCCTGCTGCTGATGGTGCTGGTCGCCGTCATCTTCACCTCGGTGGGGGTGCTGGCGGGCGCCCTCGCCTTCTGGGTGGGACAGGCGCAGGATCTGGCGATGCAGCTCTTCAATGCCACCCTCGCCTTCAGCCTCTATCCCATCGACATCTTCTCGGGCATGGTGCGGGTCTTCCTCTACACCCTCCTGCCGGCGGCCTTCATCGGCTCGGTGCCGGCGCGGCTGCTGCTGGAGTTCGATGGGCAGCGGCTGGCGCTGCTGCTGGCCTTCGCCGGGGGCATCGCGCTGCTGGCCCGCTGGGCCTTCTATCGGGGCCTGCGCCGCTACGAATCGGGCAATCTCATCACCGCCCGGGGGTAGGGCGGGATCGCCGAGCCCGCCGAAGAGCGGACGCCTCGGCGAGGCGTCCCTACCGGGGATGTCCCTACCGGGGGTGTCCCTACCATTATTACCCAGGAGGAAACAGAATGACCACACTCGAACACTTTATCGACCGGCTGAAGGGCGGCGAGGTGGAATTCTACACCCGCCACCAGGAGGAAGAATGGGGCTGCCGGCACCTTGGCGGGGGGCAGTTCGTGAAGTGGAGCCGTAATCCCTTCACGGGGCAGCAGACAGAAGAGCTGCTTACCGAGACCCAGGTGCGCCGCCTCTTCGGGCGCTATTCCCCCGAAAGACTGCTGGCCTCCCTCGTCGAGCGAAAGGGGTGACCCCATGACGCACGATGCCTATCGACGCCTGGCCCGGCGCCTGGACGAATTCCCGGAGGGCTTCCCGGCGACGGAAAGCGGGGTAGAGCTGCGCTTGCTCGCCCACCTCTTCACGCCGGAGGAGGCGGCGCTCGCCGCCGAGCTCCCCTTTACGCTGGAGACCGCACCCCGGCTAGCGGAGCGCCTGGATGCCGATCCCCGCACCACGCGCAGCGCGCTGAAGGAGCTGGCCCGCCGGGGCCTGATCAGGGCGGGCCGCGCGCCCGAGGGGCTGGGCTACGCGCTGCTTCCCTTCGTCGTGGGGATCTACGAGCTCCAGGTTGCGACCATCGACGAGGAGCTGGCCCGACTCTTCGAGGCATACTATCATGAGGCCTTCGGGAAGATGATAGCGGTGCAGCCGCCTGTTCACCGCGTTATCCCCATCGGCGAGAGCGTGCGGGCGGAGATGGAGATCGCACCCTACGAGAGCGCCGCCGCCATCGTAGAGGGCGCCCGGGCCTGGGGCGTGGCCGATTGCGTCTGCCGCAAGCAGCAGGCCCTCATCGGAGAGCCCTGCGAGCATCCGGTGGACGTCTGCATGCTCCTCAGCGAGACGGCGGGCACCTTCGGGGATCCGGCGAACCCGCCGGTGGATGCGACTGTTCGTCCCCTCACCCGCGAGCAGGCGCTGGAGACGCTGGACCGCGCCGCCGCTGCGGGGCTGGTGCATTCCGTCACCAACACCCGGGAGGGGCTCGCTTACATCTGCAACTGCTGCACCTGCGCCTGCGGCATCCTGCGCGGCCTCGTCGATCTGGGGCTGCGCAACGTCGTCGCGCCCTCCACCTTCGTCTCCTCCGCCGACGCCGACCTCTGTATCGCCTGCAGCGCCTGCGTGGAGCGCTGTCCCTTCGGCGCGCTGACGCTGGAGGAGACCATCGCCGTGGACGCGCTGCGCTGTGTGGGCTGCGGCGTCTGCGTCATCGCCTGCCCGGTCGGGGCCTTGCACCTGGAGCGGCGCCCGGAAGACGACCGTCTCGTCCCGCCCGCAACCCTCGCCGACTGGCGTGCGGCACGGGAGAAACAGCGCGGCGCCTGAACAGGCCCTCTAGGGATTACAATCGTTCCTGTTGGCCCCCCCGTGACGTTCCCGTGACGTTACCCACGTACAATAAACCCATCTTTGAAACGGAGAGTTTTGCACGTTGGCACGTGTGAACGTAATCACGTAACGACTCCAGACAAAAAGGAGCAACGCATGAGCTACGAAATTATCGAAGGGTCGCCCTACCGGGGCGAAATTCACATCCTGACGGAGGCCGCCGACCTGGATGCGCTGCCCGTCGCCGGGCAGAAGCTGCTCACGCTCTATCAGCTGGAGCAGTTCCGCGACTTTCCCGGCGCGTTGCTGGCGCTAGCGGAGTCGGCGGAGCTACCCTACGTCGCCGGGTGGTTGCGGGCATTGGCGCAGGCTCAAGCGCGCCATCTGGAAGTCTGCCTGACCGAATACGCTGCGCCACAGGTCTTCGTGCGCTACACCGTCACCGAGAAGTGGACCCCCGCGCTGAGCTTCCAGCCCGTACACGATCTACCCTACAAGACGCCGGCGCTGTTGCGCCAGGTCTACGCACTGTTAGGAAAGATCAACTTCGATGGCTACGGCTACGCGGGCGGCATGCTCTGTCCGCCCGACAACTACCCGGATTTGGGCAGCTACAAAAAGTGGCGCGACGAGACTATGCCCGATTACGATGGCTTTATGGCGTTCTACCAAAGATGGACGGGCGACCTATTGCTGGTCAACGATGAAGGGCAGGTGGGCTGGTGGGTTCACGATGACGCCGAGAAATGTCAGATCATCGGCAC
>NPIE01005599.1_pt2 | contig 15428 bp, 14 predicted proteins | sample 8637661 | NCBI WGS metagenome assembly NPIE01 (sample SAMN07420842, study PRJNA396082) | bioreactor metagenome | isolation source: sample BA12 brine-fed electro-methanogenic bioreactor BA | place: Japan: Kochi | collected 2016-12-09 | reverse complement strand
TTACACAAACTTCTTTACACCGCCGCAACGGGCCGAAAAAAAGGGTGAGTCCGAAAACTCACCCCTTCCTTCCTTCTTTCTTTCTGTCTCTGAACCGGGTTCTCGGCTCAGCGGTCTTCCCATTTGGCAGGGCGCTTGGCGATGAAAGCCTCAAGCCCTTCCACGGCGTCGTGGGTGGACATCAGCTCCTCGAGGTACAATTGTTCCACCGCCGCGATTTTCTCTTTGATGCGTTCAAAGGTTCCGATTCGTGCCGCACGCACGGCGAAGCGCAGAGTACTGGCGCTGACCGGTGCCAGGTGTTCTTGGAAATAGGCGAGGGCCGCCTGTTCGGGATCCTCGGCCAGGGTGCTGACCAGGCCGATGCGGTAAGCCTCCTCGGCGGCGATGCTGCGTCCGGAAAACAGCAGATCCTCGGCCTGGGCCTGGCCGATGCGTTCGGGCAACAGGCAGGAGGCGGCCGGGGCAAAGACCGCGAGCTTGATCTCGGGCTGCCCCAGCATCGCGCTCGGGGCGGCGAAGATCAGGTGGCCTGCGGCCACGACCTCGAGGCCGCCTCCCAGGCATTGGCCGCGCACCGCCACCAGGATCGGCACCGGGCTCTCAAGCATCTGCAGGATCAGGGCATGCAGGCTGCGCAGCATCTGCGCGCAGGATCCGGGCAGGTGTTCCTCCACGCTGGCGCCAAAGCTGAAGTGGGGGCCTTCGGCATCGAGCAGCACGCCACGCAGCCGGGCACTGGGGAGGTGTTCGGTGAGTGCCGCCTGCAGCGCAGCGATCATGGCGGCATCGACGATATTGGCCTTGGGTCGGGCCAGGCGCAGGCGCAGCAGCTTGCCGTCCTGCTCCAGCCACACTTTGAGAGGACTCTCGCTCATGGTCAGACCCTCCTCTTCGGCATCGGATCAAGGTTTAAGATAGCGACATTCATGGACGACTCCTTATGCGTCGGCATTTCAGGCATTGGGAACCAGGATGGCACGCCGCGTCAGTTTATGGGCGTGGGCAGCGGCAAAAACATCGTTGATTTTCTCCAGCGGATGGCGCTCGACGAACGGGGCCAGGGCGATCTTGCGATCCAGCACCAGGTCGAGAGCCTGGGGGTAGAGTTCGGTCAGGCAGCCCCAGTTCCCCAGGGCCCGGGCGTGGAAGGCCATCAGGTTCGAGAGGCGCAGTTCCACCTTGTCCATGGTGAAGCCCACCACCGACAGGGTCGCGCCATAGGTGAGCAGGCTGTAGGCGGTTTCCTGGCCGGCGGCGGTACCCGAGCATTCAAAGATTTTCCAACCCGCTCCAGGCAGCCCTTTTTCCTTGACGAAACCCTGGATCGCCTTTTTCAGGTCGCGGCCCTGGATTTCGCGAACGTTAAGGGTGAGTGCGGCCCCGTATTGAGCCATGGTATCGAGCTTCGCCTGGTCGACGTCAAGAGCCACGACCGTGGCCCCAAAGGCATTGGCGATCTGCACCGCATAGCCGCCGACCCCGCCGACCCCAACCACGATGGCCAAATCGCCGGCTTTCACTTCGGCCTGCACCGCCGCCTGATAGGGCGTGGTCACCGCGTCGGCCACCACCGAGACGTCGGCCAGTTGCAGGTCGGCTGCCGTCAACCGTTTCTCATCCACCGGGCAGAGGCCGCGGGCCGGCACCTGGATGTGGGTGGCAAAGCCGCCGTGGATGTCGTTGCCCGGCATCTGCTGCGCGCGGCAGATGGTGCCGTGTCCAGACCTGCAAAGCTCGCACTCCCCGCAGGGCATCACCGCGGGAACGATCACCGCCTTGCCCTGCCAGGACTCCGCTCCGGGCCCGGCGGCGATCACCCGGCCGCTGATTTCGTGGCCCAGGGTCAACGGCAGCTCATGATTGACGCGCACACCGTCGTAGTAGAAGCCGAGATCCGTGTGGCATACCCCGCAACCGGCCACCTCGACCACCACCTCCCCGGCGCCGGGGGGGGACGGATCGAACTCAGCCTTCATCATGGGCTCACCAACGGCCTTCATCAGCCAGCGATGCGGTACTTTTGTCATCGGTCTTCCTCCTTTGTCCTCATCCGGGTTGCATATTGATGGTGGAATTCAACCTCCCCTGAGATGTCCGGCAGCTGGCCGGCGGGAAGGTTCACGATCTGCCCTGATGGGTAAAGCGGTACCATAATACTAATTTATAAGTCAAGGAAATATTGGCCGCGAAGCCGAAAGCCTGTTTTTATCTTTGCCTCAAATTACTGGTTCAGTACAGAACGCTTCCATCCTCTCGCGGATGTCGGGTGGAATTTCCCGCGATGCCACTCCTTCGGCGACCAGATTGGCCGAGACAACGGTGATTTCGCCGGCGAGACGTTCCTCGCCCGCGCAGCTGGCGCGCAAGACTATGGTCAGGGACTTTACGCCGAGCTTGCGCACCTCCAGAGACAATTCCAGGACCTCCTCGAGGCGGCTGGCCTTTTTGAAATCCACTTGCAGGTTGACGATAGGAAAGCCGATTTTGCGGTCTTGATGCATCTTCCCCAGGGAAACGCCCAAAGCTTCCGCGCACCAGTCCTCGAACAGACGGTGGAGCATCAGAATATAGCAGGGGTAGAAGACGATCCCGGCCGAATCGCAATCTTCGAACCGGATCCTATAAGGACGGACAAAACGGGCCATGGCGGAGACCTCCTCGGAATTCATGAAATAATCGAGTCATGAATCAGTAACGCAGCGTTCAAGGCTAGGGCAGGTTCATCCTACCGATTCCACTTTTCCAGGGCCAGAAAAAAGCCCGCCTCGCGGCGGGCCTTGGCAAAAGGGGGGCTGGAACTAAAGGGTCTTGAGCATTTTTTCCAGAAAGTCGTTCCCGATCTGATTTTTCCACGCATCATAGATAGGGGCCGACAGCTCGATGAGCTTTTGCTGATCCTGCTGCGAAAGCTTGAAGAACTGGATTCCCTCAGCCTTGGCTTTGGCGATCAGTTCGTCCTCTTGCTTCTGGTTGGCAATGCGGGCCTTGGCGCTCTCCTCCTCGATGACCTCGATCAGGATCTTCTGCAGATCCGAGGGGAGTTTGTCGAAATAGCGTTTGTTGATCATATGGATAAAGAGGCCCTGCATGTAGTTGACCTCGGTGAAATATTTGAGCACTTCGAATTTCTTGGTGATGCTGCAGGTGATGGCGGTCTGGTCAAGGCCGTTGATGACGCCGGTTTGCAGGGCCTGGGAGACGTCGGGCCAGGGCATGACGGTGAATTTCAGGCCCCAGTTTTTGAAAATGTCTGCGCTGACCGGGGCCTCGGCGATGCGGAAGTTGACCTTTTTTGCATCTTCTAGGGATTTGACCGGGGTGGTGCTTCCCCAGCCGTAGCTGCCGTAGCCGACAACATCGACCGTCATGATCCCCTGGCGCAGGGTGCTTTCGCTGAATTCCTTCCACAGTTCCCGGTTGTGACGGAATTTTTCCAGCTTGTCGAGGTTCTCCAGAAGGTAGGGGAGACTGGCCACGGCCATCTTGGGGGCGATATTGACGGCCGCGACATTGGAGAGGAGGGTGCCGTTGACTGCCCCCATCTTCAACTTGTTGATGACATCCCTCTCCCCGCCGAGTTGGCCCAGAGGGCGAAAGTCGACATAGAGTCTCCCTCCGCTGCGCTCCCAGACCTTGTCGCGAATTCGGTAGCCATGGGCAACGGACTCCTGGGCCGGATGGGTAATGTTGGCGAGCAGATAGGTATACTGGGCGGTGCTGGGATCGAACTTGGGTTTGTAGTCCTCGAGGGGGTCGCCGGCGAAGGCCGTCGTGCAACTTACGGCGATAGCAAGACAGATCGAGAAGAAACGGGTAACGAATCTGGATGTCATGACGTACGCTCCTTTTTCTTGTTCGAGGTTGGGATGCCCATGGCCAGTAAAAGTTTTAGAAAATGTATCGGCCCAGCTCCTTTGCGGCTTGCGCCAGCCGCTGCTTGGCCGGTAACAAGCCCTCCCCCGCATAGGCTGACAGGGACGCAATCGTCCTCTGCTGGGCCCGCAGCGACTCTCCATGCAGGGTATAGGCGCTGCAGCGGGTTGCTGCCAGGTAAAACTGCCCGGCCCGCTCGAAGGTTGCGACCTCGACTACCGCCTGCAGGAGGGCTTTTTTCTGGTCGCTCGCGCCCGCAAAACCCTGCCTGGCCCGCAGCAGGACGCTTTCCAGGGTGAAGATGCCAATGATCATGTCCGCAATCGCCAATAGCACTTCCTGGGAGTCTCGCGCAGGTTCGGCGGTTCCGAACAGGGCGAGCACGAGGGTCTTGAGCTTGGCCAGCAGGGAAAACTCGGCCGCGAAGGGGCCTGATTTCTGGGCCGCCGCGCCCGCCTCGGCCCCGAGTCGCGCCCGGGCGGCCTGGACGCTGCCCCACAGATCGAAGCTGCCGCTTTCGGCCCGGCGCAGTAGCAGGGTGGGGATGAGGATTCGGTTGATCTCGTTGGTCCCCTCGAAGATGCGCTGGATGCGCTCGTCGCGGTAATAGCGCTCGGCCGGATATTCGCTGACGTAGCCGTAGCCGCCATGGATCTGGACCACCTCGTCGGCCACGAAGGCCAGAATGTCGGTACAGCAGACCTTGGCGATCGCGCACTCGCCGGCGTATTCCTCGATGGCCTTCTGGTAGCGCTCGTAATAGTCGGCCCCGGTGCGGTCGAGGGTCGCGATGCGTTCATCGATCAGCCCCGACACGCGATAGACGACGGACTCGGCGGCAAAGGTAGCCGCCACCATATCCGCCAGTTTCTCGCGGATGGCGCCGAAGTCGCCGATGACCTTACCGAACTGCTTGCGCTCGCCGGCATAGCCGGCGGCTTCGGCAAAGGCCCCCTTGGCCATGCCGGTGACCGTGGCGGCCACCTTCAGGCGTCCGACGTTGAGGACGTTGAAGGCGATCTTGTGCCCCTTGCCCGGCTCGCCCAGCAGATTCTCCACCGGCACCCGCACGTCCTGCAGAACAACCTGGGCGGTGGAGGAGCCCTTGAGCCCCATCTTCTTTTCCTCGGGGCCGACCTACAGCCCAGCGGCCCCTTTCTCGACGAGAAACGCCGAGAAGAGCTTGCCGTCGATCTTGGCGAAGACCGTGAACAGGTCGGCGAAGGCGGCGTTGGTGATGAACTGCTTAACGCCGTTTAGCACGTAATGACGGCCATCGGCCGAAAGGGTTGCCGTGGTGCGGGCGCTCAAGGGGTCGCTGCCGCAGTCGGGTTCGGTCAGGCAGTAGGCCCCGATCCACTCCGCGGAGGTGATCTTTTCCAGGTAGCGCTCTTTCTGCGCGGTCGTTCCGTAGTAGACCAGGGGGAGGGAGCCGATACCGGTTTGGCCGCCGTAGGTGATGGAGAAGGACCCGGCCGGGGCGATCTTCTCGGCCAGCAGCATGCTGGTCGCCTTGTCAAGCTCCAGGCCGCCGAACGCTTCTGGGATATCGACGAGGAAGAGTCCCAGTTCGGCGCAGCGCCGCATCTTCTCCACCACCAGGGCGAAGTCCTGGCCTTCGATGCGGTCGAGATCGGGCATGACCTCTTTTTTCACGAACTCCTCGGCCGTTTCGGCGATCTGGCGTTGCTCTGAAGAGAAATCCTCCGGGGAAAAACTGGCCGAGCCGAGGGCGTCAGCCAGTAGGAACTCTCCGCCTTTGGGTAATAAATCCGCCATGGATAGACCTCCTCAATTTGTGCTTGATCAAGCTGCGAACGGCTTATTGCTTTTTGGTGTAGTCGTAGAAGCCCTTGCCCGTCTTGCGCCCGTGGTATCCGGCCTTGACCATGTTGCGGAGCAGCCCCGGCGGGGAGAAGCGGGCTTCTTTCAGGTACTCGTAAAAAATATTCCCGACGTGGAAACCGATATCGGCACCGGCGAAATCCTGGAGTTCGAGAGGGCCCATCGGCATGCCGCAGCCAAGCTTCATGGCGGTGTCGATGTCCTCGGCCGAGGCCACCCCTTCCTCGAGCAGGCGCACCGCGTCGAGCATGTAGGGAACGAGCAGGCGGTTGACGACGAAGCCGGGGGTGTCCTTGCAGGTGATGAAGGTCTTGCCCATTTTTCTGGCCACCTCTTTGGCGACTTCGGTGGTGGCGGCTTCGGTCTGCAGGGCCGGGATGATCTCGACCAGCTTCATCATCGGCACCGGATTGAAGAAATGCATGCCGACGAACTTGGTCGGACGCTTGACCAGGGCCGCCATTTCGGTGATGGCGATCGACGAGGTGTTGGTCGCATAAATCACCTCGTCGCCGCAGACGGCGTCGAGTTTGGCGAAGAGTTGCTTCTTGACCTCGATGTCCTCGAAGACCGCCTCGATGATGAAGGGGACGCCGGCCAGGGTGCTCACCTCGGTGGAGAAGCTGATGCGGCCGAGGGTCTCTTCCATCTGCGCTTCGGTGATTTTCTCCTTCTTGAGCATCCGCTCCAGGCTGGTGGTGATGGTCTTTTTGGCTCGGGCAAAGATCTCCTCGCTGACGTCGACGACCTTGACCTGGAAGCCCGCCTGGGCGGCGACCTGAGTGATCCCGGCGCCCATGCTGCCGGCTCCCGCTACCCCTACCGTCTTGATCTCTTCGATGTTCATCTTTCGTTCTCCTTTACTTTGATTATTGAAAATCACGAAAAAACCTGTTTACCGCAGAGGTCGCAGAGGTCACAGAGGTCGCTGAGAACTGCTGGAGGTTTAAGCTTTTTTCTCTGCGTCCTCTGCGCTCTCTGCGGTGAATCGGTTTTAAAAAAATCATCGGTTTATCGGCTCAAAAAATTCGGCTTGCGCTTCTCGGAGAAGGCGGTCAGCCCCTCTTTGGCATCGTGGGTCTTGAGGTTCTCCAGGCCGTATCTGCGCTCGACGGCCAGGGCCTGTTCCATCGGCAGATCGATCCCCTCGTAGACCGCGGCCTTGATGTAGCCCATGGCCTTGCCGGCGCCGGCGGCGAGCTTGCGGGCGAATTTCATGACCTCGTCCATGAAGGTTTCGGGCTCGATGACCCGGTCGACCAGGCCGATGGCGAGGGCCTCTTCGGGGCCCATGGCCTTGCCGCGCAGCAGGATGTCAAGGGCCTTGGCGAGCCCGACCAGGCGCGGAAGGCGCTGCGTACCCCCGGCGCCGGGAAGGATGCCGAGGGTCGCCTCGGGCAGGCCGATCAGGGCCTTGCCGGCGGCCATGAAGCGATAGTCGCAGGCCATGGCCAGCTCGCAGCCGCCGCCCAGGGCGTGGCCGTTGATGGCGGCGATCACCACCTTGTTCATGCCCGCCAGCAGATTGTTGGCATCCTGCAGCAGCCTGGAGAAGGCCTCGGCCTCGCTCTGACTCTGGGCGGCCATCTCCTTGATGTCGGCCCCGGCGATGAAGGCCTTCTCCAGCGCGCTGGTGATGACCACCACGGTCACGTCCTCCATCTTGGCGACTTCGCTGAAGGCCTCGAACAGCTCACGGCCGAATGCGCCGTTGAGAGGATTGGTGGGCGGGCGGTTGAGGCTGAGGGTCAGGACCCGCTCCTCCTGCTTCATGGTGATGAATTGATATGCCATTTTTCACTCCGATATTGTTTATTGGTATTTGGCCACGAATCGCATTTTACTGCTCACTGCTCACTGCTCACGGCCTTCTACCCGACCTTCAGCACGAGGGCGGCTGCCGTGTCGCCCGCCGCGCAGCCGGCGAACAGCAGGTAGCCGCCCCCCTTGATGGCCAGCTCCTCGATCCCCTCGATGACCTGGCGGGCGCCGGTGGGGGCCTGGGGGTGGCCGTAGATCAGCGACGAGCCGTAGTTGTTCATGCGGTTCACATCCAATCCCATGACCTTGGCCATGACCAGGTCGTTGGCGGCGAAGGGGTTGTGGGTCTTGACGGCGCCGAGGTCCGCGACCTTGATGCCGGCCTTGTCAAGGGCCATCTGGGCCGAAGGGGCCACCGCGGCAGCCATGTGGGCCTTTTGGGCCCGGGAGAAGCCGAAGGAGACCAACTGCACCTCGATGCTGGGATTGGCGCTCAGCTCCCGGGCTTTTTCGCGGGTCGTCACCGAAAGGCCGCAGTTGCCATCGGCCGGATGGGTCTGGGCGCCGAAGGTGTGTACCCCGTCGGGCAGCACGGGCTTGAGTGCGGCGAGACCTTCGGCGGTGCTGGGGGTGACCCCCTCATCGGCCTCGACGGTAAGGGTCTTTTTCTTGGAAACCTGCACCTCGGCGGCGAACATGTAGCGCTTCTGGAAGGCCCGCTCGCCCGCCAGGGCGTCGAGGTACTGCTCATGGCGCCGCAGGGTGATGGCATCGCACTCTTCACGGGTGACGCCGTTTTCCTTGCTGACGTTTTCCGCGGTCTGGATCATGGACGTGCCCCCCCAGGGGTCCTTGGCGACGTTGTCCATGAACCAGTCCTCGGCGATGACCTGGCCGCCCGGGCCGTTGGGGTTGGGCCAACTGGCATGGGGGCCGTTGGAACAGCGGTCGGCCAGCAGGCACCAGCTGTTTTCGAACAGTCCCGTGTCCACACCCATCCCTGCCTGGTAGATGGTGAAGGTCGCGGTCGAACAGGCCTGGCTGACCAAGACCCCGGGGGCCCCGGTGGCGCCCATCAGGGCCGAGGCCCAGGGCCCGCTGTAGAACCACTGCTTCTGGTAGACGGTGCTGCCGACCAGCACGTAGTCGAGCATCTGCGGATCCCACCCCCTGGATTCGAAGAAACGCCTGGAGGTGTTGGCGCCGAAAATAATCGAGTGTTCGTTGGCGAGACTTCCCTGCCAGCGGGCGAAGGGGGTGCTGTAATAGGCTCCGTAGGGGATATAGGCCTTGGTCAACATGGTTCGTTCTCCTGTCGTTTAGGTTGGCTGGGGCGCTGCTTGCCGCGCCCCCGTGTCCTCATTCCCGGTTAAATGACCAGGACCGGGCATTTGACATTGTGGATGACATAGTTTGAGACCTGGCCGAAGAGGAGATTCCGCAGTTCCCCTTCCGCATGACGGCCGATGATCAGAAGGTCGAAATCCCCGCTGTCGGCAAGCTCGCAGATGATCCTGCGGGGAGGTCCGGTCTTCAGGATGGTTTGTTCCACCTGCATCCCCTCGCTGGTAAAGAGGGCTTTTTTTTCTTCCAGGAATTTTTCGGCGGCCTCTTTGGCCCTTTTCCGGTACAGGGCGAAGTCCACCACCGTTTCTCCTTTGTAGGAGATTCTTTCGGGATCGAACACATGAAGCAGGGTCAGGGGGCATTGGATTTTTGACTTCATTTCGAGCAGGGTTTTTACCGTTCTCTTCGAGTTTTTCGAGCTGTCGAGGGGAACCAGCAGCTTCAGGTTTTTCATGGGGCTCTCCTGTGTCCTGGTCATATTAATGCGTGGTGGAAACGCTTTAACCGCCATAGTTATAGATAAGCCTGGGAAGCAGCAGAACCAGATCGGGGCAGTAAGTGAAGAGGCCGAGGAGCAGAATCTGGAGCGCAAGGAAGGGGAAGACCGTTTTGGATACGTACACCAGGTTGCGTTCGGTGAGGGCCCCGGAGATATATAGGCTCACCCCCAGCGGCGGCGTGCAGTACCCGATCCCGAGGTTTACCGTCATCAGCAGCCCGAAGTGCATGGTATCGATGCCGAACCTGGCGAGCAGGGGGAGAAAGATCGGGGTCAGAATCAGGGTGGCCGAAACGATGTCCATGAACATTCCGACGAACAGCAGCAGAAGGTTCACGGCAAACAGGAACAGGTACTTATTGTCGATGCTGCCGACGACGGCGTTGGCGACCTGGTTGGGGATCTGCTCGAAACTGAGATATTCGCCGAAGACCGAGGCCCCGGCCACGATCACCAGCAGGGTCGCCGAGGTCACCGCCGAGGAGACCACGACCTTTTTCACGTCGCGCAGCTTCATGTCGCGGTGGATGACGATCTCGACGAAGAAGGCGTAGAGGCAGCAGACCACCGCCGCCTCGTTGGCGGTGAAGACTCCAGAGTAGATGCCGCCGAAGATCAGCACCGGCAGCAGCAGGGCCCAGATGCTCTCTTTGAGCACGAGTAAGGTCTCACGTACGGTGGGGCGGCTGCGCGGTTGGACGTTCTGCCTGCGGCAGGAGAAAAAAGCATAGAGGGACATGCCCGCCATGATCAGAATTCCGGGCATGAATCCCGTCAGAAAGAGCGCCTCGACGGAATCGTTGGAGACCATCGCGTAGAGGATCATGGAGATCGAAGGGGGGATGATGATCCCGAGAATCGGCGCGCTGGTCATGACCCCGATGCTGAATTTCTCGTCGTATCCCTCATCGACCAGGGCAGGAATCATGAAGCCGCCGATGGCGACCACGGTGGCGACGGCGGAACCCGAGATGGCCCCGAACATGCCGCAGGCGACGATGCCGGCCATGGCCAGCCCTCCCGGCAGCCAGCCGACCATGACGTTGGCCGTATTCACCAGCTTCTGGACGATGCTCCCGGTGGTCATGATGTTGCCGCAGAGAATGAAGAAGAGGACCACGACCAGGGCGAAGTTGTCCATGCTCCGGTACATGACCTCGACGATGATTCTCGGATCGATCCCCGCCGCGAAAACCAGTCCGATGATACCGGTGAGTAGCAGGGACAGGAAGACCGGCACCATGGAGAAGAGCATCCCCAGAAGTGTGAAAAAAAACATATAGGTACTGGTTTCCAAAGGTCATCTCCTCGCGCTGCCGTGATATTTCAGGCGTCGGTGGCGTTCATTTCCCGCCAGTCTTCGACCATGACGAGGAGGGTGCGCAGAATGCTCATCACCCCCAGGACCGGCAGGACCGCATAGAAATACCACTCGGGAATCTGGAGGGTGGTCGTTCTGGCAAACTCGTCCAGGTAGATTTCATAGGTCAGTCCTCCCCCCAGCCAGATCATTATTCCCCCGAAGACGATCATCGAGAGGTGACTGAGCATCGTCAGCGGCATTTTGAACAGGGGAAGAAGCTGCGCCAGGGCATCGATACGGATCAGGGAACGACTGCGGATGGCGGCGCTGCAACCGACATAGGTGGAGATGTACATCGCCTTGCGGACCACTTCGTCCGACCAATAGAGACTGTGCGGGGTCAGCTTGCGCATGGCGATGTTGGTGACGGCGACGATCAGCGCAAGGATCACGGCCAGAAACAGCGACCAGTCTTCGAAGACTGCCAGGATTTTGTCGATTGTTCTAAAAGCCGTTTTCTGCATGAGACTCCTTTGCGCCGGATGGCAAGGCAGGGCTTGCGCGTTACAGAACGATGACCTCCGATCCCGGCGGCTGTTCATACAATCTCTCCACCAGGTCCTTGCGCCTTTCCAGAGCCGCTCTCTGGTTGATATATCCCTTGTCGGTGATTTCATTGGCGTCGATCGAGGGCGGCTCGGTCAAGAGCAGGATCCGCCGAACCCGGGTGGAGGAGCCCTCCTGGCCGGCGTTGTATTGGGTTAACCTCTTTCGCAGATGGTCCAGAATTTCATTGCGCCGCAGAAGAGTCTCGACAGGGCTCTCGAAGTCCCGACAGAGATCCCGGCAGGCCTGAAGGTTGGGCCAGGCGAGGATGCCGGCGAACTCCCGGTCCTGCCCGGTGACGAGGGCATCCTGCAGCAGGGGGGCCGCAGCGTTCAGAACCCCCAGCCTCAGTCCTCCAACGTGTACCCAGGTCCCGGTACTCAACTTGAAGTCCTCGGCGACTCGGCCGTTGAAGGCGATTCCCGCTCGCGGATTTTCGGGATCGACGAAGGTTCCGGCATCGCCGATCTTGTAGAATCCATCCTCATCGAAGGCTGCCTCCGTCAGGTCCGGGCGGTTGAGATAACCGGGGGTAACGTTCGGCCCCTTGACCCGCAGTTCCAGCTTCCCGTTATTGGGGACCATCTTGAGGGTGACCCCCGGACAAGGAATTCCAATGACCCCGGCCTTCTCCAGAGGAAAGTGGGCTGCGGTGGCCATCGGCGAGGTTTCGGTCGAGCCCCAGGAGGAGGTCATGATGATCTTTCTGCCGGTGGTTCGGATGGCGAGATTCTCGAGCCGCCGCCAGAGATCCTGGGAGAGGGCCGCCCCGGCGTAGAAGATGAGCTGCAGCCGTTTAAAGAAATTGCGGCACAGGTTCTCGTCTTTTTCGAGATAGGGCAGGAGCATGGCATAGCCGGCCGGTACGTTGAAATAGATGGTGGGTGAAATCTCTGCCAGGTTCTTCACCGTCTGTTCGATCAGCCCGGCCACCGGTTTGCCGCCGTCGATGTACAGGGTGCCTCCTCTTTTGAGGATATGATTGAAGTTGTGATTCCCTCCGAAGGTGTGATTCCAGGGGAGCCAGTCGACCAGGACCGGCGGGGTTTTGCCAGTGAATGGCCATACTTGTGCCAGCATCTGCTGGTTAGCGCAGAGCATGCCGTGGGTGTTGATGATCCCTTTGGGCAGTCCGGTCGATCCCGAGGAAAAAAGGATTTTGGCACAGCTGTTGGAAACCACTCGGGAGAAGGCTTCCTCCACGTCTTTGGTGGCGGCGGTTGCCAGCAGGTCGGCGAAGGGGGTGGCGGCAATTCCCGGAATGTCGCCACCGGCGGTCACCACCTCCACCCCGCAGAGATCAAGGGCGCCAAGCGCCCGCTCAAAGGTTTCGCCCTGTTCGGCAAAAACCAATGCCGGCCGCACTTCTTCGAAGATGTATTTGAGCTTGGCGTGATCCTGGCTGAGCAGCGAGTAGGCGACGGAAACGGGTGCCATCGGAACGCCAGCGAGAAACCCGCCGAGCATGAGCAGGGCGTGGTCGATGGAATTGCCGGAAAGGACCATGACCGGCCGTTGCGGGCCCAGGCGCCGGTTGATCAGGGCCTGGGCGATGGAGTCGGCCAGGCGTCCGGCCTCCCCATATGTCAAGAGACGCCAGCGCCCCTCGGCATCCCTTTCACCGAGGAATACCCTTTCGGGAACCTCGCTGGCCCAGCGGCGCAGCATCACCCCGAGATTTTTCTCGTAGGGGGCAAGGGGCAGGGGAGAACTCAGGAGGTAGCCCCCATCGGGGGTCGCTGTCACCTGGACCTCCGGAGGTGCAAAATCGATTGGTGCGAATTCCGGTTGAATTTTTCTCTCGGCGACGGGATTTTCTGGAGACGTTAACGGTGGGGTGGTGACCGAGGCGGCATGAGTCTGTTTCATTGGCTGCTCTCCATCCTTCGTTGATCGGGCCTATCTTCGAACTTCAGTGCTACCGCAAAGACATTCTCCCTGCCTCCGCCAACGGTCGCTTGGCCTCAGGGAGTCATGCTAATAAGAACAGTATTTTGCAAAATGCATCCCAAGCCATAGAGAGACATCAATAACTTTTTAAGTAATTAAAAAATAAAGATAAAAATACAGAACAGAATTTTACTGACTACGGCTGGCGAAAGGCCGTCTACTTTATTTCGGAGTTTGTTGGGCATTGTTCGGTGGTGTCTTCGGCAGGAGGAGGGCGTAAGTGTCTGGGGTTGGGAGGTGGGGAGGGTGGGTCCGAAATTCCGGAGGAGCTACGGTAATTCGGAGGAATGTTTCCGGTGTATTCCCAGCTTCTTCATCTTCGAATCGAGGGTGGTCGGTTTAAGGCCCAGGATGGCCGCTGCTCCGTTCGGGCCTCGAACGCGCCACCCCGATTTTTCCATGACGGAAAGGATGTGTGCCCTTGCCATTTCCTCAAGAGTTATTGCCTGAGAAGATGCCGGTGCGGAGGAGGTGTCGGGCAACTCCACGCACAGGGTGGGAGAGTTGCTCAGAATCATGGCTCTTTCGATCATGTTCCGCAACTCCCTGACGTTGCCGGGCCAGGGGTAGCGTTCTAGGGCCTCCATGTTTTTTCTTGGAATCCGTTCAATGGTCTTTCCGAAGACATGGCCGAACTCCTTGACCATGGACCAGGCCAGCAGCGGGATGTCCTCCCGGCGCTCCCGCAGGGGGGGGACGGCAATGGGGAAGACATTCAGGCGATAGTAGAGGTCTTCCCGAAATCTCCCTTCCTTGACGGCGCTGGCGAGGTTGCGGTTGGACGCGGCGATCACCCGGGCGTCAACATCGATGGGCCGAGTGCTTCCCAGTCGCTCAAGTTGCCCCTCCTGCAGGACCCGCAGCAGCTTGGCCTGCAGTGAGGGGCTGAGATCGCCTATTTCGTCGAGAAACAGCGTTCCCCGGTCGGCTTCTTCGATAAAGCCTTTCTGGGCCTGCACCGCACCGGTGAACGCCCCCTTGACGTGACCGAAGAGCTGGCTCTCGAGCAGGTGTTCGGAGAGGGCCGCACAATTGATGGCCAGAAAGCGGTTGCCCGAACGGGGGCTGGAATAGTGGATGGCTCCGGCGATCAGTTCCTTGCCGGTACCGCTCTCGCCGAGAATCAGCACGCTCGAATCGGTTTCCGCCACCCGCAGGGCGAGATCGTAGACCTCGGCGAAGCGGGGGCTCTGGAATACCGGGGGATCGGGCGTGACCCGCTCCCGGAGCTCTTTTTTCAGCGAGGAGTTCTCCTGCCGCAGCCGCTCTCCCTCGAGGCAGTGCTGGACCAGGGCATAGAGCTTCTCCTGGGGAAAGGGCTTGGCGAGGTAGTCGTAGGCGCCCAGCTTCATCGCCTCCACCGCCGACTCGATGGTGCCGTGACCGGTCATCATCACCACCGGGATGGCCGGCCGGGCCTGCTTGACCCGGCGCAGGGCCTCGATGCCGTCCAGCTCGGGCATCTTGATATCGAGCAGCACCAGGTCGGCCGGGCTCTCCGTGTCCTCAAGCCGCTTGATCAGGGCCAGGGGGCTGGCAAAGGCGTCCACCTGGTATCCCCAGCTGCCCAGCATCTTGCCCAGGTAGCGCCGCATTCCCTCTTCGTCGTCGCAGACCAGAATCCTGTTTTCCATGCTCCCTCTGTTCTCCCCGGCTGGCAGGTTCCAAAGTGGCATCATAACCGTAAACCTCGCCGCAAGGGAAGATCTTTGCCCAAAAAAGCTCTTTGTTTCTCAGCTCTTCTGGATACTCCCGGGTGGGTAGGTTTGACCCGGGTGGGTCGAAAGTATCCAGCTCCCGGTCGCTGCCCGGCGGCTCCGGAGGTGTCGACTGTATACCGTAAACATCTGTTTTGCCTGTTAGAAAACTGTTAGGGCTATGTTGTAGACGATTTGGCACAGGTGTTGCCCATAGAGCCGTCATTCAAAGTGCTATGCAGGTTCTGCATAAAAATCAAGACAGCTGAAAGGAGAGAGTCACATGGGCATTTCCCGGAGGAACTTCCTCAAGGGCGGCGGCCTGGCGGCCGGCACCCTGGCGGTAACCGGCAAGCCGGTTCGGGCCAGCGTCGATTCGCCCGAACTGAGGACCAAGGGGCTGCAGACCACCACCACCGTCTGCCCCTACTGCGCGGTCGGTTGCGGCATGATCGTCCATACCAAGAACGGCAAGATCGTCAACATCGAGGGGGATCCCGAGCATCCGATCAACCAGGGTTCGCTCTGCTCCAAGGGCAGCGCC
>NPIE01018644.1_pt1 | contig 15435 bp, 12 predicted proteins | sample 8637661 | NCBI WGS metagenome assembly NPIE01 (sample SAMN07420842, study PRJNA396082) | bioreactor metagenome | isolation source: sample BA12 brine-fed electro-methanogenic bioreactor BA | place: Japan: Kochi | collected 2016-12-09 | reverse complement strand
GGTGTCGGCGATGATGATGCCGCGTTCGCGCGCATAGCCGGCTGCGCGCAGGTAGATCGAGACACTGATATCGCGGATCCGGATCGCCAGGTCTGGGCCGACCAGTTCCTGCATGCGCTGGAAATCGATGTTCTGGTCGTGGTCGCCGAGCTGTTCCTTGGTCGACGGGGTGAAGATCGGCTCGGGCAGCCGCGCAGCCTGCTGCAGCCCGGCGGGCAGACTCACCCCGGAAATTGCGCCCGAGGCCTGGTAATCCTTCCAGCCCGACCCGGCCAGGTAGCCGCGCACGATGGCCTCGACCGGCAGCGGCTTGAGGGCGCGCACCAGCATCGCGCGTGGCGCGACCCGTGCGGCCAGCTCGGCATCGCCGAGAATTGCAGCCAGGTCGCCGTCGAGCAGGTGATTGCGGACCAAGTCATCGAACTGGCTGAACCAGAACTTCGAGATCCGGGTCAGGACCTCGCCCTTGCCGGGGATCGGGTCGGGCAGCACCACGTCGAAGGCGCTGAGCCGATCCGAGGCGATGATCAGCAGCCGCTCGGCGTCGACCCGGTAGATATCGCGCACCTTGCCTTGATGCAGCAATTCAAGCGGAATCTCGGGGAGTGTTGCGGGAGAGTCGGCCACGGTCAGCCTGTAGAATTGGTGAACCCTTGAAAATTATACGCGTGTCCCATGCCCCAGCCGCTTGTCATCGCCCCGTCCATCCTGTCCGCAGATTTTGCCCGTCTCGGTGAGGAGGTCCGCGCCGTGCTCGATGCCGGCGCCGACTGGGTCCATTTCGACGTGATGGACAACCACTACGTGCCCAACCTGACCATCGGCCCGATGGTGTGCAAGGCGCTGCGCGATTACGGCATCAGCGCGCCGATCGACGTCCACCTGATGGTCAAGCCGGTTGACCGGATCATTCCCGACTTCGCCGCCGCCGGCGCCAGCCTGATCAGCTTCCACCCCGAAGCCAGCGAGCATGTCGACCGGACCCTGGCGCTGATCCGCGAGAGCGGCTGCCGGGCCGGCCTGGTGTTCAACCCGGCCACGCCGCTGGACGTGCTCGAATGGGTGATCGACAAGGTCGACCTGGTGCTGGTCATGTCGGTCAACCCCGGCTTCGGCGGCCAGAAGTTCATCCCCGCGGCGCTGGACAAGCTGAAGCGCGCACGCGCGATCATCGATGCCAGCGGTCGCGACATCCGGCTCGAAGTCGACGGCGGCGTCAAGACCGACAACGCCGCCGAGGTCATCCGCGCCGGCGCCGACACCCTGGTCGCCGGCTCGGCCATCTTCAACGCGCCGGACTACAAGACCGTGATCGACGCGATGCGGCGCGCGGGGATGGTTTGAGGGAGGATTCAGTTTTCAGGCTGCGGCATGCCACTGCCCGTGCCGGAGATGGGTTGTTTCAGATTCCATGTTTCAGATTTCAGAAAATAGCCTCATGACGATGCCGAGCATCCAGCCAACCCCTCGGTGATGATTGATTGCGTCCGATTCAGTCAGGCCTGATGTTGGTCACGGCGTAAACGATGGCACCAATCGGCATGATGCTCCTTGCCGTCCCTTCCAACATGCCAAGCGCGGGGCCAATCGAAACGGTAGTGTAAAACGCTGCGAAATGGTAGTGAAAAAGGCTGTGAAGTGGTAGTGTGGATGGCCGTGAAGCGGCCTTTTTCGCGCTGATCGCTGTCGGATGTCTGACGCCGAGCAGTCTGGAGAAGTGACACTCATGAATGATTCCTACATTCAGCGCATCGTCGATGTCGAGCTTGATGAGCTTCTGCCTCAATTGCCGGCGATCTCGCTGGAGGGGCCGAAGGGTGTTGGCAAGACGGAAACCGCGAGACGCCGCGCCGAGGTCGTTTATTCACTTGATGATCCCGCCCAACGCGCCGTCCTTGAGGCTGATCCCGCCCGGATCCTGCAAGGTGCCTCGCCGCTACTGGTTGATGAGTGGCAGCGAGTGCCGGAAGTCTGGGACGTGATCCGGCGTGCCGTGGACAGGGGCGCAGGTCCATCGCGATTTTTGCTGACCGGGTCGGCGAGCCCGCGCGAAATTCCCACGCATTCCGGGGCGGGGCGGATCGTCACCGTTCGCATGCGTCCCCTTTCGCTGGCAGAGCGTGGACTGGACACCCCGACTGTAAGCATCGGCGAACTGTTGCGCGGCGGGGCGCCTGTCCTCGAAGGCGAGACGGCAATTCGTCTGGAAAATTACACGGACGAAATTGTGCGTTCCGGCTTTCCCGGCTTGCGCAACTACTCTGGTCGGGCCCTGCGCGCGCAGCTCGATGGCTATCTTCACCGCATCATTGAGCGCGACTTCGAGGAGCAGGGGGTGCCCGTCAGACGGCCGGAGACACTCCGACGCTGGCTGGCGGCCTATGCCGGGGCAACCGCGACCACCGCAAGTTTCGAGGCGATCCGCGACGCAGCAACCGGGGGCGAAGGCGACAAGCCCGCCAAGACGACAACCCAGCCCTGGCGGGATGCGCTCGAGCGGCTGTGGATTGTCGATGCGCTGCCGGCGTGGATGCCGAGTGCGAACCACATGAACCGGCTCGCACAATCTCCCAAGCATCACCTCGCCGACCCAGCGCTCGCCGCGCGTCTTCTTGGTCTGGACGCCAGCGCGCTTCTGGACGGTCGCGAGGGGCGCATCGTTCCGTCCCGGGCCGGATCGATGCTGGGGCGTCTGTTCGAGTCGCTCGTGACGTTGAGCATAAGAACGCTCGCCCAGGTCCATGAAGCCACTCTTCGGCATCTGCGACAGCACAGCGGGGCGACGGAAATCGACCTCATCATCGAGCGGAAAGATGGACGAATCCTGGCGATTGAAGTCAAGCTCGCCCGCACCGTCAGCGATCATGATGTTCGGCCACTGCTGTGGCTGAAGCAGCAGATCGGAGATCAGCTTCTTGATGCGATTGTCGTTCACACCGGCCCGCATGCTTACCGCCGCGATGACGGAATAGGAGTGGTTCCGGCTGCCCTGCTGGGGCTGTAAGCCGAGCGTAACCGGTCATTCCATGCTGTTCTTCCCTATATGAAATTCGCTGGGCAGTCTGCTCCCGAACCCAATCAGGAGCGGCCTATGTCCGAAACGACCCGTAATCGCGGCAGCGCTGAGTAGTGGCGTGCGGCGATCGCCGCGCGAGCGCCCTCAAATTTCCTTGCTCTTCAGCGGTAATTCATCGAACAGGAAACGCTTGCTGTCGGCGTAGTCGATCGGGCAGTCGATCAGGTGGACGCCGTTGCCGTCAAGCGCGGTGGCGAGCAGTTGTTCGAGTTCGGCGACGCCGTGGGCGCGGTGGCCGTAGGCACCGTAGCTTTCGGCATAGCGCACGAAATCCGGATTGCCGAACTGAAGACCGAAGTCGGGCAGGTCCATGTCGGCCTGCTTCCAGCGGATCATGCCGTAGGCGTCGTCGCGCAGGATCAGCACTACCAGGTCCAGCTTCAGCCGCACTGCGGTTTCCATTTCCTGCGAGTTCATCATGAAGCCGCCATCGCCGCAGACCGCGAGCACCTTGCGTTCGGGGTGGATGATCTTTGCCGCCATCGCCACCGGCAGGCCGGCGCCCATGGTGGCCAGCGCGTTGTCCAGCAGCAGGGTGTTGGGCCGCACGGCGCGGTAATTGCGCGCGAACCAGACCTTGTACAGGCCGTTGTCCAGCGACACGATGCCGTCATCGGGCAGCGCATCGCGCACCGCGTGGACCAGCCGGCGCGGGTGGATCGGGAACTGATCGAGTTCGCGCCCGGAGTCGAGGTCCTCGAACAGGGCGCGACGCGCCTTGCTCGCGGCTTCGAAATCCCAGTGCGGTTGCGGCTCCAGCCGTTCGCTGAACTGCCAGATCGCATTGGCGATGTCGCCGGTGACTTCCAGTTGCGGGAAGTAGACCGGGTCGACCTCGGCCGGAAAGAAGTTGACGTGGATGACGGTGCGACGGCCCTTGTTCATGAAGAACGGCGGTTTTTCGACCACATCGTGACCGACATTGATGATGCAGTCGGATTGCTCGATCAGGCGATGGACGAAATCGCCGTCCGACAGCGCGGCGGTGCCCATCCAGCAGTCGTTCGGCTCGCCGAGCACGCCCTTGCCCATTTGCGTGGTGAAGAACGGGATGCGGGTCTTGTCGACAAAGCGCTTGAGCATCTTCGCGGTGAGCTTGCGGTTGGCCCCGGCGCCGCACATCAGCAAGGGCCGGCGCGCACTGCGGATCGCCTCGACTGCGCGTGCGATCGCCTTGTCTTCGGCGATCGGGCGGCGCGCCTGGCTGGCCGGGATCGGCGCGAGATCCTCGGCCGGCTCACGCGCGATGTCCTCGGGCAGTTCCAGGTGCACTGCGCCGGGTCGCTCCTGTTCGGCAATGCGAAACGCTTCACGCACCCGCGCCGGCACGGTCGCGGCTGAGGCGATCTGGTGCGCAGCATGGGTCACCGGCTGCATCACGTCGACCACATCGAGAATCTGGAACCGGCCCTGCTTGGAGGTCTTGATCGGTTTCTGGCCGGTGATCATCAGCATCGGCATCGCGCCGAGCTGGGCGTAGGCGGCCGCAGTGACGAAGTTGGTCGCGCCGGGCCCGAGCGTCGACATGCACACGCCCGGCTGGCCGGTGAGGCGGCCTTCGCAGGCGGCCATGAAGCCTGCGGCCTGCTCGTGCCGGGTCAGGATCAGTTCGATCGAGGATTTCCGGATCGCGTCGAGCAGGTCGAGGTTTTCCTCGCCGGGCACGCCGTAGATTCGGCGCACACCCTCGGCCTCGAGGCATTCGATCATCAATTCGGCGGCGTTGCGGGGCATCGTGAAACTCCTTTTGGACTGCGCACACTACCGTAGCAGACCGCGCTCGATATGGCCGCATTGCGGTCCGGATCGGCGCGTGGCAGGATTAGGCCATGATCGATCCGAAAACCGTCGCCTACCGCGAGCGCTATCGCGCCGAGCACATTCCACCCGGGTACTCCGGGCCGTGGCATTTCGCGCTGATTCTCGGTTTTGTCGGTCTGGTGCTGGCGGTCGGGGTCTGGCAGCTGGATGAGGTCCGGCCGCTGGAGTGGCTGGCGGTGCCGCTGAGCTTTGTCTACGCCAATCTGGCCGAATACCTGGGCCATCGCTTCGTCATGCACCGCCGCCGGCCCGGGCTGGGCCTGATCTACGAGCGCCACACCTTGCAGCACCATCGCTTCTTTACCGACACGGCGATGGAGTACGACTCGTCGCGGGATTTCCGCGCGGTGCTGTTTCCGCCGATGCTGATGATGTTCTTTGCGCTGGGCTTTGCGGTGCCGGCCGGCCTGCTGCTGACCTGGTTGTTCTCGGCCAACGTCGCCTGGCTGTTCGTGATCACGGCGCTCGGCTACTACGGCAGCTACGAGATCCTGCATTTTGCCTACCACCAGCGCGCGGGCTCGTGGATTCTGGCCGTGCCGGGCGTTCGCCGCTTGCGGCGGCTGCATCTGGAGCACCACGACCCGAGCTTGATGCAGCACGCCAATTTCAACATCACCTTTCCGATCTGCGACTGGCTGTTCGGCACCCGGGTTCGGGCCTCGAGCGAGGCGGAAATTGGCTCTCGACCCGATTCGGTCTGACGCCGGGCCCGCGCTTGACGGTCGATCCCGTACCATTCCGACCGAGTCCCCACGTGTACGAGTCCATGAACTATTGGCTGATGAAGTCCGAGCCCGATGTGTTCGGCATCGAGCATCTGAAGTCCCGCCCGAAGCAGACCGAGCCCTGGGACGGGATTCGCAATTACCAGGCGCGCAATTTCATTCGCGATGAAATGAAGAAGGGCGATCGCGCCTTCTTCTACCATTCCAACTGCGCCGAGCCCGGCATTGTCGGCATTGTCGAGATCGCAAGCGATGCCTATCCCGATCCGACCCAGTTCGATGCCGGATCGAAATATTTCGACGCCGGCTCGAAGCCCGAAGATCCGCGCTGGCTGCTGGTGGACGTGCGCTTCGAACGCGAGCTGGCGCGCAACGTGAGCCTGCAGGAGATGAAAGCCCGGGCCGAGGAGTTCGGTGATTTCCGGCTGCTGGCCCGTGGCAATCGCCTCTCGATCCTGCCGCTGACCGAGGCACAATGGAACAAAGTTCTGGAGATGGAGTGCGAATGAGCCAGCAAAGACTGAAAATCGAGGTGGCGCAGGCGGCGCTGAAGCGGGTCGAGGACGGCATGCTGCTGGGTGTCGGCACCGGTTCGACGGTCAACGCCTTCATCGATGCCCTGGCCGAGTCGGGCAAGCGGCTGGAGGCCGCGGTGTCTTCGTCCGAGGCGACCACCGAACGGCTCAAGGCGATCGGCGTGCGCGTGGTCGAATTGAATCACTGCGGCGACCTGGAGCTCTACATCGACGGCGCCGACGAGGTTGACGGTCACCGCCGCCTGATCAAGGGCGGCGGCGCGCTGACGCGCGAGAAGATCATTGCCGGGGCCAGCCGACGCTTCGTCTGCATCGTCGATGCCAGCAAGTGTGTCGGGGTGCTGGGCGAGTTTCCGCTGCCGGTCGAGGTGATTCCGATGGCACGCTCCTTCGTTGCTCGTCAGCTGATGAAGCTCGGCGGGCAGCCCGAGCTGCGCGAAGGCTTCACCACCGACAACGGCAACCCGATTCTGGATGTCCGGGGGCTGGACCTGGTCGATCCGGTCAAGATGGAAGCCGAAATCAACGCGATTCCCGGGGTCGTGACCTGCGGCCTGTTCGCGCGCCGGCCGGCCGACGAAGTGCTGGTGGCCGAAGAATCGGGAATCCGCAGCCTGTGACGACGGCCGGCGCTGCCCGGCCTCCGAGGTCGGATCCGGAATGATCCGGGTGTCGCAGGCATGAAGGTACTGGTCACCGGTGGCGGCGGTTTTCTCGGCCGGGCGGTGGTGCGTGTGCTGCGCGAGCACGGTCACGAAGCGGCCGTGTTCAACCGCTCCGACTACCCGGCGCTGGCCCGCGCGGGGGTCGAGTGTCTGCGCGGCGATCTGGCCGATCGCGCCGCGGTGCGCGCGGCCGTGCGCGGCCGGGATGGCGTGATTCACACCGCGGCCAGAGCGGGTTCGGGGCTGTATCGGCCGGATTTCGTTCGCGCCAATGTCGAAGGTACGCGCAATGTCATCGAGGCCTGCCGGGCGCAGGCGGTCGGAATTCTGGTCCATACCTCCTCGCCCAGCGTGGTGCATGGCGGTGGCGACATCGAGGGCGGCGACGAGTCGCTTCCGTATCCGCGGCATTTTCCGGCGCCGTATCCGGAGACCAAGGCGCTGGCCGAGCGCATCGTGCTGGCGGCAAATGACGCGACGCTGCGCACTGTGGCGCTGCGGCCGCACCTGATCTGGGGGCCGGGCGACAACCACCTGCTGCCGCGCCTGGTCGCGCGCAATCGGGCCGGCCGACTGAGGCTTCCGGCAGCGCACAAGTTGATCGATACCGTGTATATCGACAATGCGGCCGAGGCCCACCGTCTGGCGCTGGAAGACCTGGCAGGCCCGGGCCGGTCGGCCGGCAAGGCGTATTTCATCAGCAACGGCGAGCCGCGCGCGAACGGCGAAATGATTCGCCAGCTGCTCGAAGCGGTCGGCGAGCAGCCGCGTATCGGAAACATCAATGCGCGTCTGGCGATGGCGCTTGCGACCCTGCTCGAGGGCATCTGGCGCGCGTTTCGGGTCCGCCGGGAACCGCCGCTTTCGCGCTTCATGGTCGAACAGCTGGCGACCGCACACTGGTTCGAACTGGCAGCCGCCGAGCGCGATTTCGGCTACCGGCCGCGAATCTCGATCGATGCAGGCCTCCGGCTTCTCGAGCAGGCGGCTACACTTGGCGCCCATGGCTAGAACCACTTCCATCGATCGTCCGACCAGCCGGAATTTCGCATCCTTGCGGGCCTTGCGGCCGTATCTGCGTCGCTACCGTGTGCAGATCGGTCTGATCGCGCTGTTTCTGAGTCTGGCTGCGGCCGGAACCATCGCGATACCGGCCGCCGTGGGGCAGGTGATCGACAAGGGCTTCATGGCCGACGATCCGGACACCATCAACCGCTGGTTCTGGCTGCTGTTCGGTGCCGCCACCGTGATGGCGGTGGCCGGCGGCATGCGTTTCTACTGGGTGTCCTGGCTGGGTCAGCGCGTGGTCACCGACCTCAGGCGCGATGTGTACGCGCGCGTCATCGCGATGGAGCCGGAGTTCTTCGCCACCACCCGCACCGGTGAGGTGCTGTCGCGAATCAATACCGACACCACGCTGATCGAATCGCTGATCGGGTCCAGTGCCTCGGTCGCGGTGCGCAATCTGTTGATGCTGATCGCAAGTTCGGTACTGCTGGTGGTGACCGCGCCGTCACTGGCCGGGGTCATCGGCGGCATGATCCTGCTGATCTTCGTGCCGGTCGCGGTGCTCGGACGCTGGGTCCGGCGGCTGTCGCGCGATGCACAGGATCGGGTCGCCGACTTCTCCGCCCACGGCGATGAAACCATCAATGCCGCCGCCACGGTTCAGGCCTTTGCCCAGGAACGGCGCGAATCGGCGCGCTTCAGCCACGCGGTCGAACGCGCCTTCATGGCCCAGAAGCAGCGCATTCTGGCGACCACGGTGCTGATCGTGCTGGTGATCCTGCTGACCTTCGGTGCCGTCACCTTCGTGCTGTGGCTGGGCGCACATGCCGTGCTCGAGAATCGACTGACGCCGGGACAGCTGAGCCAGTTCGTGTTGTATGCCCTGCTCGCGGCCGGCTCGACCGCATCGCTCAGCGAAGTCTGGGGCGGGGTGCAGCGCGCTGCCGGGGCAATGGAGCGGCTGGCCGAACTGCTCGAGGTCAAGAGCGACATCAAAAGGGCCGAGCAGCCCATGACCTTGCCGAAAGGTCCGATCGGGCTGGAGTTCGACCAGGTGGGTTTCAGCTACCCGGGTCGGCCCGACGTGGTGGTGCTGGATCGGCTGAGCTTTCGCGTCGAGCCCGGTGAAACCGTGGCTCTGGTCGGGCCTTCGGGTGCCGGCAAGAGCACGATCTTTCAACTGATCCTGCGTTTCTACGACCCGGATTCCGGATCCGTGCGGATCGGCGGCGAGGATATCCGCCAGTTCGATCCGGCCGAGCTGCGCGACGCGCTGGGCCTGGTGTCCCAGGACATCGTGCTGTTTTCCGGCTCGGCGGCCGACAATATCCGCTACGGCAGACCCGAGGCCGATCAGGACGCAACGGTCAATGCGGCGCGACAGGCGCATGCGCATGAGTTCATCACGGCGTTGCCGCAAGCCTACGACAGCTTCCTCGGCGAGCGCGGCATCCGCCTGTCCGGCGGCCAGCGTCAGCGCCTCGCGATCGCGCGCGCGATGCTCAAGACGCCGAGCATCCTGCTGCTGGATGAGGCCACCGCCAGTCTCGACGCCGAGAGCGAGCAACTGGTGCAGCGGGCGATCGAGGAGGCCAGTCGGGACCGCACCGTGCTGGTCATCGCGCACCGCCTGGCGACCGTGCGCAATGCCGACCGGATCCTGGTGATCGAGCAGGGAAGGCTGGTGGCCGAAGGACCGCATGACAAGCTGATGCGCGAATCCGAGCTCTACCAGCGTCTGGCCCGGCTGCAGTTTCCGGACGAGGCCGCATCCGCGCGCGAGTCGGCAGTGCACGCATGATCTGCGGTCGAATTGGTCGGCGCGAAACTGAACCTGCCGGCAGCGCGGCAATCAAAATGCAGGAACAAAGCCCTGCCTGAATACGTAGTTGACTCAGTTACGCGGAGAGAGGAAAGGCACGGAACCGCAGATTACGCAGATTCACGCAGATTATTCAGCTCGAATGAAACCAGCCCGGAGAACCCCATGATCCGTATCCAGCGCCCGTCCTTGAACAACACATTCACGAAAACTTCAGCCATCGTCCTTGTTGCGGTGTTGGCGGCCCTGATTTCGGGCTGCGCTGCCACACCCTCCGATTCAGTGCGGATTGCCGATTCCAGGGCCGCGCTGGTGCGCTTTGTCGATCGTGATCCGGGCCTGCAGGAGTGGGTCAATCACGCGCATGGCTACGCCGTGTTCCCGAGTGTCGGAAAAGCAGGCTTCGGTGTCGGCGGGTCCTATGGCAACGGCATCGTGTTCGAGCGCAGCCAGCCGGTCGGCGTGGCCAGCATGATCCAGGGCACGATCGGGTTGCAGATCGGGGCGCAGAATTTCTCCCAGGTGATCTTCTTCCAGGACGAGGCCGCGCTGCGAACCTTCCAGCGTGGCAATTTCGAGTTCTCGGCCCAAGCCACGGCGGTGGTCGTCACCGCCGGTGCTGCTGCAAGTACCAGCTATGAAAAGGGGGTCGCCGTTTTCATCATGAGCCGCGGCGGCTTGATGGCCGAGGCCTCGCTCGGTGGTCAGAAGTTCGACTACCAGCCGCTGTAATCAAGGGGCGTACGGGACCATAAAAGCACGGAACCGCAGATTACGCAGATTGACGCAGATTTTCTTGAATCAGAACCGCACCTGATTACGTAGATGACTCAGCCATTGATCCAGGATCACACACCGTAACTCCATTCCTGGATTTCAGGCTGGCTTCTTGATGTCATACGTAATCAGGAAATGTCATGGAATGAAAGTTCCGGCACGGCCCAGTATTTACCGACATTGAAAACTTGATCAACATCAATTTTCACCAAATTTTCACTTCCCGGATCTTCCTCCGAACGACTCGGTCCTTCAGACTCTGGCGACAGATCGAGCCTGCGGCAGTTAACTGAACTGGTCTGGCAACGATCAACGGAAATCGGCAGGCCAATTGAGGCTTGCCCAACATTTGGGAGCAGATTCATGCCGAAACGCAGAGATGTACTCAAGCTGGGCGCGGTCGCCGGCGGTCTTGGGATGACTTCATCCCATGCCCTGAGCCGAGCTGCGGTGCCTTATAACGGACTGGTCTTTCCGCAGGGCTTTACGCCCGCGATCTGGGACCGGCCCAGCCCGGCCGCGACGCCGTTCAAGGATCCGCTATACCGGATTCCGGTGGCCCAGCCCATCCCGGCGGCCAGCCTGAACCCGCGGCCGGACGGACGACGCCACCAGCGCTTCTACGACTTCGCACCGGCCAAGTTCTATCGCGAAGTGATTGCCGAAACGCGCTGGCAGTATCACAGCGATGCGCCCTACAACCAGGGCTCATGGAGCTACACCATGAACGGTGCCACACCGGGCCCGACCTACCATGCCTATTACGGCGAACCGGTCTTCGTTCGGCGCGAGAACCGTCTGCCGGCGGTTGGAACCGGGAAGGTCCCGTTCGCGCTGCCGTCGACCAGCATGCATCTGCACAATGGTCACACGGCGTCCGAGTCGGACGGCATCCCGACCGATTTCATGAACCCGGGCGAGTTCTGGGATCATCACTATGCCAACTTCCCGGCCGGCAACGATCCGAACGAGATCATGACCACGCTGTGGTACCACGATCACCGGCTGGATTTCACCGCGCCGAACGTGTACGCGGGGCTGGCCGGCTTCTACCTGCTGTTCGATGAGCTCGATTCGAACAACGAGAACGATCCGAATCCGAATGCCTTCCGCCTGCCCAGCGGCGAATACGATATTCCGATGATCTTCCACGATGTCCAGTTCAACGAGGACGGCCAGGGCGTATTCGATTTCTTCGCCGGCGGCGCGCTGCCGGGCGTGAAAGAGAAGAGCCCGACCGACTCATCGCCGTCGACGCTGTATCGCGGTACCGACAACATCACCTTGTTCGGCATGCTCGGCGACAAGATCACGGTCAACCGCATCATCCAGCCGCGGCTGACGGTCGAATCACGCAAGTACCGCTTCCGCCTGCTCAACGGCGGTCCGTCCCGGTTCTACGATTTCTGGCTGCGACTGGAGCGCAACGGCCAGATCATCGAGAACCATCCGGGACTGAAGTTCTACATCCTGACCAACGACGGCAACATGCTGCGCGAGCCGATCGAGGCGCGCAATATCGAGATCTGGGTGGCCAACCGCTATGACGTGATTGTCGACTTCTCGGCCTTCGAACCGGGCGACAGGATCTACCTGGTCAACCGCATGGAAATGCGCCGCGACGGCGCTGGCCCGACGGGTCGGACCCTCGATGAAGGCGATCTGGCGATGCGTTTCGACGTGATCCCGGCGCTTGAGGCCGATCCGAGCCGGATTCCGGATTTCATGCGGGAACTGCCCGCGATCAATATGAGCGAGGTGCGGCGTGAACGCACCTGGGTGTGGGACTACGACAACGGCCTGTGGACGGTCAACGGCAAGCTGATGGACGTCAACCGGATCGATGCCAATATCGAACAGGGCTCGGCCGAGATCTGGACCATCCGCAACGCTGGCAACAGCTGGGCGCACCCGATCCACAGCCATTTCGAGGAATTTCAGATCCTCGAGATCGATGGCAAGCCGGTGCGTGACGGCGATCTCAAGCGCAGCCGCAAGGACATGATCGAACTCGGCCCGAACATGGAAGTGAAGTTCTTTGGTCGTTGGCGTGATTTCTATGGAACGTCCGTGATGCATTGCCACAACGTGGTGCATGAAGATCACGAAATGATGGTGCAGTGGCGCATCGTGCCGCCGGGACAGGGAGATTGATCATGAGCGACAACAAACTGAAGAACACCACCCCGGCCACGCTCGACGAATTCGAGTCGCGACAGCTGCAGGCGCGGCGTCGCTTCATCGCCGGTGTCTCGATGACTGCCGCGGCAAGCCTGCCGATGCTGGCGTTCGCCGGTCTGCCGTCCGCACTGGTCGGTGACCGCACCCACCGGATCATCGAGCAGAGCCGAAGCTCGGGTCTGCCCGATGCCTGGGTCCGTGCCCATGACGGCGGTGACTACCGGTTCTACCAAGACCTGGTGGGTGACCGCGTGGTGCTGATCAACTTCATGTCGATCGCACGCGAGTCGGCCTTGCCGATCACCGCGGCCATGGCCTCGCTGGTCGGTGCGCTGGGCGATCGGATCGGCCGCGACATCCATGCCTATTCGATCAGCTACGACGCGGCCGATACGCCGGAACGTCTCGCAAGCTTTGCCGCCCGGCATGCAGCTCCGAAGGGATGGCGCTTCGTCTCGGCCTCACCCGAGGCAGCGGTTGCGCTGGGCTATCGCCTGTATCGCAGCGAGGGCCGTTTCCGCAGCAGCATGCATGCCGACCTGATCCACTACGGCAATGCCGGTGTCGGTCTGTGGGGCACGATGTCGTCGGAAATCAGCGACCTCGACTTTGCCGTCATGCGCGTCTCCTCGGTACTTCCGGGTGCACCCGCCGGCTCGCGGATGCGCCGCGCCGGACCACGTCGTATCGAAGCCGAAGGGTCGGAGATCCATCACCGCGACCGGACTGCCAAAGTCTGATGCGCGCCCAGCAAGCCGAGGAAAACATCATGATCAAGAACATCAGAACCAGCCTCCTTGTGGCCGCCGTCGGATTCATGGCCGCAATTCCATATGCGTCGGCCCAGCAGGGGCCGCCACCTGAAGTCACCCAGCGCCTGTGCATCCTGCTCGGCATGCTGGGTGGCCCGACGCCCGACTTCTGTCAGGAGCCACCGCCGCCGCCGATCTTCCCGAAGCCGCCGCGTGCCGATGCCTGCCCCGGTCATCCGGGTGTACGTCCCCGGCCTGGATTCTCGACCGTCAGCTTCGACGAGGCTCGGGGTGTGTATGTCGTTGATACACCGCCGACGACCTTCGAGCCGTCCAGTTCCAACGACAATCTGCCGAAAAACCTTTGCCCGACGGTCTACGAGAACGCGCGCAGCGCCAGTGGTGCGGAGATCCCGAACACGCTGCCCTCGACGCGCGACAATCCCTACAACCTGCATCCGGAACCAGTGGTGTCATCGATCGACCCGCGTTCTCCGAGTCAGGACCTGAAAGCGATTCTCGATGCGTTCCGCGCGGCCGCAGCTTCCGGAGAACCGGCCGGTGACGACGAGATCCAGTTCGGTCTCGACATCCTCGAAGGCAATCCGATCGATCGCGCCTATTCCGGCATGCCGCTGCTGCACTACAACGGCCCGAACAAGGTCAAGAAGGTGCAGCCGATCTTCAACGACGAGGGTGTCAAGATCGGTGGTCGGGTCGAGTTGCATCAGGTCTGGTTCGACGGTCGTATCATGGGCGATACCGCGATGCTCGATCCGAGCGACGTGATGGACGTGCCGTGGACCATGGTGGTGCATGCCGATACGCTGACCAACGGGCATGAGGATTTCGCGCCGTTCCAGATGTATTTCGATGATCCGATGGAAACCGGCATGCCGCCGATGCCGCATGTCGCGATGGACATGACCTTCTTTCCGATGGAGGACGGCACCCGGACGACGTTCGAATTGAAGATGGCCCCGGGCCGGTTCTTCAACCTGACCTACTACTGGGGCTGGCGAATTCATCCGCCACGCATTCAGGTGACCGAGAACGTCAACAAGACCGCCGGTGGCCCGACGCTGCTGGAGTGGGAGCAGATGGTGTTCGGCGAGGATCCGATGGGCAGCGAAGAAAACAAGCTTGCGGCGATCGCGATGATCGGCGATCTGGCCCCGGCCAAGCGGCTATGGAACCTGCTGCGCGAGCTGCGTGAGTCGCCGGCCCTGCTCGACGAGGCCGCGGTGGCCGAATTCGAGTCGGCCTTCTACGACTGGCGCAATCGCCTGGCTTTGCCGTCCGGGATCGAGTTCGACGAGGACTTCGACGTCAACATCGTCTACCTGAACAATACGCTTTACGGTCAGGCCAAAGGCATGGGTTCATGGGAGCAGACGGTCGAGTTCAATCAACCGGGCGACCAGGTCCGGGTCAAGGTTCTGAACGGCGACTATTTCGTGCATGGCTACCAGTTCGTCGACTTCGGCGGCAACCGCGGCTGGGAGAATACCTTCCACAGTACCGCCGAGTTCGGCGGAGCGGGCCCCTGGTTCACCTTCGGTCGGGTGCACTGGTGGCCGATGTTGCGTCCGGCGCTGATGGTGCCGCCGGCAGTACCGGCTGACGGTGGCGTGCAGGCCTTGACGATCGATGCCAGCCTGCAGCGTGCGATGGCGGCCGAATCGGTCCGGGCTGCAGGCGGCGGCGTCGGCAAGCAGCCATTCGAGCTCGCGCCCGAGTGGCTGGATGTGCGCGAATCGATCAGCGTGCTCAGCGAGCATCAGCACGTGACCGAGGTCAATGGTGCGACACTGGGTGTGCTTCCGCTGGAGATCAACATGAACCATACGCCATCGAAACGGCTGAAGGTCTATCAGTTCGATCCGCTCCACCACGATGTTGCGGTTTGGTCCATCCATTGACAGTGCCGCGATTGGCCTGACTGCAATACCACCCGCCGGGCGCCTGCCCGGCGGACTGGTCAGGCAAGCACAAAAAATGTACCTGATTAGGTAGTTGACTCAGCCAATATTCAGCGAGTGTCTCCAGCGGTCCAAAAAGCTGTTTCG
>NPIE01000524.1_pt1 | contig 15438 bp, 12 predicted proteins | sample 8637661 | NCBI WGS metagenome assembly NPIE01 (sample SAMN07420842, study PRJNA396082) | bioreactor metagenome | isolation source: sample BA12 brine-fed electro-methanogenic bioreactor BA | place: Japan: Kochi | collected 2016-12-09 | reverse complement strand
ATTGGGTGACACCACTGGAATTGCGGTTTGCCGTTGGAAAGATTTTTTGATTAAAGATTAATCATTTATACATGTTTTCAAATGTTTACGGTGTTAATTATTTTCCATAAAAGAAACTGGTAAACCAAGAAATTTTATACTGACCCGAACCATCTAATATACAGGGTTAAAAATGTACAGAATATTACATTTCAGTGGTGGGGTGCACAAGTTCGACCTCCTAGCGGAGCACGTGGATGATGTAGGAGGATTGTTATTCCAGGAAAACCACTTGCATATCAGCCGGGGAAACTACTTTCTATCCGAAGAAATTCAGGTTATTTTTATGGTTCCTCCCAATGAAGTATCCAGTATACAGGGACTAGCCCGGGAGATAAAGGGAGAAATTCAGGAAATTGAAGTTGAAGAACCATTAAAAAGGAACCTTCACTACCTAATGGATGTTCACAATGTCCTTTGTAAGAATGGTGGATGGATGAGCCTGGAAAATATCTTAAAATCATCTGAAGCCAGTCAAGATAATATGCTTGAATCTGAAACAGATATTCTTATTTTTGCTGAATTAGAAGAATTACAAGAATGTATAGAGTTAATGCTGTCCCTTGAACTTGTTGAAAAACGTGAAACAAAGGGAAAACTGGAGTATCGCTCCAAGATATAGTCTAATTTTTAATCAAAAATTGATTTAGTCCCTTAGGATTTATGAAAGCTAATATAACTAATTAAAATAGGGACTAAAAATATATATTTAAAACAACTTTAAGGATAAAAAGCAACCTTATTCAACCAAAATTTATATTATCCCGAACTAAAAGTGAAATGATGATCAAAGGACAAACAATCATTATAATAGGCATAGTGGCCGTAGTTGTGGGTATGCTCCTTATATTCATAGGCAGTACTTTCCTATCATCAGGAAAAACTGACAGCGACGACAATAGTAAGGTCAGCACGGGCGGAGTAATTTTAATAGGTCCCATACCAATTGTATTTGGAAATGATAAAAGTATGGTCTCCCTTGCCCTAGTGGGAGCGATAATCCTGATGATACTAGCTTACATCCTGTTTTACCGGGGACATCTTTAACTTTTAAATAAAGGTAATGATTTAAGGATATATAAATAAAAAAACAATAGTCCGATGCCAATATCGGCTTCCATTTAACACCAAATCCCATTTAAAGGTTGATGGTGTTCAATTTGCTGTCTTTATTACAATGATATTTTTACGGTGAAATTATATGGATCACACTTCAATTAACAGTAGAAAGTATTTAATTTTAATACCTGCTATTGCGGCCTTAATTATTGCCTTAATCCCCACCCTGAAGTACCAGTGGCCACTGGGATGGGATATAATATACCATGTGCAGTATGCACAGGTTTACGCCCATAATGGTTTCACACTCATTAATCCACTCTTAAATGCTCCAGTGGGTCAAAAGATAGGTTATCCTCCATTATTCCATTTTTTAATTGCCGCCATGGGCACCGGACTGGGAATTGACTTTTTTCAGGTTGCCCGTTTACTGCAGCCTTTGCTGGCCATGGCCATTGTTCTATCTGTTTCCTATGTGGCCTACAAATTTTACGGGGAAATAGCAGGGATTGGTGCTGGATTTCTAATGTTATCCAGCATGCTGGTGGAAAGGATGATTCTGGCCCTGCCAGAAAACCTGGCCCTTATCTTCATTCCCCTGGCTGTTTACCTTTATTACCAATCCATACAGGATAAAAAACTTAAAATGGCTATTTTAGGAGGGTTATTGTTTATTTTAGTGATTGGCACTCATCAGGCAGCTACTCTGTGTCTGGGTCTGACCATTATATCCATTACCCTGATGGAACTGGTAGTTTACCGTGACTTTAAGGTTCTAGGGAACTTTGTGTCCTTCTTTCTGTTGATTATAGGTATAGCTATTGCCGGAGTTGTTGCCCTCCAGATCTTCGCTCCCGAACTTCTACAAACCATAATGCAACAGGGAATAAGTGCAATTACTGGTATGAGTACCTCATTAGATTATAGTCGTTCTCTGGGGATTTACAGTTACCTGGGAAACATAGGAGTCTTAGTGCTAATATTTTCAGTGATAGGAGCTGTGTTTGCCCTTAAAAACCACCGTAGAAAGGATAACCTGATCCTGGTTTGGATCATGGCCATGATCATCCTGAGTAATGCCTACTTGTTAGGAGTCAATGTCATCACCTACCGGGTTCTCATATACCTTTTGATACCTCTTTCCATACTGGGAGGGTACGGGATTAAAATTAGCTGCTGTAAACTCAAAAAGTACCATGAAAAAGGGAAATATCCTCGATTTTCATCCCCCACCATCCGGACTGGATTTTTAGTAGTTATTCTGGCAATTTCCATGTTGATTGCCATGCTAACGGTAACGGATTCAAATATTGCAGTCTACAGTGCTAAAAATGAATTTGGGAAGGTGCAGATAGCTCCTCCTTCTGATTCAGAAGTGGACCTGGCCAACTGGTTCCGGGAGAATGGTAACCAAAGTCGTTCGTTGGTTATTTCCAACCAGTTCACCGGAATGTTCCTGGCTACTGAGGCGGGTATGCCCATGAATTATGGTTTTGCACATTATGCCCTTAAGAATCATACTGATACTCCGTTGTTAAGGTTAAAAGAAATAAATGTGGGGTATCTGGTTTACGATAAGAATCTGGTGTTACCCGCAGAAGATAAGGATAATCCCATTTATATGCGCAGCATTAATTCCGAGTTCTTCTCATTATATTACTTCAGTAAAAATATCACCCAAAATTTTCCAGAAATAAAACCAGACTACGCTACTAAGGTTTATGAAAATGATGATTTCATTGTGTGCACCATAGATTATTAATTATAGTGAGTTAATTACTGGTACTAGATAACCTCAAAATCATTAAATATGTTGAAAATTAACCAAACATAATATGTGATGAGTATAAATTATATAACATAAAAAACTAAGTTAAATAATCTTTTTAATATTTGTAAAGTGATTCTATGAAAGTTTCTGTCGTTATCCCCGCTCTGAATGAAGAAGGAATTGTGGGAAAAACTGTTCGTTCAGTGCCCATCAAAAAACTCAATGATATTGGACTTGAAACAGAAATAGTAGTTGTGGATAATGCATCTACTGACAATACATCTAAAGAAGCTTCGGAAGCTGGAGCCAGGGTTGTTTTAGAAACCAACCGGGGTTATGGTAATGCTTACCTGCGCGGTTTTAAGGAAGCCACTGGGGATATACTGGTAATGGGAGATGCAGATGGGACCTATCCTTTTGATGAAATGGTTGAATTTATCCAACCAATTTTAAAGGGTGATGCCGAGTTTGTAATGGGTTCCCGGTTAAAGGGAGATATACGTCCCGGAGCAATGCCTGCCCTTCATAAATACATAGGCAATCCCTTTCTCACCTGGGTGTTAAACGTACTATTCCACACGGGAATTTCCGATGCCCACTGTGGTATGAGGGCCATGACTAAAGAAGCATGGGGTAAATTAAATTTAAAAACCAGCGGGATGGAATTTGCTTCGGAAATGGTGATAGAAGCATCCCGCCAAAAATTAAGAATTGCTGAAATCCCCATTACCTACTACCCTCGCGAAGGTGAATCAAAACTCAGTTCATTTTCAGATGGATGGAGACATCTACGTTTTATGATGCTCTACCGGCCTGGACCATTCCTATTAATACCCGGAGTTATAGCTCTCGTTTTTGGAGCTGCCCTAACCTTGCTGGTATGGATTCAAGGAATATCCAGAATGCACTCCCTCATCTTGGGCGGTATTCTAGTATTAACCGGATATCAGTTACTCCTTTCATGGTTCTACTTTGGAGCCTTTGGTGCTACCTACGGTTATTCCAGTAGCTCTGGAATTAAGAAGAAATTGATGAGTTACCATTCATTAGAGAAGGAACTGCTTTTAGGAGTCATTTTTCTGGCCGGAGGGATAATCCTTGGGCTTTACGTTATTGCTAACTGGAGCACCGGAGGTTTTGGTGCACTATACCAGGTGCAAACCACAGTGGTGGCCATGATCCTCTCACTGTTAGGTATCCAGACCATTTTTTCCGGAATGTTCTTAAGTTTACTGCTGTTAAATAAAGGGGATTAACTACCATCCCTATTTCTCGAGATCAACAGAATTTACTTACTAATCTGGTTGTTAAATTGAAGAAATAGCTAACAAGATAAATAAATTATTTCTGGAGTACATTCAAAAATGAAAATTGCCTATGTTTACGATGCAGCCTATCCATGGGTTAAAGGTGGTGCTGAGAAAAGGATATATGACTTAGCACTTAGAATGGCTCAAAAAGGCCATGAAATACACTGTTACTCCTGGGGATGGTGGTGGGCTGAAGAAGGAAAGAAGGATATTATCTTGGATGGCATTCACATGCACGGAGTGGGTGAACCCCGAGAACTTTACACAAACAACCGCAGATCCATTAGTGAAGCCATACTATTTGCATTTAAATTAATGCCCAGCCTCTGGAAAGAAAAATTTGATGTGGTGGACTGTCAGGGGTTTCCGTTCTTCTCCTGCTTCCCGGCCAAGTTTCATTCCCTGAGGGGCAAATCATTCTTAATAATCACTGCCCTGGAGGTCTGGGGTGATTACTGGTATAACTACCTGGGATTCATGGGATTTTTTGGTAAAGTTCTGGAAAAGATAATTTACCATCTCAGTGATCATATAATCTGCATATCCCCTAAAACTGAAAAGGACCTTAAAAATATCAGAAAAACTGGCCACTCAATGGTAATCCCTCCTGGCATCAATTTTAAGGAAATAGAACAGATCTCCCCTAAAAATGAGGAATTGGATTTGATCTTCGCGGGCCGACTTATAAAGGAAAAACGTGTAGATTTACTGATCCGCAGCCTTTCCACGGTCAAAAAAACCAATCCCCATGTAAAATGCTTGATAATTGGTGATGGACCCGAAATGGATAAACTTAGAGGATTGGTCCAGGAACTGGATCTTTTAAACAATGTAAAATTTATGGGATTCCTGGAAAATGTTTCGGATCTATTTGGTTTCATGAAGGCTTCCAGTGTTTTCGTGCTTCCATCGGAGAGGGAAGGTTTTGGCATGGTTGTAGTGGAGGCCAATGCCTGTGGCATTCCAGTGGTGGTTGTAGAAGGCTCAATGAACGCTGCAGCTGACCTGGTACAGGAAGGAGTTAATGGATTTATAACACCACCCCGTGAAAAAGATATGGCACTTAAAATAAATCAAGCCTTAAAAGAAAGGGATAAACTAAAGACAAACTGTATTGAGTCTGCCTGGAAATATGACTGGAATGAAATTGTATCCAATTTAGAGGCTTATTATCAAAATTCCATTAATGAATAAATGCTAAAGACTTAATAAAAGACTAAATTAAAATTTAATTAAAAAATTGAGGATAATTATGAAGATAATGCAAACTCCAATCAGGTTTTATCCCTTCATTGGAGGGGTGGAGAATTATGTTTACTATCTTTCCCAGGAACTGGTAAAAAAAGGACACCAAGTAAGGGTTTTATGTGCCAATGAACCCCCATCATCAAGGGAAGAAACAGTTGAAGATATCCAAGTAAAGAGGATTAATTACTTGGGGAAAATAGCCAATACCAACCTAACACCGGGATTGCCCTATGCCCTAAGTAAAGAAAATTTTGATGTTATTCATACCCACATCCCCACTCCCTGGAGTGCTGACTGGAGTTATATGGCATCGAAATTTAAAAATAAACCATTGATAGTTACTTATCACAATGATATCATTGGGAATGGGGCAGCTCACTATATCGCTAAATTATACAATAGTACTGCCCTGAAATTATTATTGAACCATGCCTCAAAAATTATCATCACTCAACCAGATTATTTACAGTCCTCACCTTATTTAAAGAGATATGAGGATAAAATTGAAGTAATACCCAATGGAGTGGATGTCAGGAAATTCAAACCCCTGAACTTGACCAAAGAAGCCCATTCCCTATTTTTCCTGAGCCTTTTAGATGAATTCCACCAGTATAAAGGTTTAGATTATCTACTGAAATCTTTAAAAATTGTCAAAGAAGAAGTGAATGATGTTAAACTGGTAGTGGGTGGAGAAGGAAAATTACTGGACTATTACCAGAAAATGGCCAAGGATCTTGGGTTAGAAAATAATGTGGAATTCCATGGATTCATTCCCCACGAAAAAATAGTGGAGTATTATAATAAATGCCGTGCCTTTGTACTCCCTTCCATCTCATCAAAACAGGAAGGTTTTGGAATTGTTGCCCTTGAAGCTCTCGCTTGTGAAACTCCAGTGATAAGTACTGATATTGTGGGGGTTTCAGATGATTTGAAGGAGGTTAATGCCGGTATAATAATACCTCCCCGGGATGTGGAGAAATTAGCACAGGCCATTGTTGATCTGTTAACCAACCAGGAATTATCTGAAAAAATGGGAATAAGAGGAAGAAAACTGGTTCAAGAGAAATATACCTGGTTAAAAATTGCTGAAATGGCTGAAAATCTTTATGAAAGGGTGCTTTAATGAAAATTTGTTTAATATCAAATTTATATCCGCCCAATGTATTGGGTGGTGCTGAAGTAAGTGTTAAAAAAGTTTCAGAGGAACTAGTGAAAAAAGGACACGAAGTAATAGTTATTACCACCCCTTTCAGTGAAAATGATGTGGAAATCATTAATGGCGTGAAAATTTACCAGGTTAAACCTTTAAATCTTTACGAAATTTACCATCATCCTAACCAATCAATGTTACTCAAACCATTATGGCATATAATAGATTTATGGAACCCCTACGATGAAAGAATCATTAAAAACATATTGAAAACAGAAAATCCAGATATTGTTCATATTCATAACTTCAAAGGATTATCACTTTCTTCATTTGCACCGGCTAAAAGTTTGAAAATTCCCCTGGTTTTCACGGCCCATGATTATTCTCTGGTTTGCATGAGGGCCAATTTATTAAATAGTTCAGGAGAGATCTGCAAAAATCCATCGGCACTTTGTAAAATCTACAATCAAATCCAAAAACATCTGGCCAAGAACAAAGTAGATCTGTTAATATCACCTTCACAATTCGTCATAAATAAATTAAAATCAAATGGTCTCTTTAAAGATGTTAAATCTAAAAAAATCCCCTTGGGGATTGAGTTAAAGGACAACGAAAAATTTGAAAAAGATTACTCCCAGACGAATATACTCTATGTGGGCAATTTAGGTGAACATAAAGGTGTTCACATACTCTTAAAAGCCTTCAGGAAAATTGAAAATATGAATATACGCCTGGATATTGTTGGGAAAGGGTTATGCAGCGAAAAATTAAAGTCAATGTCCGAAAATGATAATCGGATTAAATTCCACGACTTTCTTGAGGGAAAAGAACTTATAAAAATGTATCAACAGGCCAACTTAACTGTAGTGCCCTCCATATGGTACGATAACTCACCAATGGTTATCTATGAAAGTTTCAGCTGCAGAACCCCCGTAATTGGTAGTAAAATTGGGGGAATTCCCGAACTAATTGAAGATGGATTTAATGGTTACCTGTTTGAAGCAGGTAATGTAAATGAACTCCAGAAACTCTTGGAAAATTTAATTGATTCACCCGAAACTCTGAAAAAATTAGAACAAGGAACATACGAATCTGTGCAAAGATACACCATGGACAAGCACATTAAACAGCTAGAAAGAGAATACCAAAAACTTGCTAAATAAGAGGAGTCCCATGATTACAGAGATAATAAAGAAAATAAGCAGCAGCGATGTAAATAAATTGATCTTTACCTTGTTCTGCTTACTAATTGCCACTGATCTGAGTATATTTCTGAATATACCTATCCTACGAGAAGTTTTGGGAGTGGTCTTTTTCACTACCGTGCCCGGATTTTTAATTTTATCTCTACTCCCCTTACATAAAATAAAATTCCTTAAAAAGATAGTGCTGACCTTTGCCCTGAGCATAGCCTTCCTCATGTTCTTCGGGTTAGGCCTGAACTTCCTATACTTGGTAAATATTAAGCCATTCACATTAGTTCCCCTTCTAATCTCATTAAATCTGATTATATTTGCCTTAATGCTGATCTCATTTAAGAAAAATAAGAATTTAACCTTTGATCAGTTGTTTAACTGGGAAATGAACTTGGAAAATAAATCAATCACCCTGGCTATATTCCCTATTCTTTTACCCATCTTAGCCATCATTGGAACCTTTTTAATGAATAAAATGGAGTACAACTTTATCATACTGGTAATGTTGTTTTTAATTCCAATTTACGTGGCTTGTCTTCTGATTTTTAAAAATAAAGCACACCATTCAACTTATCCCCTGGCAATCTGGTTGATAAGCCTGGCACTGCTTTTACTCAATGGATTAACATCCAATCATATTTTTGGAATTGATGTCCACCATGAATACGCCGTGTTTAACATCACCTTTTCCCAGGCCTTCTGGGATGTGGTAACCAACGCCAGTAACGCCTACTACCTCTGTACCAGCATCACCATTCTCCCCACAATATACGCTGTTTTAAGTAACATAAACGGAGAATATATATTTAAGACGATTTATGCCTTCATTGGTTCACTGGTTCCTTTAGTAGCTTATCTTACCTTCAATAAATATTTCAAAAAGGATAAGGCGTTTTTGGCGGCGTTACTTATAGTGTTCCAGAATTTCTTCATACTTTCCCTGGGATGTACACGCCAGTTAGTGGCACTTTTGTTCTTCTTTTTGGCTGTTTTCATCCTGTTTGATAAGGAAATATCCGATAAATCCCGTAAAATATTGCTTATCATTTCAGTATGGGCCATGATAATCTCCCATTACTCCACAGCCTACGTGGCACTGACCCTGTTACTACCCATAATCCTGTTACCCTTCCTGAAGAGTCTGGTGCCTTATTTAAAAAATCTAAAAAACAAGAAGATCAATTTCCAAAATTTTGATGTTATAGTATTGATTTTTGCATTTATGATGGTCTGGTACGGGGTTTTTGCCGGAATACAGTTGGCAGCAGGTTCTGGATCCATGGAACAGATCAGCAGCAGCACTGCCTCAGGAATAACTGCTGACTCCCGGGATGCATCGGTGCTGGCTATCTTCGGTATTGGTGTGAAATCCCTACCCAACCTCATGAGTATAATTGCCAACGACCTGGTATTTTTTGCTATTTTCCTGGGATTACTGGGAATAACCCTAAAATTCAAATATTACCGGAAAAAAATGGACTTTGGCTTTATTTTGGGAATATACCTATTCATATTGTTGTTAATCATGTTCATCATTGTACCCATGGTTTCCAAGTTATACGGTGCTCCCCGCATATTCCTGCAAAGTTTGATATTTTTAGCCCCCGCCTTTATCATAGGCCTGGATGAAGTTGCTAAATTACTTAGGAAGGTTAACCTAAGCTATGTATTGATATTTGTGCTTCTGGTATCCCTCTTTTCATGCAGTACATACCTGCAGTACTATTTCTATGGAACCCCCTATTCTCCCCACTATGATAGCAACGGGAAACTCCGTGGTGAATACTTTATATACGATCAGGAAATAATTGGAGCCCAATGGTTAAACAATTCTAAAATAGACCAGAAGATATACACCGATGGTATTGGACACCAGAGGTTGATGTTAGGTGGAATCCAGTTTAACAATATCAGCCAGCAGTTGTTCCTGGACAATAAAACCATACCCCATGGTTATATCTATGAATGGAATGTGAATATTAAAAAGGGTATTGTGTATACTCAGCTGGAAGAAGAGGAAAACATAACCAATTTCCGTAACTTATTTATAGGGAAATTTATCATCTACGATAACGGCTATTCCCGGATATGGGACTGATAACAATGAATCCAGAATCATCCCGCATAGTTTTTATCCACAACACAGCCATGTGGTACCGTAGGCCATTTTTCAGTTTATTATCCGAAATTTATCCTATTAAATTCGTTTTCACCCATTTAGATGTGTCTAAAGAGATATATGATGTGGAAATAGATGATAAGATTGAAGGAATGAAAAATGTGGATTATACCATATTAAAAAATTATTTGGGAATTGCTTTTGGAGTTATTAAAGAATCATCAGGAGATTACGATATAATCGTTGGGGGTAGCTGGGATAGTCTACCAGAAATAATCGAAACCACTCTTTATTTTGCCATTGCTAAGTTGAGGGGGAAAAAATTCGTACTATGGACTGAAGATTGGAACTGGAACCAGAAAACCACCAAAAGGAGATTGGTGAAATTTTTTGCCCAGATCATTGTTAAAAAATCTGACGCTATTATCCTCCCGGGAACCAAACAAAAAGAATGTGTTATATATCTAGGGGCTTTACCCTCCAAGGTATTTTTAATGCCCAATGCCAGTAATATTTCACAGCCCCCCACTCAAAGTCCAGAAGGAATCATAGAAACAGGAACTTACCCCGATCAACCAGTAGATGACTATAATTATGAAGCTAATTTATACCATGAATATCCTTCCTTTAAAGGCAAAAAGATTGTACTGTTTGTTGGGCGTTTGGTGAAACAGAAGGGAGTGGAATACTTATTAAGTGCATTTTCCACTCTAAAAAAGGATATGAGTGATGTTGTTCTGGTTATTATTGGTAAAGGAGATTACGAAGGAGAATTAAAAAAAATGGCCGAAGATCTCCACATTGATAATGATGTGTACTTCCTGGGCCACGTTGATAATGATCTCCTAAAAAACTATTATGGCCCTAGTGATCTGTGCGTTGTCCCCTCCATAACCCATGAAATGGTTGATGCCTGGGCTTTTGTTGTTAATGAAGCCATGTACTATGGAAACCCGGTTATTGCCACAGATGCCGTGGGTTCTGCAGTTGATATGATCCAAGATGGGAAAAATGGTTTCATTGTTCCGGAAAGGGATTCCACTGCACTGTATAATTCCATGAAACTTATCCTGTCCCAGGATGAATTGCGGGAAAGGATGGGTAAGTCTTCTAAAGAAATAGTAGAAACTAATTTTTCATACAAAAATATGGTTGAAGGTTTTCAAAAGGCTATTAACTTTGTAGAAAAGTGAAAAAAGAAAAATATGGATTTTTTACTTTTTCCAACCTAAACCTTCTCTGGTACCCCTTAATATTGGGATAAATGCTTTTAAATCCCTGTAATAAACTGTGTTGAGCCCTATAGAGTACCATAATTTATAAATAAAGAAGTACACCAGAAATGAACGATACTGGTTTTTTTGCGAATACTTTTTCATGAAAATGAATACATTTCTGGAGGTGTAATAACCCGCAGTTTGGGCTGCTTTTTTGGATGTGGATGAAGTTTTGTGCCATATTCTTGAATCCGGAACAACATATATCTCGTATCCTAATTTCCTAGTGCGGACACAGGAATCCATATCTTCGTAGTACAGAAAGTACTCATGATCCAGGAATTTTCCCATTTTCTGGATCACTTCCTTTTTAATTAACATTAAACAGCCGGATACACAGTCAACATTGGTTACTTTATCATATTGGCCTTCATCTTTTTCTGTATGACCAATGGATACAATTTCACCCCGGGACCATTTTATATTAAATCCTACGGTTTGAATCTCATTGGGGCGATCATAGGAATAAATTTTCGGGCCAACCAGACCTATTTTAGGGTCTGATTCAGCAGTTTTAACTAAAGGACTTATCAAATCCTTATCAACAGCAGTATCATTGTTTAAAAGCATTAAATAGTCAGTAAAAAGATTATTTAGGGCAAAATCTATCCCTATATTATTTCCATCGGCAAAACCATAGTTCTTATCATTTTTTAGAAGATAAAGATTTGGTGATTTGGTGCTAACCCTGGCAGATATCTCTGCTTTATCAACATCATCTTTATCCAATTCAATTAGATTAATTGGTTTGTTATGAAGGTTATACTTAAAAAATGGTGACTCAGTTTTAAGGTTACCCTGACAATATTCCCTGATCTTTTCCAAGGAATCATCCTGTGATCCGTTGTCCACCACAATTACATTGTAATTTTCATAATCGATGGCATAGAGTGATTCCAGGCATTCCAGAGTGTCTTCCCAGCCATTCCAGTTTAAAATTATAATGGAAACATGAGGGTCATTGTTATTCATTTTCGAATTCTCCAATTATTTAGAAATTAATACCTATTTACTATTTTTAGCCCGGTTCAAATGCCAATCCAATCTTTTTCCCGCTTCAGCAAGTGTCCAGTGGTTTCGAACTAATTCCACTGAATTTTTGGAAAACCTGGATCTCTTACTTTCATCCTGCAGTAACTCCTCTACCGCACTGGAAAAAAGTTCTTCATCTCTTTCGGTGAGGAGTCCAGTTTTATTATGGATCACTGTTTCTCTAACCCCTCCCTCTTTAACTGCAACTACTGGTGTTCCACAGGCCATAGATTCCAGTGGTACCAGTCCAAATGGTTCCAGGTAGGATGAATACAGAACCAACCGGGCCTGGTTATAAAGTTCAACCAATCTATCATCGTTAATTAAAGTCAAAATTTCCATATCAACATCTAAACTTTCTGCCAGTTCTTCCAAATGTTGTTTCCATTCATTATCACCATTATTCGCTACTAAAACAAATTTAGGGCGAATTTCAGGATCTAGGAATGCCAAAGACCTGATTATAAAATCATGACCCTTCATGGAGATGTAACTTCCCACGGATAATACCATATTTTTTTCCAGAACATCTTCCACTGGCTTGAAAAGTTCGGTATTTATCCCCAGATAACAAACATAAGAATTAATTCCATATGTTTTTAAAATGGACTCGTGAGAAAAGTAGGAATTGGCCAGAGTGTACTTTGCAGATTCTGCTAATCTTTTATCAATAGCCACAAAACGATTATCAATGTAACGGTAAACCCATCCTTTAAGGGAGTCCTTAATACCCGACTTATTTTTAGCAATTTTTTTAAGGATGGCTTCTTCATGCCTTAAAGGCTGCTGACAATAATACACAACCGGTTTTTCAATGTATTGGATTATAAATGGAGTCATGGAATATTGGTCCTGTTCACAGAATACAACATCGTAATCTCTTCCATTTATTTCATTGGCTATTAATTTCTGAGCATTCTCCAGATTACTCAACTCACCAACAGGTAGACGATACCGTATAAGAGATAACAGGTAACTGGAAATATTCTTGTGTACAGGATAAACTTTAACATTGGCGGCAATTTCTTTAAGTGGTAGATACTCCTCGTTAGCAGTGGAAGGAATAAAAACATCTACAATGTTGCCGGAATCGATTAAATGTTTAACATGATCATATAATGCTCTTTTAGCCCCTCCTGAGGGCAAATTGTGAAAAACTGCAATTTTTAGTCTTGGTTCCATTTAATTCCCCAGTAAATTATTATTTTAATTACTAACTATTTTACACTTTAACCTTTGAATTAACCGAAAGGGTTATGCCATCAAAAAAACCCTTAAGATAAGCATAACTCATTTTAGAATCACGTTGACGTATCAACTGGCGGAGTGATTTAGATAGGGTTACGGCCAGGATAAACATTGAAAAGAGGAAAAATTCCCCACGGGTACTATTTTTTTTCACAAAGTAAATTCGGTTCCGGGTAAAGTAATACATTTTAAATGGAGTATCACTGGAAGCCCCGTATTTATGCCATATTTTGGATTTGAAGGCATAAATTGATTTATAACCCTGTTTACGGCCCCTGAAACACCAATCAGCGTCTTCCCAGTACATGAAGTAGCCGGGATCCAGCATTCCAACCTCTTCTATTACTTCCCGGGAACATAGCATACAGGTTCCACCAATATAATCTGGTTCCAGATAGTGATCAAATTGACCTTCATCCCGCTGGTGGTAGGCAATTTCATCCACTTCACCATGTTTTAGGTCCACTTGAGCCCCACCAGCCACCTGTAAAGTATTTTTATCACTGTAGATGTAAACTTTGGGCCCAACAAAACCAACATTATCGTTATTTTTTGCCGCATCCACTAGTTCCGTTAAAAAATCTTTATCCACCACTGTATCATTGTTTAATAGTAACACATAATCTGCATCCAAGTTCTTAAGCGCACAACTTATCCCTATGTTATTTCCCCTGGCAAAACCATAATTTTTATGGTTTTTTATAAGGATTAATTTCTCGTTAGGCTTAACTGAATTGATAGCATCCTTTTCAGGGAGTTTCGAACTTTGAAGTTCGGTGCTGGAATATTCAAAAATCTTAATGGGGTTTTTATTTTGATACTTGAAAAAGCCAGAGTTGACTTTTATATAACCTGCACAGTAATCTTCTATCTTCTTTATTGAAACGTCCTCAGAATTATTATCAACTATTACTACATTGTATTCGGGATAGTTAATTTGATATACTGATTCAAGGCACTCTAATGTATCTTCCCATCCATTCCAGTTTAGGATTAGGATGGCCACTCGTGGAAAACTCATTATTTCACATTTTAGATTATAATAATTCTATTCAACAACTGCCCTCTCAATTAGATCTTTTGATTTTCCTCAAACTAATTATATGGGCCTTTTATTTGTAAATTTATCCTTATTTTTAACTTACTATTCTATAATTCATATATCATATTCTTATTATTATAATCACGATATTATTTTTATCTTAAGCTAGTTCTGGTGAAATATTAATAATAAATGTTAGCTTAGAAAGCCTTCTAAAACCTCCCAGTCAGATTAATAATTGCTTTAGTTATAATTTTAAGTAAGTATGTCCTTTTTATTAAGAATATCATCCTGAAACATTAAAAAATGGTCTAACTAATTGAAAAATTTTTTAGCAACTGTAAAATTAAAAAAAGATGAAAAAAATATTCAAATAATAAATTTAATTTGAACAGTTTCTAAAAAGAAAAAAACCTCTGAAAACGTTTAAATTGACAATTCTTAATCAACAGATATATATATTATTAAATATTTAATATTAAATTATTATAATTGATGTGTATTACCATCATAATTCATCAGAACACACCTAAAATTTGTAAGAAATATAAATCTTTCATTATATATACCAATATCTTTGTCTGATTTAAATATTTTGGAATTGGAGGGGGTAAAATTAGCAGGAAATTGTTATTAACACTATTTTTTGCGATAACATTGTTTAGTGTGAATTGTGTACATGCTGCAAGTGAAGAACACAATTTATCTTATTCTAATAACAGCACTTATGTTAGTAACGCTATTTTAAACAACACAACACAACTAAATGCAGTTCCCGACACTGGCAACTACGCAGCAGGAGAACCAACATTACCAACCACTTATTTTTCCATAGATCAAATTAAAGTTACAGCATCCAATGTACGAACTTATGTTGAAAGTCAACAAAGCTTACCAGACAGAGTAAGAATTGGCGCTGCCACCATCACCATGCCACAATTCCTAGA
>NPIE01001129.1_pt1 | contig 15455 bp, 13 predicted proteins | sample 8637661 | NCBI WGS metagenome assembly NPIE01 (sample SAMN07420842, study PRJNA396082) | bioreactor metagenome | isolation source: sample BA12 brine-fed electro-methanogenic bioreactor BA | place: Japan: Kochi | collected 2016-12-09 | reverse complement strand
CCGGCTACCGGCTACCGGACTGTCCACTGCCGACTGCCCACTGACAGCTGCCTGCTACTTCAATAATGTCATTTTTCCGTAAAGGTTTTTCCTGCTGTTAGCATCGGATAAGGTATAAATGTATATCCCGCTGGAGAGGTGGGGGAAATTTAGTGTCAGGGAATTTTTGCCGGCTCTAATACCAGAATGAAATTCTGTATAGATTTGTCGTCCTGCAAGATCAAAGACTGTCAGCGATATGTCCGACGGTTCAGGCAGATTAAATCGAATCACCGTCGCGGCATTAAAGGGATTGGGATAATTTCCTTCCAAACGGAATTCGTCCGGAATTGGCGGCGAAGTATTCCCGGTGACAAGTTCATCATAACCTAAAACATACAAAAGGGTTCTCATCAGGACCAATTGTTCTTCTTTATCCCAAACAGTTTCAATTGGAAAGCCAATCAATGCGGTATAGCATTCCGAAGATCCCCCGGGGACGGTTCCATTGAACGTTACGCCGGCAACATAGCGCGGGTTTGACTGGTATTCCAGAAAAGCCGTTCCGCCGTTAACCGGTGTAAATCCGTCCGGATAATCTTCCTGATAAACACCATGGGAACCATCGTCATATTGAACATAATCACCGGCAAACGGACCTGACAGAATTTTTACGGGAACACTGCCTGCATCATCCACCAGATAAGCTGCTTTCAGATAATTCTGAATAAAATCTTTATCTGAAGCAGACCCTTTGTTGTCAAGATCCCAACCGATTTCAGAACCGGTAGCGGCAAAACGTCCGCCTTGTTTCAAATAGGTTTTTATCAATGCCTGTTCTGCATCAGAGAATGATTCGTCAATCGTACTTTCATCCCCTGCATTCCAGAAAACTGCCGGATATACATTCAAATCTATCGAACCGCTCGCAACTGTCTTCGCTGCGCATGTATTATATGATAAATTCCACTGTGACAATGCCTCGGCAGGGGTTAAGGCAAAATTGTGATAAGGAAGGACGTAACTTGCCCCGGAACCGGTCCGGGTGAACCCGTCAACAATAAGAAAAGAATGATCATTACCCGTTCCCGCTGTTCCGTATGTATCGGACTGAATGCTTTCATTTTCATCATCATCCACAGAGACTAGCGTAACAAAAACCGGATCTGCCGGTTTGGGTAAAACCACAGATTGAAAATCCAGTGACAACGTCGTGTCAGAATAGGTTAAGGCCGCGCCTTCCAACGTTTCAAAAACGATTTTTATACCGGTTTCATCCCCGTCGCTGTTAAAAGGGGTCCATGTAATTTTAACCGAATCCCCGGGAACCGATACAACAGACAGGAGTTCGGGTTGGGAAAGATTGGCTGCTCCTCCGGATATTCCGGTATATTTTAAAAGTGTATAATCCGTAAGATTGCTTAAGGTATAATTCCGATAATCAACCTTCCACCCGGTACTGCTTCCTGCCGCTTCAACAGCAAGGATGGATCCGTCAGTATTCCGGACAACACCCAGTCGAACATGCCCCACTTTGTGCAGAGCATCTGCCGGTAAAAACTGATTCCAGTCAGCAATTTTTGTAAAAAGCGACGGTGTAGAGTTCATCATACTGGTTGCATAATGTGACGATAATTTCCAACACCGGCTTACGTAACCTGAACAGTCCACACCCACAGCTGAACTGCTGACGCCGGATGTGGCTATATCGCCTGCGTATTTATTGCTCAGTAGACCGCTGTCGTATTGATCCAGAGTGTGAAATCCGCCCCATTTGTATGGAACTTTCTGATTTTGTCCAATTTGTATCCATGACGGGGTTTCCACTTCCACGCCGCCGACGGTAATTCGGCCATTTGTGAGATTTTCAGCCCGGCAGTTCCAGATATGTTCTACATATGTATCAGCTATCGCCAGCGCCTCAGTCCGGGTTACACCTTTTGACGCCGGCGCTGTCTGAGGGTTTACGGGTTTTGTCTCCCATGTTTCGTCTATAAGCTGATTGAAATGGAACTCTTTGTCCAGGCGTTCCGGATATGCATATTCCCGGTACGTATTTTCTCCGCGCCCATTTCTTATCCAGCCGAGTATGCGGATACCGTCTTCGGTACTCATCATATGGTAGATATTTCCGTCATCATCCACCTGAAACTCCCGAAAAATTTCTGTCCACATGTAAACAGGCACGCGGATACGACTGTGTTCAAACCCCAGTTCTGTCGTTACAAGAATAAACCGTTCCACTTTTAACGGAGCCCCCTGAAGAATGCGTTCAATGTAAAAATACAGGTCCCCCCTTCTGTCTGTTCCGATCAGTCGCACAAGTCCGGGATTTTCAAAATTCAGTCTGAATGCTTGTCTGTTGTTCAGATAAACACGGACAGGGTTTCCGGGGCTGAACCTGATTTGAACAGACCTTTCCTCCTGTAAAACAATCCCTTCAAGGATTTCCGTATTATCCTTTTTTGCCGTATTCAAATAATACGTTTTTCCCGAATTTGCCGGCATGACAATGTTATCACGATTGGTTAGGAATAATCCGTTTATCCGATCCCGAAAATCTCTCGTATCAAAAATTTCAAGCGCTTTATTTTGAGTATGTTTTTCCACACGGTTGGATGACAGCAGATACAGACTGCCGTTCCCAACGATAAAATCATCGGCTGTTTCACATCGAAAAGGAAGGGTCCGAACTACTTTGTTATCTTTAAAAATCTTCACCGATTGATTTCGGGCATCCAGAATCTGTATTTCATCACCTGACACGCGAAAAGCGGTTGGGCCGAATTGACCGCCGGGTGATGTTTCGAAACGGACCGTCTGTTCATTATCTCCCCAGGGAACGAATAACAGGGACGTGAACTCATATCCGGCTAAAGCAGCATCGGCAAACATGATAAGAATCAGGAACAAAAATACTTTCTTCATGGAATCCTCTGTTATTTAAGTATTATAAATTCCTGTGAATATAGTAAAAGAATGGGGGTTTTGACAGCATAGACACCAATGGGCAGAAAAATCACAGATTAAGTTTCGGGATACCGGGAAGGGTTAAATACCGGCTGTTTTCTTTAACAAAGCAATTTCCTGCGGGGTAAGTTTCTTCCATTTTCCCTCAGGCAGATCGTTTACCTGAATACCGGCAAATTCAATACGGCACAGTTTTTCCACACGTGTTCCGTAATAGCGGAAAATTCGTTTTACTTCTCGTTTTTTCCCTTCACGGAGAACAACCAGATAACGGGTTTTTTTTGAATTTAAGGGGTAAGCCTCCCCTTTAACCTTATCTCCATTCTCAAGGGTCAGACCGTGATGCAGTTCGTTTTCCGGTTCTCCTGTATTGGGAGCCCATTTTAGGCGGACATCATATTTTTTTTCAACGCCATGGCGGGGATGTGTCAGTCGGTGCAGCAGATCCCCGTCATCTGTCAGTAAAAGGACCCCGGTAGTGTCTGCATCCAGACGACCGACAGGACGCACATCCAAAACCCGCGGGATCAAATCCATAACTGTTTGAGAATAATGAGGATCTTTTAAACTTGTTATATATCCGGCAGGTTTATTCAATTTGATGTATGTAAAGGTTTTCTTCAAATAAAGTCTTACACCGTCAAGGGTCACATGATCTTTTTCAGGGTCAATCGTCATCCCTGGTTCAAAAACATTTTCGTGATTAACGGCGACTCTGCCGTTAAAGACAAGTTCGTCACAATTTCTGCGGGACCCGGCACCGCTATGGGCTAAAAACTTATTCAAGCGCATCAGATTCACTCATCCGTTTCTGGTTCTTCCGGAACATCAGTTATTTTATTATGATCCGGGGGTTCTGTTTTCTGCGATTCAGTATAGGCATAATCTGCCGTATGATTTTTCAGGATTTCTTCCAGTTCTTTCAGTCTGGGAAGATCAGACGTTGAATTAAGTCCGAAATAACGAAGAAACTCCTGTGTAATCCCATAAAGGAGAGGTCTGCCTGGTGTTTCGCTTCGTCCCTGAACCGTTATTAAATCCCGTTCAAGAAGCGTGCTGATTACCCCTTCCGAATTTACGCCTCTAACTGAGTCGATTTCAGGACGGCTTACCGGTTGTTTATAGGCAATGATTGCCAGAGTTTCCAGGGCGGCATAGGATAATCGGATTCGACCGGAACGATTCAGATAACGGCGAATATACCCTTCAAAATCCTTTCGGGTGACCAGCTGATACCCTCCGGCAACACCTTTGATAAAAAAACTGTTGCCGGCGTTTTCATACTGATCATTCAGATAATCCACCGTTTCTTTCAAATCCACATGATGACCCTGATCAAGGCACTCATTTAATCTGGACTGGGTAACCGGTTCTTCTGAAGCAACCAATAAAGCTTCCACGATTCTTGCATTCAGTTCGATCATTTCCATTGATTTTTATGACTCCACTTTCTCGATCGTAAAATCATCAAAAACACCTTCCTGGTAGACCCGAACCTGCTTAGTTCTGATCATTTCCAGAAGCGCCAGAAAGGTTACAATCAAGACAATCCGTTTATTAATATTTTTAACAACCTCCGAAAACCGAACTTTGGATTTCTTGATGAAACAGGTATAGATAAATTCAGTTTGTTCATGAATTGTGACTTCAAATCTGTTCACATTGTGTTCGGCGGGGCCTGTGGGGATTCGGTCAAGGACATTTTTAAAAGCAGCAAGAATATCAAAGAGCGTTACTTTCTGAAGAATCTCTTCTGCATCAACGGATGTATTGATGAGTGAGATATCCGGTTTGCGGGGAAAATACCCGATTGAGTCTTCTTCAAGCTGTCTTAATTCTTCCCCCAATTCTTTAAATTGTTGATATTCAACCAACCGTTGGACAAGTTCTGATCTGGGATCTTCAATTGTTTCATCGTCATTTTCTGAAAACCGGGGCAGGAGCATTCGGGCTTTAATCTGCATCAGCGTACTGGCCATAGCAATAAATTCACCTGCTACTTTCAGGTTCAGCGTCTGCATCAGATCCAAATATTCCAGATACTCACGGGTAATGCGGGCAATGGGAATATCATAAATATTAATTTCATCCCGTTTGATAAAGTATAACAGAAGATCCATGGGACCTTCAAACACATCCAGTTCAATATTGTACTGATCAGACATAAAACGTATTTACACCAATGGCTTTCCGTACCCGGGCGACGGTTCGTCCGGCAATAACCCGGGCTTTTTCCGATCCTTCTTTCAGAATTTTATCGATTCCCGGTTTATTGGCAATGATTTCAAAGTATTTTTCCCTCATAGGGGACAGGTAATTGTCCATCACTTCGAACAATTCCTGTTTGGCATCTCCCCATCCCATTCCTCCGGCCCGATATCGTTCTGCCAGGGCTAGTTGCTGTTCGGGTGCAGCAAACAATTTATAAAGCGAAAAAATATTACAGGTATCCGGATCTTTGGGTTCATCCACACCCTGTGAATTGGTCACAATTTTCATGATAGTTTTTCGCAGCTGTTTCCTTGGGAGAAACATTGAGATGGTATTATTGTAGCTTTTGCTCATCTTCCGTCCGTCCAGGCCTGTTACGGTCTGGGTGGATTCGCCGATAATGGGCTGGGGAACAACGAGCAATTCTTTTCCATAGACATGATTCAGGGACTGTGCAATATCAGCTGTCATTTCCACATGTTGTTTCTGATCTTTGCCGACAGGAACAACATTTGTATCAAAAAGAAGAATGTCCGCCGCCATTAACACGGGATAGGTATAAAGACCCATATTGATACCGTCATCCGGATCTTTTCCTCCTTCTTCATTTTCCTGAACCTGTGCTTTATACGCATGAGCGCGGTTCATCAGGCCTTTAGGCGTAAAAGCCATCAGAATTGTTGTAAGATCAAAGGTTTCGGGTACATCTGACTGTCTGTAGAACAGCATTTTATCCGGATCCAGACCGGCTGACAGCCAGGCGGCTGCGACTTCATAAACCATTTCTTTTAAAAGGACAGGATCTTTGATAGAATTGACTGCATGATAATCAGCAATAAAATATCGGACTTCATAATCTTTCGCCAGTTCGAGTGCAGGCCGGATTGCTCCAAAATAATTTCCAATATGGGGAATTCCTGTAGGTTTGATACCGGTGAGAGAGATCTTTCTATTCATTCAAAACTCCTTTGATACGCACCGGAATATAAAGATTAATTCTGAATGATGAATTCTGAATTCTGGATTGCACGGAGAATTTTAAATGACGACTAATGAGCGATGAATAAAGGATCAGGTCTCAGGGAAACGTAAAATGAATTGGGTTTCGTTGGTTTTGTCAATATCAAGCGTGCCGTTTAATTGACCCGCGAGAAGAGATACAAGATGAAGCCCGTAACCTTTGGACTGATTAATCGAAAAATCGGGCGGAAGGGGATTGCCGTCATTGCTTACCGTTAGAATGTTTTCACCATTCTTCTTTTTAAGACTAACTTGAATTGTTCCGTCTTTTCTATCCGTAAAGGCATATTTCATGGCATTGGTAATCAATTCCGTAACAATGATCCCCACGGGAGATAACACATCAACGTCCATTTCAAAGTTATCGATATTTGTTTGTATCCGGACATTGTCCCGGTTGGGAAAAACACTGATGATTTCTTCAACAAGAGCCGGAAGATACTTTTTAACAGACATTCTCTCCAGATTTTCAGATTTATACAACTTGTCATATAAAACACCCATGCTTTGCAGTCGGCTTACGGCATCATTGAGTATAGACTGAATATCGGGATCATCAATATTTTTCGCCTGAAATGACAAGAGATTTTTCACGGTATTCATGTTGTTTTTAATCCGGTGATGAACTTCTTTAAGAAGTATTTCCTTTTCGTACAATAACAGTTTTACTTGTTTCTCAACGCCTTTTCGCTCAGCGATCTCCTGTTCTTTTTCCCGGTTTATCTGCTTCAAATTCCTGCTTTGATATAGGACAAAACCGAAAGCAATCAAAAACAAAAGCGCCCCGAATATGGAAACATTCCGGATGAACTTTTCCCGGCGGATTTGGAGAATCTGAATTTCGCTGTTTTTGGTAAGAATTTCTATTTCCTGCTTTTCCTTTTCCAGATTATACCGTATTTGCAACTCTGTAAAACGGGAACCCTTCTCGTTATTAAAAATGGAGTCATTAATAACTGTAGCCATTTTATAGTATTTCAATGCTTCCTTATAATTACCATCATGATCCAGCAAATCTGAATAAAGATAATAGGTGTCCCGAACAATCTGGTCATAACGATAATCCAAAGCCGTAATGAGTACCTGATCAGCATAGAACTCTGCAGAATCCGGTTCCTCCAGTACAAAAAATGTTTTCGCCAGAGACAGAAGGGCACCCGCTTCGAGAAATACATTATTCTCAAGCCCGGCATCGTTTGCTGCTTTGCGATAATAATACAGCGCTTCACCGTATTCTTCTTCGTTGAAAAAAAGATCTCCCATTCCCTTGAGAACAAGGGATGTGGATCCTCCTATCCTGCCGGCATGGCGATAATTGTCATAAGCCGTGCGGTAGTATTCCAGTGCTTCTTCCGTTTTGCCGGTTGCTTCCAGACAGCGGCCCAAATTATAATATGAATAAGCGGCTGTCGCCTGATTATCCTCCGATTCGGCAAGATCAACCGCCTGATTGTGAAATTCAAGAGCCTGATCAAACAAAAACCATGCCTGATAAATCATCCCGATGTTATTTAAAACAATGGATATTTCGGCCGGAGACCCAATAATTCTGCGAATAGCCAACGATGTCTGATAGTAATCCAGCGCCCTGTTATAATCATTAAGCCCCCAGTAAACAGCACCCAGATTATTACTCACTCTGCCTATACCGGCAGAATCATGCAAAGAAACATAAAAGTTCAAAGATTTTTCATAATATTCTATAGCCTGGCTGTATTGTCCAAGCAGCCAGTAGTGATACCCCATACTGTTCAGTGCCCGGGCTTTTCCCAATGTGAAGTGTGCATTTGTGAAATGATGTAATGATTTTTCCAAGTACTCAATAGCTTTCTTTGCTTCATGCTCGCTTGTGTAGACACCCAGTTTTATATAAATCTCTCCTAAAAGAGAATCATCCTGCGTACTGTTCAACAACTCTTTCAGACTGTCACTTTTTGTTGTTATGGCCAAAAGAGAATATGGCAGGAGAAATAAAATCAAAATCACAGAAGGATTCATTATCCGTTTATAAGATTGTAATACAGAGTGTTTTTTAGTTAAGACCCACATCATTGAATGCATAATTTTATCAGCATAGTAATTTATTAAGGAATAAAGTCAATCCAACGAATAATTTATGTGTCAAAAATGAACTATTTTAATTTTTATGCCGTGTTATGCGGAAAATATATGGTGAAACAAGTCTCAGTTTGATTCTCAACAAAAATTTTACCCTTAATCTGTTGAACCAGCATAGAAACCAGTTTCAAGCCGAACCCTTCTGTATTTTCAATTTTAAAATCGTGAGGAAGCATCTTGCCGCTGTTCTTAACCTCCAGTTTAAGATCTGTCTCATTTTTTCCCAGCACTACTCTGATAACACCTTGTTGTCCGTCGGTAAAAGCATATTTCATGGCGTTGGTTATGAGTTCAGTTACAATTATCCCAAGCGCAGACAATGTTTTAACATCAAGCTTAATATCGTCTAACTTTTTTTCCACACGGACCTTATCCCCGTGGGGGAATACAGAAACAATCTCATCGATGAGAGGCTCAAAGTAATCCGGGATTGATAAATTTTGCGTATCAGGGTAACGGTACAGTTTATCATAGAGAAGTCCCATGCTGTGGAGTCTGTTTTTAGCGTCAGTCAGAGCCGAAACGGCTGTCGGTTCGGACATGGATTTAGACTGAAGGGCAAGAAGACTCTTCATGGTATTCATGTTGTTTTTAATCCGGTGATGAACTTCCTTCAGAATAAGCTCTTTTTCTTTATTGATCTTCAGGATCTCATTGTTTTGTTTTTCAAGAATTGTATTTGTTTTTCGAAGTTTATTGCTTTGATAAGAGATATAAAAAGAAACAAACAATATAATTACAAGCCCGGTTATCAGACCTGTCTGATACTGCCGATCCCTGCGCATCTGCAGGGACTGGATTTCCATATTTTTTCTTAATAATTCGTTTTCCTGTTCTTTTTTCTCCAGATTGTACCGGATCTGAAGTTCGTTGAATTTGGCGACTTTATCTTTGTTAAATATTGAATCGTTTATAGCCATCGCCATTTTATAATAATCCAAAGCTGAATCATACTTTCTCTTCTTTTCATGCATGTCTGACATTAGCAGATAATTGTCACGCAACAGATCATTATAACCCATTTCCTCAGCTGTTTTCAGACTAAGATCTATATAGTGGGCAGCAGAATCAAACACTTCCAGTAAACTGTATGTTTTTCCAATGGAATATTGCGAATAGGTGGCTCTGAAAATACTGGATTCAGATTGGGCATCCCGGAGAGAGCGATAATAATAATCCAGAGCATTATCATAATCATGTTTTTCAAAATAAATATCTCCGACACTTCTGAGTGCCAGCGATGTGGCTCCACCCTCACTGCCGCTGTCCAAATATAAATTGTAGGCTTTTATAAAGACTTCAATGGCTTCATCATACTTTTTTTCCGATTGATAGCATAAGCCGATATTATGCCAGGAATATGCCATCGTAAACTGATCTTCCAGAGATTCAGCCAAGTGCAGAGCATTTTCATGGTTTTCTAAAGCCTGATCGAAAAGCTGCCACATCTGGTAAATTAGTCCGATATTATTCAGGATTAGAGACATACCTCTTTTATCGTTTTCACGGGTACGGATACTGAGAGCCTGCTGGAATAATTCCAGAGCTTTGTTATAATCACTGAGTCCCCAGTAAACAGCTCCCAGATTATTGGATATTCGGGCAATCCAGCTTGTTTCCCCAATTTCGCTGGCAATGCGCAACGCATCGTTGTAATAGTCTATGGCTTCATTAAAATTCCCAAGTTTCCAGTAGTTATACCCGATTTTGTTCGCAGCGGCGATAATTCCGGGAAGGTGGTTAATGTCAGTGAAAATTTCATGTGCTTCACGGGCATATTCGATTGATTGAAAAGGATCTTTGGAGTCTATGTCAATAAGTATCTGGGCCCGAAGTGAATCATCGGCGGTTTGGGACAATAATTGATACAGGCTATCATTATTTAATCCCTGCGTAAAAAGCTGACTTACCGGAAGCAATATCAAAAAGATAAAGATTCTCTTGAGATTCCAGGGTTTGTATTTCTTTAAACGGGGGCGATTCAATTGTGTGAAATATTTCATAGAGATTTTATTCATGTTCCTTAAGGCTGAAAAATAAATTCCAATGAAGGGAATAGATTTGATTGTTTTATCAATTAGCAGGCAAATATTGAATTAATTTATATAATAAAAGTGAAAGTACAAAATTTATTCGGAATCTATATCAATTAGAAAGGGAAGTTTCTCCCTGATTGTATCGGTTTCCGAGGGATGAATCTCAGTAATGTGATATCCTGCCTCAGCGCTCAGGTGACATCGGATATCACCAAAAGGATCCACGATCATGGAATCACCGGAGTATGAAAGACCCGAGCTGTCCAAGCCGACCCGGTTGACACCAATAACCCAACATTGATTCTCAACGGCTCTGGCCTGGAGGAGGAGTTTCCAGTGGGCTACCCGTTTATCCGGCCAATTGGCTATCTGAAAAATTATTTTAACGCGTTTGGCAATCTGCCGGTAAATTTCAGGAAACCGCAGATCATAGCAGATAAAAACCGAAGCCGGTATATTCCGGATTTGAAAAACCGCCGGTTTATCTCCTGCTTTTACGTACACATGTTCATTCCCCGGTTTAAACAGGTTGATCTTATGATAGACGCTTTTAACATTTCCCAGATCATCATAAACCAAAGCACTGTTAAAAAAGCGTCCGTCCTGCAATGGATCACCGCAACCGGCAATGATATGAACTTTTTTCCGGGATGAAATGTTGTTAAGCAGATCCCGGGTTAAGGGTCCCCATTCGGGAGCAAGTTCTGCAGCTTTATCCGGGGGGAAACCGGTGGAAAAAAGTTCAGGCAACACCAACACCTCTGCACCCTGATCGGCAGCACTTGAACAGAAAAATTCCGCTTTCTCCAGATTATGGCGGATATCCGGAATAATATCCGTTTGAATAAGGGCAATTTTCATTGTCTATTTAAACTTTACGGCTGTTCCATAGACCATAACTTCAGCAGACCCGGCTTTAACTGCTGTCGATGCATAACGTATATTGACGATTGCATCAGCTTTCATGTCTTCTGCTTCTTCTGCCATGCGTTTTGTAGCAACAGCCCTGGCTTCATTGATCATTTCAGAATAGCTGGTGAGTTCACCGCCAAAAAGTGCTTTTATCGCACTCATAATATCTTTACCCACATGTTTCGCCCTGATACACGACCCTTTAACAAGGCCCAAATGTGAAAAAGAGCGCCCTTCAATTGTGTCAGTATTGACTAAGATCATCCTTATCCTCCTTTTTTATTTCACGGATTCGCTGTAAAAAAACCAGAATAATCACAACCAGCAACCCAATCAAAACAACCGTCATAATCATGGTTATCAGAGGTGATTTAAATGGATTCAGTGTAGAAATCCAGGATATTAGATTCAGAATAATCACAACAAAAAGAAACAGGAAAATAATTGTCGGTACAATGTATTTTTTCATTTCAAGACATTCTCCCCGGATTTTTTTTATCAGATTTTCGTCGTTCTTTTTCTGTAACTGCCTTATGAAACTGTTCCGTTTCTGACCGGAGTTCCAAAAAGTTGAGATATTCTCTTTCTTCTAAAACGCCTTCTTCAACCGCTTTTTTAACGGCACATTCCGGTTCATTAACATGTAAACAATCATCAAACCGACAATACATTGCTGCATCATAAATGAGGGGAAATGTCTTTTCAAGTCCTGAAGCCGCATCAGCGATACCAATTTCACGCAGTCCGGGGGTATCCATAAGAATTGACCCGTTTTTAAGAATATGGAGTTCTCTTCGGGTTGTAATATGGGCACCTTTGGATGTAGACCGGCTTAATTCTCCCGTTTGGGCAATATTATCTCCGGCAAGAGCATTGATCAGGCTTGATTTGCCAACGCCGGATGATCCGATCAGGCAGAAAGTGAGTCCGGGTGTCAGGTATGCGTTAAGTGCATCAACACCTTGAACAATCTTTGCAGAAGTAAGAAAAACCCGATAATCCGGAAACCGTTTGCGGACAAGATCCAGAGCCTTTTCGGCTGATTGGGTGTCCAGGAGATCTGATTTATTCAGAATAATGACCGGAAAAATCAGACCGCTGTGAATAACGGTCATATACCGTTCCAACCGGTTAAGATTAAAATCACGATCCAGTCCCTGCACAATCAAAGCCACATCAATATTCGCGGCTAACACCTGTTTTTCAAATATTTTACCGGAGACTTTCCTCACAAGGACAGACCGGCGTGGAATAATTTTACGGATCAACCCCTTATTTCCACAGCGTGATACGGCTACCCAGTCCCCCGCCACAGGAATATCCATCGACGATTGTGCTGCATACTGGAGCTGACCGGACAGTTCTCCTTCAACATCCCCATGGGATGTCCGCACCACTATCCGTTTTTTATAAGATGTCACGATACGCCCTGCATCCAAATCCTTTGGAAGGTTTTGGAAAGCTTTGATCCAGTAATCGTTTAAACCAATCGATTTTAAATCAAACATGCTTTAATTGCTGAATTTCAAACACATCTTTCCCCGCTACCGGCTACTGGCTACCGGCTACCGGCTACCGACTACTTGTATAAATAATATTTCCTCGATAATTCCCGAAAGGATTCAATATCTTTTTCCAGGATTGGCTGAATATCTTCAAACTTGTATCGTTCGCCAAATTTTTCCCGGATTTCATCCGTGCCGCAAACCTGATCAAACATACGATGGCGGTTGGGATTCACATTCAAAACATCCACATCCGGGTACATTTCATGTAAAATTTCAAGAAAGCGGAACTGGATATACATCATTTCCGTCTTTTCAAAATCAGTGAAATGCAATTGGATGCCTTTCAACGTTTTTCCCTGATGTTTTCTGTAGAATGGCTGAAAAACAACCGGCCTGAATCTGATTCCCTTTAATCCAATGGCATTCATACGTTTTGCCAGTTCAAAAGGATTGTCGATCCATTCTGCTGCCATAACCTGAAACGGGAGCGTATATCCCACGCCTTCGCTAACAACGCCCAATTCACCCAGCACACCGGTAGACACATAATATGCAGCTGAATAGGCATGAGGAATATGTGGTGAAGTCGGAACCCAGGGCAGACCTGTATCCTCAAAGGTCATGCTCCGTTTCCAGCCTTTCATGGGGACAACCGTCAATTTGCATTGTTTATCAGATTTTAGCCAGCCCTGATCATTGATCATCAAGGCAACTTCTCCGGGTGTGAGTCCGTAAACGTAAGGAATGGGAAAAGCGCTCACAAACGAAAAGAATCCTTCTTCTGCCACATTTCCTTCAATTTTATTGCCGGTAAGCGGATTGGGCCGGTCAAGAACAACGACTTCGAGCCCTTTGTCCGCAGCGACAGACATAATATTTCCCATACTGCTGATGTAGGTATAGGAACGGCATCCGATATCCTGAATGTCATAGACAAAGACATCTATCCCTTCCAGCATTTCCTCTGTGGGAATCCGTGTTTTGCTATAGAGTGAATAAACCGGCAATCCCGTTTGTTCATCCCGGTAATCCGACACATAGGCGCCGGCATCAAATTCACCGCGAACGCCGTGTTCCGGTCCGTATAACGCAACAAGGTTTACTTCCGGTGCTTCCCAAAGGATATCAATAGTGGATTTCAGTTTTGAATCAATTCCTGTTGCATTGGTGATGAGTCCCACCCGTTTTCCTTTCAGGACATCAAACCCGTTTTCCCTCAACACTTCAATTCCGGGTTTTACAGCAGTTTTTCCATCGCAGGACTTTGTCATTTTTTCACCGGACATATCTTCGCAGGATCCACATTCTTTTATAACTTTTTTTTCTTCAATAACGATCGCCTTATCCGCAGTGGCACAACCGGCAATCATAAAAAATATTAATAGAAGGGGTGTTAATTTCCTCATCATGTTCTCCTTTTAAATCTTGACATAGATTTTACGTTTATACAACTCTCTCAGAATCAGCCAGTAAAAGGCAATATGCAAAAGTGCAAACAACAACGATCCGTTTGGATTATCGCCCAGAAGGCGGACACAGATATTCTGATAGATCCACCGGTACCCCGTCATTACGGTACCGTCGTCAAGCGTCCATTTTATAATACGCGTGATTGTTTTTATCCATACAACCGACAGGACAAACAAAAAGAGGGGATTGAGTCCGAACACCCTCAGTGGGTAGGACCACTTCTGGTACCCTTTCACATCAATGATCAGAATAAACAGGGCCAGCATCATCATAGCCAGACCGCCGGTATAAAGCACATAGGAACTTGTCCATATTGGTTTATTTATCGGGAAAAATTGTCCCCACACATATCCGGCAAAGAGTGCGGCTACACCATAAAGATACATGTCGTTAACCAGTTCGGGGCGCGATTTTGCCGATGTGATCATTCGTCCTGTTTCATATCCCAGCAGGACTGTTACGACTGCCGGAAAAGTGCTGAAAAGACCTTCAGGGTCAAAGGGGACTCCGAATCCTCCGTAAACGTTATTTTTCCCCAGAATAAACAGATCGACTGTCCTGGCAAAATTGTCATTCAGCGAAAATGGATCTGCGCCGCCAAACCATTTCATAATAAGCCAGTATGCAACCAGAATACCGCCTCCGATCCAAAGATACGTTTTCCTTCGGGTGTACAAAACAATTAGGGAGCAGATACCATAGGCAAGGGCAATTCTTTGGAAAACGCCCATAATCCGTAACCCGCCGTAATATCTCCCCATGCTTTGCCAAAATGTCATATCATCATAAATCCTGATAAAGGGAAAAGCATTCAGAAGAAGACCAATGATAAATATGAGAGCTGTACGTTTCAAGACTTTACGAACAGCCTCAGGGCTTGCCATATGATCATATTTTCTGAATGAAAACCACATAGCCACACCCACAATGAAAAGGAAAAAAGGGAAAACCAAATCGGTAGGCGTGCAGCCGTGCCACGCGGCATGGCGAAGAGGAGCATAGATTTTGTCCCAGGTTCCGGGTGTATTGACTGTAATCATAAAACCGATCACCAAGCCCCGGAAAGCATCAAGAGACAGAAGTCTGTTTGATTGATCCATGGTTAATTCCTTATTTATCGATTATCACGTATGCAATTTTAGGTTGATTTTATTAAGAATGGAAGAAGGAAAATAGCCGCAATCCGGTAGCCGGTAGCCAGTAGCCAGTAGCCAGTAGGGTGGGTCGATTT
>NPIE01003516.1_pt1 | contig 15461 bp, 12 predicted proteins | sample 8637661 | NCBI WGS metagenome assembly NPIE01 (sample SAMN07420842, study PRJNA396082) | bioreactor metagenome | isolation source: sample BA12 brine-fed electro-methanogenic bioreactor BA | place: Japan: Kochi | collected 2016-12-09 | reverse complement strand
GTTCTTTTAACATCGGTCTTCCTTTCCTAGGTTTCCCTGCAATTTAAGGCTTAACTCACTGTCTACAAAAATATAGAAAGACCATTTAACCAGTTTATTGTTGATGCTATCACTTGTTTTGGTATCATGTGATATTCTCTCTATTGATGATACTGTCCCTACAGTCGATGATTATGAGCCCAATGATGAACGATCCGAGGCATTTATCATTGCTCTGGATACAACATATGATGCAAGGATCAGTGATTATGATGATGACGATTGGTTTAAAATAACGCCTTTACATGGCAGCGATACTTATGATAAGGTGCAAATTAGTGTGACCGATGTATCTACTGATTTATTTATTCACATGGAGCTTTACAGTGCTGATGGCGCCAGCCTTGCAACACATGGCAATACAACTAAAGGACAAAGTTTAACTTACACATTTGCCACACCCGGGGTTGATTATTATATTCGTCTTAGTGGTTGGGACGGTATTGTGGGGGATCATGGATCGGTTGGTTCTTATTCTTTAACTGTTTCAAATATGGATGCCAATGATGAATTCGCCCCTAATCATACTTTTGAAACGGCTGAGGAATCTCTTGAATATGGTAATTCCTATGATGGTGTTATTGTATCAAAGTATGAAACTGATTATTATATGTTCAGCAATCCTGCTTCTGGCGTCTGGAATTCCTATTCCGTAACACTTACAAATGTTTCAAGTGATTTGTTTGGAACCATTAGATTTTATGATGTTGCAAAAAACGAATTAAAAAGTGTTAGCAGTAGTACCAAAGGAGCTGATTTGTCTGCAAGCCTGACTACGAAAGAGGATGTTTTTTATGTCTTAATTGCAGGAGGTAATGGTTTATTCTATGATGATTACCAATCATCAAGCGGAAGCTACTCCATGAGTGTTATAAATAACGGCAATGATGACAATGAGCCGGATGATACATTTGATAATGCACGGGAAATCACCTCATTCCCAACCGATCTGACAGGCACAATATTAAGTGATGCCGCCAATGATAACGGAGGGGACTATGAGTTCTTTAAAGTAACAATAGCAAATAATAAAAAAGTATCATGGTCGGTTGATCCGGATGCTGCAAATACAGAACTTCACTTTCATGTTTATAATGCCAGCCAAACATATCTTGGAAATGAAGATGGTGGTGACGGGCAAACTATTACCGGCAACATGAATAATACAACCGGTTCAGATTCTTTCATTTATATAAAGCTTGGAAGTTTTATAGGTGATAATGGCGATTATTCCATTTCATTTACTGAAACAGACGCGGATTAATGAATACGGTTCTACAATAGAAAAAACCTGTTGGTATGATATACAGTGCCAACAGGTTTGATTTACCTAATAAATAATATAACATTATAAAAAAATACTATCTGTCATTCTCCTCATAAACAAGGCAATTTTAAAATGTCAGCAAACACCGGTAATTCACCCCAAAACATTTTCCGAAAAACAGGAAATATCCATTTGTCAACTTTAGGACACTGCTAAGCATATAACCTAACCGTATGAATAAAGTCTAAAAACTCTCGCAAAAATACAGTCATGTCCAGTCTACGCCTTATGCGCGTGCGGATACTTCCCCTCTAAGGATTATGGGGAGCCGGAATGTTTAACGTCAGCCTAAAGTGTACAGTTTGAGTAAGCATTCGGTGACACCCGTCTTGCATTAAGACTACTATGTTATTAATAAGAAATTATTCCGATTGATATTGGAATGAACCGGTGGATGACAGTACCTATACAGACCAAGAAGATGGTGTTTATGAAATAACAGATACGGAATATAAGCATTAACACAAAAAGCCACCTTCCACGAGGTGGCTTTAGAATAACTCGACCAAGACTCGCATTCTTCCTCTCCCCTATTCGCAATATATCCGATCAAAACAGGTTGAAACTGGCTATATAAGTACACTTTGCTGGTGAAAAATCAAGACTTCCCGGCCACTACAGCATCCACTCGTTAAGACACACCTACGGAACGCTCCTCTACAAACGCTCCGGCCACAACCTGCGCATGGTCCAGAAACAACTGGGACACAACTCTCCCGTCACAACAGCCGTCTATGCAGACATTTTCGATGAAGATCTGGAAGATGCGCTGGAGAATCTATAAAAAGGGGCGGTGTGCCCCTTTTTTAACTGTATTTATTAATTATTCTAAATTTCCAAAACAACACTAAGAACACATAAGCTATTTTATCTGCTGTAAAAAATATCTTAATATTTAAAAAATGTATTCATTTTGGGTATTAATATTATTAATTCTAGATTTATTATAATCAATTTCATGATCACACATTAATTTTTTAACTAAAAAACTCAACAAAGGCAAAGCATTTTGAACGATTTCATCATCCCTTTCATCTCCTGGTGTTTTCTGACCATGAAATATATTACATCGTATAAGATATAATACATCTTTTACTGTTTGCAAATTGTTTTCTTTACATAATTGTATTGTATTGTTACCACTCATTTTTTGAATACTTGGTTTTGATAAAATATTATTTCCTAATAAGTGTTTCCTATATTCATCATACCGCCCCATATTTATAATAAAAGATATTTCACCTTCTTGCGTATCCTTAGATAGGGTTTTTTGTAGGTTATTAAACATTTTTCTATGATTAAGACTTTCTTCTATATACCAATCTTTATATTCTTTTACATATTCTTTATAGATTAGATATTCAGCATACTTTTCTTTAATTGTTAAGGATAATTCTTCAGGGGAAAATGCACTCATTTTCCATGTCTAATCCACTTTTTCTAAAGTTGCTTCCGTAGTATTTAGTTTGGATTCTTTTTTAATATGATCCTCAATTTTATTAGTTACAATATTTGGTAATCTAGTATTTGCTTTTATATAATATCTATTATAACACAATGAATTAAATGCAATCCATAACGATATAAAAGACATATAATTATTATAATTTGAACAATTTTCATTTTTTTTACTTCTATAAAACTCAGATATATAAACCCATTCTCTTATTAATTCTTTTTGTTGGTCTTTTAACATCTTTATAGTCCTTTTTTAATAATATCTTTAGTCCACGAATTATATTCTTTTTTTAAGGCTGGTAGAGTTACTTCAAAATCATGAGGATAATTCTTGATTTGAGAGACTAAATCTAAAAGGTGACTTTCATCTAAAATGTTAAATACAACTTTTATTTTAATATCTTTAAGAATCTTTTGGGCTTCTTTATACATTTCAAATCTTTCTTTATCATCCAACAGTTCATAAAGACTTATCCTTTTTAAATTGTATAACTCCCTTGGTAGTGTAATTTTTTTTAAAACATATATAACTATCATTAAATAAATATCATCAATGGTATTTTCAATTGTTGGAATAATAACTTTTTTTTCTTTTTCTCCTTCAATACTTCTAAGTATCAGTGCTGGGCGATCATTTTCTGTAAACTGAATATAGTAATTTGGAATGATACCACTATGGTTTTGATCTGCTTTTCCAACCATAATAAATGCTGTTGTCGTAGGCATATAACCCTCACTTTTTAATTAAATCAACCAAGGCACAAATATTTTCTTTTTCCACATTGGCTCACTATGGTCATTTCTATTTAATATATAATAGTAATAATTATCCTTTTTAGCAAAATTAACTTTTTTGTTATAAGAATAACTATATGATAACTCACTACATTTCTCCCCCCGACTGGCAATATTTCCGATCAAAACGGGTTGGAACTGGATATATAAGAATGATTTGCTGGTGAGAAAATATTTTAAAAATAATAGTCTTGTCGATATTTATCTCAGGTAGTTTATTAGCCGATACATTCGTGTTACATAAGTTCCTGTATCATATCCACGAAAATATTTTGGGGGATTTATAAGGAAGTCATCTGTATCAAAAATTATGTCTTCAATTACCCAACCGTTTCCATTATTCAACGATTCAATCAGTTCATGGATTTCCTCAATATCGTTTGCTACAACTCTATAATCCACCTGATTTGTAATGCGGTTTATGACCGGAAATTTTTTAAAATCGTCTTTTAATGATTCATATTCCTTATGCGCAGCATTCGGACTCAGTGCCTTAACCCGATAATACTCATTTTTTAGTTCATCTAAGTCAAAATGATACTTAACACCATAAGGATATGCACCCTCATGATCATAACTCAGAACAAAATGGAAGTTTTCTTTAGAATCCCCTTTACGGTGCATATACAAAGGCTTACTGGAACCCATTTCATAGAAATAAGTAAAAGTGTGTTTCCCATTAATTGTGTCTAATACAGCTGAATTAAGCCAACTTAAAGCATCTGGAATTGGATTTAAATAAGAGCGGTCACCCGTTATTTTATAAAATTTCAATAAAGCTTCAATGTTTTCAATTGTAACACCTGAACATATGGTATTTATTTCAAAGGTTCTACCCCATGCAGGTTTCATCTCATAATCATACTGCTGAGCCCAACCGGCTTGTGGTGTAGATAACTGTGAAATCTTATAGAAATCCATACCTCTCCGGGCTGCATTTAAATACTTATTTTCCCCCAGTAAATTGTATGCTTCAATGAGAACTTTTATATTATTTTCAATCACCCCATCATTAAAAGTATACCATGCTGTATAATCATTCATTAGTGGATACCTTTGTGGCCACGCTCCATTTGGATACTGAGCCTCCAGGATAAAATTGAGGGATTTTTTCAGTGGTTTCAGGTATTTATTCTCACGCGTAATGCAATATAATCTCATTAACATACGGGTACAATCTGCTGTAACCTGATCATCAAATGTAGCATTTCCATAAAAATAAAGAAATTCCTGCCATCCCCAAATCGTTGAAAGATAGCTATTATAGTATTGTTGAAGATCTGAATTTTCAAAGTCGGTAAAATAGTGCCACCCCCCGCATGGGAGCTGACCTTTAATTATTGCATCAGCAACAATTTTTGCATATTGAAGGTATTTAATGTCATGAGTAACCTCATACGCTTGTAAAAACATCATGCCAACTGTGGGTGTTCCCGGAGATTCAAACCATATCATTGATTTCTCAGCTTTAATTTCTCCATATACTTCTTCGAAATCTTCTGAATATTTCCAAAGGAATCCCCCATTGCAGGATAGCATTTCCATCATGAAATCTGCTGATTTAGACAGAGCCTTCAGGACCTGAGTATTCAGACTCTCTTCCACAGCAAACAGACTAACAGAAACTGTTAACAATAATAATATGTAATTTACTTTGAACTTCGTCAATACAGTATTCACCCGGCATTAGTTTATCTATCTATAATATTTAGTCAATACTAAGTTTAAATTACAGCACTTGATAATTATCCCATACTTCCCGCATTTTCCGTCCTTTTTCAAGATCATCACGTACAAGGTTTTCCACACTTATTCTTTCAATGATCTGACTAATAATACTTTTTTCCACTTCTTTGGGAATGGTAACTATTCCGTCTAAATCAGCAAAAATTAACATCCCCGGTTCAATTTTTACACCACCAATTTCAACGGTGATATTATAGTCAATAACCCTGACCCGGCCGGTCGTATCAATTGGTGAAGCTCCCCAGGCAAAAGTAGGGAAATTCATTTTTTTAATTTTTCTCAAATCCCGGCTATATCCATTTACTATACTGCCCCTGACTTTACGGTTACGAAGAGCCATCGCAGTTAATTCACCCATAATCCCGGTTGTAAGCGATACTTTACCTGTCGTTACAAGAACAGAGTCAGGCTTGATATTATCAATACATTCGATGACTAACTTATAGGGGTCTTCAGCATCACCGTTTATATCATTTAACATGGTAACAGCTCTTCCCACAGTCACAAAATCATCATTTAGTGGTTTAATATGACAATCCGGAGAAATAACCTGTGCTCTGTAACCGTTTTCATCAAGAATGTCTGATATAATGCCCGCATAGGCATGCTGCTCCAGATAGTCAAATAATTCAGATTCAGAATTGAATTTCATAATTAGCTCCTTACATATTATTTAATTACACCGACCGGAATACGAAAAGCTCACCTTCTTTTTCCATATCAGGTATGTTCATTTCATGGTTCATGATATCACACCCTGTGATAATCAATGAATTATTATTAACAATTGAATAACAAATTAGGGGATAGCGTCCCCCTGCCTCTGCTTTTAGATAACCAAAGGCATTATTTTGGGGGTCATAAACAAGATATTGATTCATAAAGTGATGTTTTTTACCATCAACACCAATATCTTCATCATCCTTGGAGAGATAATCATTCTTGTTGAAATCCCATCTCATAGATCCTTTATAAGTCGAAAGGCTGTAGAGTGCAAGGTCATTATAAACACATCCCATTCCTAAAAAACCATATTCTTTTCCTATACCCGGAGCTGTAACCGGATCACCCCAGGTTCGGTTGACAATATTATATGGAAAGATTCTTCCTGTAAAACGGTCTGAACAATATACCTTGTTACCAATGGGATTTACACCGGTAATTTCAAGTCCGGTTTCCGGTGCATTAATAACAGCATCAAATTTCTGTTTTTTAGTATCAAAACGAATTAATCGGGCAGGTTTTGCATCCAGCGTGAAAGAATAAATTGCCTCATCCGAGGGAATGTAAAAACCTGACCACAAATCAGTATTATCAGGATATCTGACAACCTCCCCCTTTTCTTTTTCCGTATGCCATATAACCATGTGATTTCTATTTCGGACATAAAGATACAATCTCGAATCTCCGGGAACCCGCCTGCCAAACCAAATATTACTTTCAGAGTCCGGAAGTTCAAATTTTGAATATGTCCCCGTTTCCTGATTATACATATACAAATAGGGTGATTTTTGACTGACAATATATACTTTATCACCATAGCAAAAGCAATGACTGTACTCTTTTCCCTCCATATAGGAATTATCAATTATTTCAGTCGTATGTTTTTCCAAATCGCTGCAAAAAAACTTGTCCCGCCCATACCACAGCCTGCCTTTAAAATCAATATCAGGTGCCCAGGGTCTCTTTGTCATCCATTTATGCCAGTCTAAACGCATATCCGGTAATGCAATCGAATCACTTTCCTCAAAGATTTTGAGAGATATACCCGAAACAGCCAGTGCAGATAAGCCGATTGTTGTCCCAAGAGATATTTTTAAAAATTTTCTTCGATCCACTGTTATTACCTGTGCCTTGGTTTTATCTTATGATCTATAATCATATAATATATCTTAAAATTATACAATCCTTCTTCCGTCTTTTCATTATAATTGTCATCGGTAAAAAAGAGATTTAAGTCATTTCTTTTACTTCCGCTCTGAATACCCGAAAACTGAAAATAATTTGGATAAATTATTGATTTATCATAGTATGATAAGGGCTTTTCAATATACTCTTGCCAGTTTTCACCATTATTATCCGAGTATTTTATAATAAACTGACTTCCGGAAGTTCTGGAACCATCATTCATAACTGCAATAATTCTCCCGTTAGGCAGGCGGGATATTGCAACCATACCTTTTTCATTACCGATGCTGTTAATAACCCATGTTGTACTATCTCTGTTTTTCATTGCAAGATAATTGCCTTCAGGCAACGCCGTATCATTTACGCGGCCATAGTAATAAACACCGCCAGAGAAAGCACAATATAGGGTTTGATCATAATCAGTAATAAAACCAAAACCCATATTGCCATAACCCCGGCCACACTCATAAATGACTTCATGGATAAAATCATTAGGATTCTTAAGTGAAAACGTAGTCAGATATACTTTATCCTTAAAATTATAAGTTGAACCATCCGATGTATGTGATGACATTATATAACCAAAATCTTTATCAAAACAGAACTGAGGATAGAGTAAAGCATGATTCCCATCTGAAGATACAATGCCTTCATACATCTTAACCGGTTCACTCCATACGGAATCTTTAACGTTTTTCCAAGTGAGCCAGTAATCATAGTTCAATGAAACATAAGCCATATACATGATATTATGGTTAATTCCAACTCCAACATACCATCCTCTGGGGTCTTCAATTCCATTTCCCGAAGCAATAAGGTCAAACTCATCAAGATTTTTATGATTTTTACTTCTGTAATGTTTTACAGGTTCATATTGAGCGTTTGTTACAATATTCAGATGTTCGGAGTCATCTAAGAAAAGCATCGCCGGTTGATAGGTGTCAGGTTGAAAGCTACTTTTCCTCCACGATCCGTCATTTAATCGTTTATATAATGATGCTTTAGAATTTTGATATGACCCTTCCAGACTGGCAATCCAAATATCCCCCTTTTTATTCTGGACAATTTTTGGTGCATTATTTCCCCATCCGGGTGATACCCAGCATTGAACAGAGTCAACTAGTTCTACCCTTACGCTGTTTTCCACCTCACTGCAACTATAAATCAATACAACGTTCATATATATTATAAGCATTAACAGAGGGTTTAATAATAATTTACTATTTTCTTTAATAAATTGAATCATGGTAAGTCTATCTCCAAATAATACAGATCAAAGGAATACAATCCATTTTCATCTTTTTCATAATTGCTGTCACTAAATACAATTTGTATGTCGTTAATTTTACTGCCACTATGCGACTGAACTGACTGCATAAAGAACTGATGTTTTATATCCGGATAGTCTGCAAAGAGATTATCTATGACTGTTTCCCATGTTTTTCCCTGATCTTTTGATTTCTTAAGGCTGGTATGATTCTCTTCAAACCAACTTCCGGCAGTTACAACGGCATATAATACACCGGAAGGTTCTGAATGTAATGCAATACAACCAGACCGATCTTCAACCTGATACAAACACCAGGCATCATCATTCTTATTCTTTACTGATACGTAGAGTCCTTCGGATACTTCTTCCGGAACAATATCGCCATAACTGTGTTTTCCGGCGCTATGGGCACAATATATTGAACCATAATCATCAATTATCATATCATAGCCGTAAGAATAATAACCTGTATGCCCCTGAAAGACTATTTCATTCGTAAAATCCCCGGGATTATCAAGGGGAAAGGTAGTCAGATAAATTGAATTATATGTATTGTAGGTTGACCCATCATCGGTATGAGACGTCATAAAATATCCCTTATCATCATAAAACTGAAATTTTGGGTATAACAGTGAACGGTTTCCATCCGGGGATGCATAACCTTCAAAAATCAAAACAGCATCCTGCCAGGAATTATCATTGATATTTTTCCATGTAAACCACAGCTTATAATCATTAGATATATAAGACATATATATCTTCTGTTCATACACACCAACACCGATATACCATCCCCGGCCATCTGGCAATCCGTTTCCCTCGGCAATCATATCAAATTCTTTTATCTCTTTAGATAAACTTCTATGATGACGTACCGGATTATTTTGAGAATTATCAATAACATTAAGATGTTGTTCATTATCAAGAATAATCATTGAAGGTTGATAAACATTATTAAAAACCTTCCCTCCAGTCCACTTGTCTGTATTTATACGTTGGAAAATCTGTGCCTCTCCTTCCGGATAACTGCCGGTCATGCTTATTACAAATACAGTGTTATCTTTCGTGTTAACAATTTTGGGGGCGTTGTATCCCCATGTCGGGCTGGTCCAACTCACTGTTTGTGTAACTTTTTCCAGATTTATTAGAGGTTTTTCTGAACAGCCTTGAAATAACATAAATGATATTATAGTAATTCCAAGTATCTTTGCTGCAATTCTGTTTTTCATAATATTAATCCCATCATATTTGAATTGATGTTTTCCTTTATTTAAAACTGTTGCGACAGTCTATCCAGGTATTAGTTAAAGTACCCAAATCACTACTCTGGTAAGCATAAGCAGTTCCGCCTTGTTCAATGAACATCGAATATGCTTCCCTGTTATTATCAGAATCACAATCAATGATTGCATTGTATGTCTCGGTTACAAGGGCAGCCCATTTAGTATCAGTATTCTTTAAAATTCGGTTCATTGAATCCGTTTGAAGGTTTTTATACCCGGCAATACAGTAATACCCTTCGACGAAAACATAGTCATTCTCATTAATAAATGATGATGATAGAGCGAATTTTAAACCTATTGTATCTGATAAAGCATTCGCCATGATTACTTTGTTTAAAGAGTGAATATAATTATATATACTGTCACGTACCATCTCGCTGATAAGTGCACTATGAACAAGATCGATAAAAATACCATCTATTTTAATTTCATCATGCATCTCTTCCATTTCAAGCCACAAATTTGTCCATGTTTTAAAATCAGCACAATGACCATCAGGACACTCAGACATTTGTACAGAAGGCTGAGGCCAGCATCCTGAAGGATGGTCTGCAGTGGCAGGAACGTAAACAAATAACATAATATCTCTATTTATCTGACGAATTCTCAACAATAAATCTTCCATAAAAGCATAGTTAACATCAAGGCAATTTCCATTCCTCCACATGCTTCCATCAAGGTAAAAACCATGGGTTAAAACCGCATAATCGTGCCGTGCAACCAATTCAGCCACTTCATCAAAGGGACCAAGACTCTCATAGGCACCTTGATAAATAAACAACCTATCACCTGCTGTATTATCCATAATTTTAGATTTTGTATCAGGAACAGGCCTGATATCTTTTTCAACTAGAAGCTTTGCACTAAACCGGTTATAATCCAATTCATAATTGGTCAATTTGCATCCTGTCGAAAAAAGAAGAATTAACATGATTATTTTAGGTGTAAGGCTTCTCATTTCTTGTAATAATTACTCTTTTACAGGTAAATATTGCAGTTGTATTGAACTTAAGGACCCTTTGTTGTTCATTTTATCAACAACCCGGACGGTAACAGAGTTAAACCCCGGATTCAGACAAAATACATAAGAATTATTATTAATAGTGATCTTTGTACCATTTATTACGAGTTCATAATAATCAAAATACGGGCTGTTGGTTGCCAGCGATAACTTTACCTTATTCATATCATGGATTTCAGCAGAAAAATCCACCTCATTAAGATTCCAGTATAGATCGGTTGGGCGATTTGTAAATAAATCATGTTCAACAGAACGGGGAGTTTGATCGTCATACCAGCAATAATACCCGGTCCACCCCCAATGAGTACGGCCATGGTTAATCGGTATTGGATAAGGTTCTTCGAAAAAATTACTACGAGGAAGGTAGCGTATATAGGCAGCATTCAGCAAGCCATAACCACCGCCATACTCTATCAGTTCGACGGTTGGCAGCCACCACTCGTAATCAACCAATTCACCGGATTTCGCATGACCGCCTGCAATCCCGATAATGTGTTCCGGTTTGCCAACTTTATCGGCTCTTCCAACCATATCATGTCGTGACCAGTTATTTCTGTCTATAAATTCATCCGGATAATACAAATCAAGAAAATGCTCATGTAATTCCAACAGATTAAGAGGTATGCCAGTGTCAGCAGAGATAAAATAGGTATCAAAATTTGGATCCATCAAGACCCATTTACCAAAATCATTGGACCATACCTCTGTCATCTCATGGCCACCCCAAATTGAATAGTTGGCATTCACAATACGGGCAGGAATACCATAACTTTGCAAAACCTGCATTAAAACAATAGCATACTGAAGACAGTACCCGCCATGAGTTACACCATCAGGACCTTTAGATAGTATTTTCAGTGAATTCCATTCGTTAAATTCAAGAGCCGGAGACAATAAATGCCAATTCCATTGTGAGGAAACCCAGCTTTTCAATCTGACAATTCTCTCGAATTCAGTATCTGCGCCTTCAATTACCGCATCCAGATTGTATTCTTTTCTCAGCGCTTTGAGAGAATCATGCTCCGGATTCTCATACTCAAATGAAAAAGAATGATTATTTAAAGGTTTATTCTGATAGTTTATCAGTGTTATTTGATCTTGTATTTTATCTGCAATTTTATACTTAGAAAGGATATTCACTGTTTTCAGAACAGGTGTTCCCATGGAAGAATAATCCTTAAACAACACTTTAAACTGAAAAAAACGTCCTTCAATATCTTTTGATCTAATTGAACCTCTACTATATTGTTTCCATTCAGTCCACTGGTTTTCATTATAAACATGGCTTTTACCGGTACGATAGTAAAATTCCAAAACACCACCATTTAATTCATATATAAAATCAGGTCTTATTGAACGTATATTAACCTGATTTAACAAAATATCGTTATTTGAATTTTTTGCAATATCAATAACCGGTGATTTAATCCAACCTTCAGGATAATAATCTGTCAGTTTCAAACGGATTGGATACTCTCCTTTAGCCTCTCCATTAAGGCCCAAATGAGTGTGATCCCATGTTTTGCCCCCATCTGTACTTCGGGCACTTTTCGATTCGCTATGCTCTCTGTCAGAGGAACCAATTAAATAGTTTTCTGCTAAAGCAACCCACGTTCTGAAACGTGTATCTTTCTCATAAACACGAACAACTATTTCATTTTCACCTTTATTTAAAAACTCACTGGGTACGGGAACATTTGTCCAAAAATGATTTACTTCATAAATAATACGATTTCCATTCACATTAAAAACCAGATGCCGGCCGTTATTTGGTTCGGGAGGAAAATCCGGATAAACCATCATGGCAATAAATGCCGTATTAACAGGTTTATTTTTAAGAAAGAGTCTTTTTTTAATTTGAGTAGTACTGTCAATAATAACTAATGCCGATTCTTTAGCACTGTAGCCACATGCCGGTCCGTCATCTTCAACAAGGATGGAATTTTCAAGTTTAATGGAACCGGACTCATAAACAAGTCTTTGTGATGTAGATTGTTGAAACAGATTATCTGCATCAAAAGTGATTTTATACTCTATCCGTTTATTTGCAAACAATACTGAAATGAGAGAAATATTCAGAAGAATAATTTTAAAAAAATGAATGTCTCTCAAATTACACCCCTTATTATAGTACTTTTTCAGGTTTACCAGACTTTAATGACCTATGGATGGCATCCAAAATTGCAGTTACATTCCTTCCCTGTTTAGCTGTAACAAAAGGTTCTCTGTCTTCAATAATTGCATCAATAAAGCTATACATACAAGACGGTAAAGCACCCTGCCACCTGTCAAATACCTTATAATTAAGCAATGTTCGAGGATATGTGTAGTTATCTTCGGTTGCCATTTCAATGGCTTCGGCTTTACGGTCCGTGAAGATGTGTCCTTTACTGCCAATAATTTCCATATATGAATCAGGCAAATAAGGGCTTTTATTAGAATAAATCCATGCGGATTCAAATGTGGCAATAAAACCGTTTTTAAATTTAACCTGGGCCTGAATTGCATCGTATGTATCAATACCTCTGGAAACTAATACTTTTTTTGCCCCATTGGCATATACTTCATCTCCGGCAGAATCAATCCACCAGGATACTAAATCAATATCATGGGAAGATAAAAACCATGCGGAAGTTGTTTTTGAAGCCCATGGTAACCATTCAGTTGGGACTAAAACCGGGTTGTTCTTTTTGGCAAATCCCATGAGTGGCTCGCCAATCAGTCCACTCTGAATGTCCGAGTATATTTTATGATATACCGACAACCATCTGTGATTAAAAGAGACTTGAAATTTCTTATTGGATTTTTTAACCATTTCGACAATTTCATCAGCCTCGGCTATATCCGTTGTCATTGGTTTTTCAACCAGAACATGTTTACCTGCCATTAAAGAATCAATCACAGGATTCCGATGGTCCCAGTCCGGAGTATTAATGTGTATTGCATCAACATCATCATATTTGAGAATTTTCCGATAATCCGTTTCAAACCGTGATATCTGAAAGTCTTGTGAGACTTTTGCAACTCTGTCTTTATTTACATCACAGATTGCCGCTACTTCAACTGATGGATTTCTTTGCCATACTTTAATTGCATTCTGACCCATGATTCCGGTTCCAATGACAGCGATTTTAATATTCATCTTAATTTCCCTGTTCTTCAGTTATTCGTATATTTGATAAAGGAGAAGAGAGGGAGGTCCAAAAAATAACCTGGCACGGACCTCCCCCTTCTTCATTACTTCAACAGAACCAGTTTCTTAATATCAGAGAAGTCACTCGTCTCTAAACGATAGAAATAAATACCGCTTGCTAAATGACCGGCATTCATCATAACCAGTTTAACACCGGCAGATTCATAGTTATCTACCAGTGTCATCACCAGTTTCCCCTGCAGGTTATAAACCTTTAGTGAAACATCACCGGCTTTAGGTATTTCATAAGCAATCGTTGTTACCGGGTTGAAGGGATTGGGATAATTCTGAGCCAGAGAGTATGTCAGAGGGATTAATTGTTCATTATCTTTTACAGATACATCGGTTGCAGTGACTTTAACCAATGTAAGAAGACCCTCTGCATCATGAGCTACAAAATCAGCATTACCATCTCCGTCAAAATCAATATTTGAGGGTTGAATGGAAATAAAATCCATAGATTCGAAGTCAGGCAGCACCATACCCGATTTACCGGAACTACCAAAGAAAAGTCTTATTCCCGGATCATCCGGGCCGTTTCCATAATAATTGCGGGTATTGCCCAAATCAGCTAAACCATCTCCATTGACATCTCCGACAGGAACAAGATTCGCACCATGCTGATCCGTATAACTGCCTACAGTATATCGTTCCTTTGTGTAATACCAGGCCGGATCGCGTAAGATGACAGCATCATCTATTGTTTCAGCCTGGGTATATGATACGTCACCGGGATAAATCAGATTGAAATCCCAATACCAGCCCGGTATAGACATATCATCTGTTCCGTTTCCGGTAACATCGCCGGCATTATACACACGATATCCCATCCACATGTACTCACCGACTGTCATATGTTTGAGTATTTCATCAGGGGCCACCATGATCACATCGGGAATATCATCAAAATCCGGTCCGCCCAAATAGACAACACCGGCACCGGTATTGAGCATCTGCTCAACTTCGCCCGAAGCTTCGGATGTCAGGAATATGTTTGTGTAGCTAAGATAAGCTCCTGTGAATATATCCTCATATCCGTCACCATTAAAATCACCGACGGATGGCATCAGAGCATACCAGCGAAGGAAAACACTCTGGGAATCATTCAGGGCAACTGCCCGGGCGCCATCATAGGATAAAATAACATCGGGTGTTCCATCCATGTCGCTTCTGCCAAAGTAAATAACAGAACGTCCGCCATAATCTCCGGTTGATGTTTTCGTTCCCTGGTCAGGAAATAGAAAATCATCAATTCCATCACCATTGAAATCACCGGTTATAACAGAGGTATAGTTACCAAGTTGTGTGTAATCATCATCTACGGGGTATTCACAGAGTAAATCGGCTACATCTATAGCTGCAGGCCAATCAGTACGGCCAAAAACAACTTTAGGTGCATGGTAACTGCCGTATTGAGACAT
>NPIE01002717.1_pt1 | contig 15467 bp, 13 predicted proteins | sample 8637661 | NCBI WGS metagenome assembly NPIE01 (sample SAMN07420842, study PRJNA396082) | bioreactor metagenome | isolation source: sample BA12 brine-fed electro-methanogenic bioreactor BA | place: Japan: Kochi | collected 2016-12-09 | reverse complement strand
TGCCAGTGGTTCCTTGGTAGCTTCGTTTGAGTACGACAAAGCCTATAGTCGTAAAATCAATGAACACAATCCGTATGGGATTGAAATTCCTTTTCAATTTGATGGACGGGATGGTACCATGACGGCTACCTATGGAGATGCAACACCACAAGCTCTTGTTTTGCAAGTGTACAGCAGCTCTCGCATCAGTATTGGAAATCTAGCTCCTATCCTTGCTCCCAAAGTTCTATGCTGCTATATCAATGGCCATGGAGAAGAAGCTACATGCCCTGCTGATGGTGGACCTGAGGAGGAGTGTGAGGATGGAGAAGGGGATTGTGGGGATTCAGTAGGTTCTTGTGATTACGATAGATGTGAAATACTCTTTGAAAATTCAGATAGTACTGAGCTCAAACATGATTATGAACCTTCTGAGTATAACTGTACTTTGATAGATTGTTGCTATAATTTATATTTTGATGCACTTGATAAATGTATTGTTGATCATAATTATGACGATTATACAAAATACATTGATACTGATGTTGATATACCTTCCAAATCAGAAGAATCCGGCTATAAAAAAGTTAATTTTATGACAGCAGGAGGTCGATGGGTTCATATGAGTATATGGTTAAACAACCATGACTGGGACTGTTTTGATTGGCTTAATGAATAATGAGTAGATTATTATTGTGAAAAATAATAAACAAATTCTAGTTCCTATGCTTGGATGACATGAATAGTAAACCACGCAAACATAGACTAGATTGCAGTAAAACTTACTGTTTTATTAAATATTTATAATACATTTATCATTAATCATAATATATATAGTATTTATAATTAATCATACATGGAGGTTTTATAATGACAAGAGATAAAGTATTAAAATTAAAAATGACTCATTGGTTTGTTATTCTTTGTATATTGTTAGTCATTATTATAGGTAGTGTTGTTTCTTGCTCATCAAATCTAGAAAAAGAAACAAAAAGTACTGCTATCGGAAATGTTGATATCGCAGAAAAAGATCAAGTTAAGTCCACTGTTGAGGAGATATTAGAAGCCCTTAAGGATTGTAAAACATCAAGGGCTGATAACATTTACAATGATAAACATGTGAAGATAAAAGGCGTAATAGGTAGTATTAATAGAAGTAGTAACTATTTTTCTCTACAATCAATATCTATGGGAGATTTGCCTCCTTTAGACAATTTACGGTGTAGTATAACAGCAAAACACCAAAAAGCATTCGACAATCTTGTAGAAGGTCAAGAAGTTACCATAAGAGGTATAATTAAATCTGTTGGTACGCGTGGAACTAATTTTATGTTACAGATTGAATCTTTGAATTAGACTAGTTCTTTCTTTGGTGAATCTATTGACAGTGATTAATTGGCAGTTGATATTAAAAAGTTAGGAATTTGAATTTGATAGTCTGTGTCTATTCCTGTATTTTTTTTAATATTTGTTCAATAATAATAGATATACTTAAAGTAAAAAGATGAAGGGTGGTGAACCAAAGCCAGGTGAAGATGGTCCAGGTGATTATATCAATAGTATTGGTGATTACATTGCGTGAGTTTCATCCAATGATCAACTATGTTAAAAATACACCTTTGAAGAAAGGATAGAGTGATGATGAAAAAGAAGATTAGTGCTGTTCTATTATTAGTTTTCCTTGTGTCCTTTTCTGCAGTACTTCAAAGCTGTACAACAGAGAATCAATCTTCAGATCTCTCAAAAGTAGAACATATCACAATTGAAAAAGAAGATACAGTCGGTTTTCGGTGGATTGATTGGACAAAGCCTGAAATCAATCAAGAAGCTGTTCATTTGAATTGGAAACTATCGCTGGAGGAATCTTCAATAGACTCAGATTGGTACTACTATGACAATCATTTTTGGCTGTTGGATGAGCAAGGGAATTTGTTTCATATTGATGTTCCTACAGGGAACATCACATACAACCACACATTGGAAACTTGGAGATATATTACTGCACATGACAAAGACAATTTATTTATGATTGGGAAACAAGATGATGGAACATATGAAATCCAAGCGTACCTGCCTAAAAGAAAAAAGATTGTATGGACAAAATCTTTGGAAGATCAAACTGAACTTTTTCTAGGAAGGCATATTGTCGATGGTGTTTTGTACATTACCAATTCCAAAGGTGTTCTCTTTGCAATCCGTATAAAAGATGGAGCAGAACTATGGCGTTTTGATGCACAAGAAGAAATCAGAAGTGATGTTTTTATGGATAAAGATATCCTATTCTTTACCTGTAAAGATAGCACTTGCTATGCCATAGATCGATCCAATGGAAAGCTTTTATGGAAAAGACATCAAGACTTTTTCATGAGACAAAATCACATTGATGAGTATTCTGTATTCGCAGGCATTGATGGGATGATTGGGTATTACGGTAACAAGTACGAACCCTTCCGACTTGTAGAAGCAACAACAGGTAATCTACTATGGGAGTATCCATATTCATCCGAGGAAATACAACCCTATATTGAAGCTTTCTTGCAGAACACAGAGGAAGAAAAACGAGCCCACAAATGGCCCTCTTGGCGAATCAAACTTTTCAGACAACCATTTTCGGTACAAAACACTGTTGTCCTTGTGTTTTGGACTGATTATCAAGCAAATGTCCATGTGTTGGATCCATTTTCCAAAAACGTACTGTGGAAAAAAGAATGGATTCGTTTTTGTTTTCCCACCATTGACGACAATATCTTGATTGGAAGGTATGACAACGAGGAAGATTCAAGAACAATAGTTTTTGAAAAAATAGATCCCTTAACAGGGAGTATTATTTGGTCGAAGACTGACAAAGCTGTAGTAGAAGGTATAAATTCACGCAGTATCTCTTATTGGGGAGGTATCTTTCACGGACAAAGTATTGTAGGGATTGATTCTCACATGATGGGTCAATACATTTTAATCAGCGACTTCAATGGGAATTTATTTTTGATCGATACAGAAGATGGTAATCTGATGTGGGCTTATTCTTCTAACAATGGAGGTGATTACGTAAACATTCGAGTTCATGAAAACATATTTTTCGCAGAGCAGCGTGGAACCAATTCCATATACTGCTTCAGTATCGCAAAATGACCATTTTAAACCGATAAGTCTTGAACAAATTGAAAGAACATCTTTCCCTGCCTGCCAGGTCAATTGCTTTACAGGAGAAGTTTAAAGACTAGTAAGGAGTAAATGAATGATGCGTTTATTAGAGGTTTTTAAGTTAATTTTTTTTATACTATTATTCACAAAGGTAGTTTTAGAAGATTTTTTTTCGCTGCATACAATGTTTATGCTACTCTTATCTATTTTCATTGTTCTCTGCGCACTATTGATTTTAATCATAGAAGTCTCTAGTAAGAAGGACAAAACAACTCCTTTCAACCACAAGCCTTTACACGATGGAATCCCTCTTTTTATCATCAGTCTTCTATTCTTCTTCAGAGACATTCTTCCATCCGATACATTGTTCTACTTTAGATGGTATGGGATAGCACTTGGATTGTTTACTGGAGTACTAGTCCTTTACCCGATTGTACGTAGCTTGCCAAAAAAATGATATACTATGCTCAAATTTTTGGTGATTGTTAAAAAAAGTGCCTACTTTATTGGGACAGTCCAACTCATATAATTCAACGACGCAGTATTTGATGCGGATATCTGTTAAATCTGGTGGAGGTTTTGGATGAGAACAATGAAGAATTTTTTTATGGTTTTATTTGTTTTGTTGTTTATTGGTTGTCAATCTAACGTAAAAGATCTTCCAACTATACACCTGCAGGATACGTTTAAAACCTGTAGTTTGATACCTACAACTTCTTCCATACTACTTTTGTGTAGTAAACCCCAAACGAACACAGAATCATTGTATGACTTGTACAACTATAACTATAAAGGTGTCCAGTTACACAAAAATAGGATCACTGCTTTTGCTCCTGCCATTTCTATGGTGGATACTGCTCGTAACGATACCCACTTGTACTTTGCGTGGCAAGTCAAAACGCAGAAGAATGAAGAATGTATTTGGATTACCAAGATGACTCTCGATAACAAGATTGTATGGAACAAACAATTGTCCCTTCAAGATACTTCATTATATCCCGCTTCTATGTCGGTTACTCAGCAAGATGATATCTTCTTAACAGGAAGTTTCCAGAAAGACGAAAATAGTTCAGTGGATTTTATTGTCCAACTCGACGAAAGTGGTTCTGTAAAGAATAGCACCGCAATCACAGTTTCACCTTCAGGAGTTCCCTTTGGTCGCTATTTGTCGGTGAACTTGTATGACACTACAATAGACCAAGAAGGAAACTTGTATTTCACGGGCTTCTCTGATTCTATCGGAGAGTCTTCAATGTACTGGGAAACAGGATTGTTTGGTAAAGTAGATTCATCTGGCAATTTAGTATTCTTGCATGGTCTAATGAAGAATGGTAAAAAAGGCTTTACTCAATGCAAGGATATCCAATGGTTACCCGATAAACGTATATGGATTTCTGGAATAAGCGGGAACACAGAAGGGTTATACATATTGGAGTGTTCAGAACAAGGAGATCTTACAAGAACATTGTCTATTCCTGATTACCCTAGCACTTCCATGCCCCACGTTATAGCCAATAGGCAACACTGTATTGTAGCAAAAACCATCCAGGAAAATGGTAAAGACAATCTAATGATACTAAACCTTTCGTGGAAAGAGAATTCTCCTTCACATATAGAAGATGTTTCGTGGTATCCAAATTTGGCAGACAAATACACCACTCAACTACTGTCTACTTTTCACTACAGAGACAACATTGTTTTCCCATTGTATCAAGAAGATATGAATTCGATTACATTTCTTCAATGGGATAGTGCCACGAATACTCCCTTTTTTGGTAGTTTTCCAAAAGAAGACTACCTTGCGGCAGTTTCCTGTCATGAGATTGATGATATGATAACAGAAAACCTGCTAGAAGGTGGCACACTACTCACTGAAGATATTGAAATCCACGTAGAATCAGCTGACAATTCTATCCTTATGGAATAAGGTCGTTTGAAACGAGGATCTATTGTGATGATAGATCCTCGTTTAAATCAATAAATTGCAACTGGTGTAACTTTTGAATATTTCTTTGGGTATTCTTGGTAGATGTTTTCATTCGTTCAATTGATTCGCAAGGAAGTGCACAATGAAACAAAACTATACCAAAATAGCGATCTCGTTGGTTTTTTTAATTGGTCTTTCCAGTTTTATCTTTTATGGACATTTTGCACAAGAAGCAAAAGGGAGGGCTTATGCACAATCAGACAAGCCAGAAACAGAATTGCTTGAACACATACCCTTGCCATGGTCAGAAGAGACAACGTACTCGTATCCCATCGTTCATACAGGACAAACCACCCTATATAGCGACCAAAACATACAAACCGACATCCAAGAAGGGGAAGATTTCTATGGCCAAGATGGACATTACCTTCAAAACCTTCCTTCCTATAAAGATAACGGAGATGGTACGATTACAGACCTTGTGACAGGGCTCATGTGGCAGAAAACGATGGATGAAAAAATGACACTTGAGGATGCAGAACAATATGCCAAAAAAAGTACTTTAGCAGGATACAACGATTGGCGCATTCCAACGATCAAAGAATTGTTTTCCTTGATCGACTACAACGGTAGGTCAGGTGGAGAAACAGCTCATACACTGTATATTGACACCCAATACTTTGATCAACCTTTGGGTGATGTAACCAAGGGAGAACGCGAAATTGATGCTCAAACATGGTCTTCTACTCGTTATGTTGGAAAAACGATGAATCAAATGGATACAATTTTTGGTGTCAATTTTATTGATGGAAGAAACAAAGGATATCCCGTAACCGATATGCGCAGCCGAAGTGCCAACAAAATGTACTTTCGATTGGTTCGAGGAAATCCTGATTATGGGAAAAATCAGTTGATTTCCAACGAAGACGGAACCATCACCGATCTATCCACAGGCTTGATGTGGCAAATGGCAGATGATGGCACTACACGAAATTGGAAAGAAGCTCTCTCGTATGCAGAAAACTTATCTTTAGCAGGATATGAAGATTGGAGACTACCAAGTGCAAAAGAACTGCAAAGTATCATCGATTACACAAAAAGTCCCCAAACAACGGGTACTCCAGCCATATATGATGAGTTTCAATTAACACCCATTCAAGATGCAACAGGCAAACAAAATTGGGGATTCTATTGGACAGGCACCACACACCTGGATGGAAGAAATCCCTATGCATCTGCTGCCTATGTCTGTTTTGGGGAAGCTCTTGGGAAAATGAACAATCGCATCATGGATGTTCATGGTGCTGGCGCAGTTCGCAGTGATCCAAAAAATGGCAATCGCTCCGACTACCCTCAATTCTTTGGTCCCCAAGGAGACATACGATACGTATACAACTTCGTCCTTGCCGTTCGCTACCTGGAGATCAATGAAAAAGAGAACTAGAGAAATCATTAATAAAAGAGTCATCTGGAAAAATTCTTCACAGAATTCTCCAATCATTGAATATTATATCCCTCCAATTTATACTGAGGCAGCACATTCAATAACGAAATAACAAGGCGGTGTTATTGTGAAAATAACTGTTTTAAATGGGAGTCCCAAAGGGAATAACAGCGTTACCATGTCCTATATCAAATATTTACAAGCACGATACCCAGAGCATAATTTCAACATAATAACAGTGGCTTTATCTGTACCAAGACTTGAAAAAGATACAGCTGCTTTTCAGCAAGTGATCAATGAAATTGATGAATCTGATGCAATCATGTGGGCATTTCCGTTGTATTTCATGCTTGTTCACTCTCACTACAAAAGGTTTATTGAATTAATTTGGGAGAGAAAAGCAGAGAATGTGTTTCAAGGCAAATATGCGATATCCTTTTCCACTTCAATCCATTTTTACGACCACACTGCGCACAACTATATTCATGCCATTTGCGATGATCTGGGAATACATTTTGTAAGTTCCTTTTCATCTGAAATGCATGATTTAATGGAGGAACAAAAACGATCTAACCTGGAAGCATATTTCGAAGAATTCATCCATGCAATCCAAGATAAAGCCAGTTTACAAAAGAGTTTTCCTACTATTACTCCCATGCATTTTTCCTACAAAATGGGTCCGATAAGAAAAAAGACGGACCTAGGATATAAAAAGATAGCACTCGTTACGGATCAGTACAACCCCCAAGACACTACAAACAATCTATCTCAAATGATAAATCGCATCAAAATGAATTTGAATGGTGAAGTCACAATCATTGATCTTTCCACCATTACCATGAAGGGAGGTTGTCTTGGTTGTCTTCACTGTGGTATAGACAACATTTGCGTGTATGATCAAAAAGATGATATTCGTAATGTGTACGAAACATCTTTATTTCCTGCAGATATTGTCATCTTTGCTGGCACCATAAAGGATCGATACCTATCTTCGCAGTGGAAGTGCTTTATAGATCGAGGTTTTTTCCATACTCATCAGCCCTCTTTTGCTGGAAAACAATTCGGGTACATACTCTCAGGTCCTTTGGGATCAAATGCTAACCTCCGAGAAATCTTGGAAGGATATGTCGAAATGAATAATGCCAACTTAGTGGGAATCATCACCGATGAAGTCAATAACTCCAGTGATCTAGACGATCAGCTGGATTATTTTACTCAAAAAATTATAACCAGTGCCCACAAAAATTACTTAAAACCACCCACATTTTTGGGAGTTGGAGGAGCTAAAATATTCCGAGATGAGATGTATGGTAGGCTTAGATTCATTTTCCAAAAAGACTATTTCTATTACAAACACCACAAAATGCTTGATTTTCCTCAGTATCAATGGAAAACAAGATTTCTCAACATGCTCCTGCCCCTTACCCGGATTCCCGCAGTGAAAAAAATGATTCAATCGAAAACAATGAATATGATGCACTTACCCCATGACAAAGTAGTACAATGTGCTCAAAAAAAAGAATACAATTAGCTGTTTTCATCTAGATAAAGATGAATACTTCTATGCTGGACATTCATGTAAATTCAAATAGTTGCTTCGAGATTTCAAGAATGTATGAAAAAACTAATACTGAAGTCAAAACTTGAGCATAGAATACTTGTCAAAGATTTAACCGACACCCCTCATACCTTACTCCTTAAACAAACGGTCCAGTCGTTCAACAAGTTTATAAACTGATGTATAGGGATTTGGTGGTGGATTGATAGTGTTTGAATACTCCTTGTGATACTGCTCTAATTTTTTTGCATTTTCTACTGCGGTATTTTTTCGAGGTAGCAGCTCTTCCGTAGGTAAATCAGTTTTTGAATAGCCTTCATCGTTTCTGTCATTGTTATGACAACGTATATTGCAATTCTTGTAATGCTCAGAAATTTTTTTCAATAGTAGATTTCTATTTTTTTGGGTCACATCGTACATGAAATGCAGTAATACCCATAACTCGAAACATTGATCAGAATATGCAATATGGATTCCATACTTTGATGCCTTTTCAAAAGTCTCTTTTACTCTTTCTTTGTTATCTTTATCTTTGGGGCTTAAACTATCATTGTCAAACATAATCCATATTTCATCAATAGTATCTATAAAACCATTATCATTTTTTTGGATTTTTCTAGCTCTATCAAGAAGTTTTGTGTTTCTTTTTCCTTTCTCAAAAAAAATCTTCACTCGATTTTCACCTATAGGTATCAAAGATTCAATATACTGTTCTTCGGTTTTTCCTTCTACAAAAATGAAGATGTGACAGTTTGGTTTTCGTTTTTCCGATTTTCTTGAACGTAAACGTTTACCTGCCATTTTTATTATTTATAAAGATTTTGTGCTAGATTTTTTATTTTTGGGGACATAGTGTAACGACCATCAAGATAATCCTTTTCCCATGATGCATCTTTTCTTACGTGTTCACTAAAATCAAATAATGAAAACAAAATTGAGCTTCCCTGATGATCTTTATCGAGGAACCAGATTTGATCTCGCCGAAGCTTTTTATCTCGTAAAATTGTGGTGTCATGAGTTGTAAAAATGAGTTGAGCATGGTTTGGATTAGTTTTCTTGGATTGATACATAGCAACGATTTGCTTCATAAGCTCTGGGTGTAAACTTCTTTCTATTTCATCAATCACCATTAATGTCCCGTTTTTTAAAGATAACAATATGGGACCTATAAGAGAATAGATTCTTTTCGTACCTTGCGATTCTTCTGTGAGATCCAGGTAACTAGTTGATGTGGGTTTTACAGAATCCTTATCAAAGACCGTATGTCCCGTCCGAACTTTTACCAGCTTCATTCCTTTCTCATGGATTTTCTCGACCAAACTCTCCCTTTCCTCTTTAGGGATCTTTTCCTTCTCAAAAAACTGATCTAAAAAAGGCTGAGGAATATCCTCCTTCACAACATCAATACTTGTAATTTTCAAATCCGCCAATTCTAACATTCTTCTTACAACCAATTGTTCTGGTCCATTCTTGCTTTCATCAAGTAACAATTTCGAAGTTGGATGAATATTTCTGCTTGGATCAATTTGAACATTTTTTATCCAATTGAAAATTTTGCTTGATGTCTCCCCATTTAAATAAGAAACAACAGATAAAAAAGGGACATCTTTTCTTGTATTCTTTGCCAACTTCTTACCTTCTGGAAATTTTCTACCTATTACGATTTCATCTTTATTTCGGGAAAAAAGTTTAGACTCTCTGGATGAGTATGATGCATATAGCCATTCAGAATGGATTCTCTTTTGATCCATGGAAATGCCGTAACGATATTGAATCGCTTCATGAACAAATACAATCTGAAATGTTGAAGGCTTATCTATAGTTTCTGTGTTAAACAAAAATGGGAGAATGTTTCTTTTTTGTTCTTCATTTTCATTGTTGTCCTGGGATGTAAGAATATAGCTCAAGAACACATTCAAAGCTTTAATCAAGTTGCTCTTACCAGTAGCATTATATCCATATATAGCTGCAGATTTCAATACTCTTGTGCCGTTACATAGCTTAACTACATTGTCACTTTCGCTGGTTTTATCGTAGGACGCCACCATGCTTAGGACTACTTCATTTTTGAAAGAACGAAAATTTTCTACTAAAAACTCTAATAACATAATGACTCCTTTCTAGGTAGCATTGTATACCAAAAATGTTTTTTAACAACTTTTTTTGTGATTTTTTTACAAAAATAACATTTTTAGTGCACAATATCAATCTCTTCGTGAACCCATCGGCAGGGTATGGCATTGAAATCATATTGCTTGGATAATTGCTGGGATGTAGATGACTTTCCTGTCCCGCTCATCCCCGTTACAATAACTAACTTTGAATCTTTCATAGAAGATCCCCTTTCGTATCAAAAAGGTTTGACCGTATCCAATCATGAATGGTTCGGAGACCATCGTACAATCGGTCACCCCCAAAGTAGATTTATTTTATTTGTTAGTTTTTCGTATCTTTCCAGTCATATTCGATAAATTGAGCTGTTTTTTGAGCCATCGTTCTGCTATAAAGACGCTCAACAACATGTAAAGCACCATCAATTCCCGCAGATACTCCTGCGGTGGTGATGATCTTTCCATTGTCTATAAAGCGCTCTCCTGCAAGTACTTGAATAGAAGGATACTGCGCTTGGAGTGCCTTGGTAGCCCCAAACCATGTAGTCGCTTGAAGACCATCCAAAAGACCAATATCAGCAAGTATAAAAGCACCCGTGCAAACAGAAAGAACAATTTGAGCTTTTTGCACTTGGTTGAGTATCCACCTTGCAATGCGAGGTTCCCGGCTAGCAAGCTGTAAATTGCCCCCAGGAATCACCAAAATATCGGCCTGAGGGGAAGATTCTACGTCGTATGCCGCATGAAAGGTCATCCCAGTATGTGCCTTGACTGCTTTTTTCTCTGGAGCTACCAGACTTACCTCGAAGGCAGGCTGTCCTTCTTCGTCTCTGGCATCATGAAAGATTTCCAGTGGTCCACAAAAATCAAGGAGATACACTCCATCATACACTAAAATAAGCACTTTCATGCAGAACCTTCTGAAGATTCCCTATACTTTTTATCAAAGTTTTCGAGAGGAAGCACCGTGACTCGAGGATTTAAGGGATATTCCTGATGTCCGGGATAAATCACGAAAAGATGCTCAAGTGATAAATCTTCTAAGGCAACATGCATAGATCTGCTTAAACGAGGAGCATCCATGAATTTGAATTCTGCAGCATAGTTTTTACCTCCCTGCATCCAGAAAAGATCAACCTCTGCACCTCCCTGAGTAGACCAAAAATACACTTCATTGGCTTCCTTTTCTATACTTCGCACAGTCTCTTCTAATGCAAAACCTTCCCAAGAAGATCCAAGCTTTGGATGAGTGTAAAGCTCTGCATGAGTTTTTATAGACTGAAGAGCATGGAAAATACCGCAATCGCGTAAATACAACTTGGGAGATTTGACTAAACGCTTGGAAGTATTGTTAAACCATGGCATAAGCAGCCTGATCATGAAAGTACTTTCCAATATATCAATGTACTTTTTAACAGTGACATCGGAAGCACCAAAGGATCGTCCAATTTCGCTGTAATTCAATATTTGTCCATGATAATGGGAGAGCATGGTCCAAAATCTTCGTAACGCGGTGGAAGGTATTTGTATGCCCAGCTGAGGGATATCTCTTTCCAAAAAAGTAAAGATATACTGAATCCTCCACATGTAAGACTGTTCATCATTCACTGCAAGGAAAGATTTGGGATAACCTCCGCGGATCATTAGCTGATCCATTTTCTGAAAACCAACATCTTCAAGTGAAAACCCCGATAGATGATAGTAAGCTATTCTTCCAGCCAAGGTCTCAGAACTTTGAGATATCAAGTCGCGAGATGCACTGCCCAGAATTAGGTATTGCTGTTCCAGTTTCTGATCTACCATATATCGCAGGAGGGGGAAGAGTTCACTTTTTCGCTGAATTTCATCAATAACAATCCGTCCTTGCAGATTTTCCAAAGCAATTTGTGCTTGATCCAGTCGAGCTAAATCGCGCGGATTTTCTAAGTCAAAATAATGATCGAAGGGTATCTGTTTAGCCAAGGTGGTTTTCCCACATTGTCTTGCCCCTAAAATGGCTACTACCGGAAATTGTTCGAGTAATGCTTCAATTTTTTGTAAATCATTTTTTCGTTGTATCATTTTTCTACCTTAAAATGATATTTTAATGAACTTTCATGTAAATTCAAATAGTTGCTTCGAGATTTCAAGAAAGTAACCACCGGAGTGCTTGGTTAAGCCACATCCATTGTGCTGTCTCAGTGCCATCGGTTACCCAGTTATTCGCTTGATCAAGCCCCATTTCTGGATGGACGGCAATCAACAAAGCAGAACCACGCCCATAGGTGATACTAGCAATACCTACTGTGTCATCGGTAGAATCTAGTGTAGCAATCACCGTGAAATCTTGACGATTCCCCTTCGATGGCCAGATATCCCCTCCGCCAAAATAGGGGAGAGTCATTTGACTATCAAAATTTTGGTTAATTGGATGATTCTCACGCAGAGTAATCGCAGTATTGATATGACCATCCCAGGCTTTGATGGCATGCAAAGATCCCTTCACTTCCCCATCAAAAAGGTCTAGGGGGTAGTTGTAGGAAATGTTTTCCCACGTAATTGTATCTGCCAAAAAGTAACTGCCAGCACATATACCAACAATGTGTCCCCCATTTTTAACAAAGCTTCGAATATTCTCCATCCCTTGGGAATCAATTTTTGCATTGTACGAGGCAGCCCAACCCCCTGGCATAATCAAAACATCAAATTGATTCTCCATACGGTTCTGATTGATTTGAGAGGCATACACATCTTGTGTAAAGTATCCATAGGCCTTGCAAAAGTTTTGCAGCCCTAAAATGCCAAGATCCCAAGTTCCTTCATCAACATAAATGCCTATCGTTGGAGGAGGCCATAACAACCACTGTTTTGGCTTAAACAAAGTGGGTAAAGAGGCATAAATGGGAAAGGTAGAAGATAAAAAGCCAATCAACAGGGCTAAAAGAAGGATGAAAAGTGACTTACGTGAAAACTTAATGCGCATGTTCTTTGTATCACCTCTTCTATCGTTGAAAACGTAAAGTGACGCAAAACAAGTATATCATTCGCAGCCGATTATTTCTAATTGCTGAAGAACCATCATCAAATTGTTCTCTCGATACATATGGATTATTCTTGAAAAGTACCACCAAAAAAAACTTAGATATCAATAATGGCGTAGCCAACTATCTTGACAATTACTGGTCCTTGTCTTTCCAAAATAGGATTCGTCGTTTAAAAATTCCGTTAAGGAAGACGAGTTGTTCCGTAGGCCTTGATTTTATTATTTCTGACAACATAGTATTCTCCAATTCGTTGGAATTTTTAGTTCTAAGTTAGTTCCAAGATGGTTCCAAGTCTAGTTCCAAGTTAGCGAGCGTACCACCGTGCCGACGAGGTTTTGCCGACGACATAAATAGAATTTGCTTGCTTCAGTTCACGCACCAAAACTTTGATTTGGTTGCGCGAATGACTCGGTAAAACTTGCTCCAACTCTTTAAATGGTGTTCCTTTCATACCATTCTTGCGAATGTGTTTAATCAGAAGCTCTTTATTTGTATCACGGTCCAAACCGACAAGTCGCGTATGAGTGCCCGATTTATCAGTGATTTCATATAGACTTCGAGCCAAAACAAACTTATTACGACTAACGTGTTCGACCAAACCTAACTCAATCAGACGCTTTGTGCGTGACCGAAGAACACCAGAAAGTGGTTGCTCATGGAACAGTGCATTAACCAAAAGAAAGTCGACTGTCGTCATCGCTTCGAGGCGTTCGTTGCCAATTTTGTTAATAAGAGACAGCATTTTTTTGTCAAGAACCAAACCATTCAGCATGATACTGACAAAATTGTCATCCGTACCTTGGAAATCCGGTAGTAGTTTAGCTTCTTTAATGCTCAACTCGTAAATCAGATTCATTCCCTGACCCGAACGCTCGACCAAGCCGCAAAGGGCAAGTATCTCCGCTATACGGCGGTTGCGTGGTGATTGTCTATCGAGGAAGTTCTCAAGTGTTACGCCCGTTGGGAAACCACCAGGACTTTCAATTACAAGCCTGTTGCGGTACTGCCGAACGAACACGCTCCCGCCCAACTGATAGTTGCGATGGCTAACAGCATTTAGTAAGGCTTCTCGTACTACACGTTCATTAAAAGTAGGTATGTCAAAAACAAAAAGACCCTCTTGATAGTGTTGTTTGTCATTTCGAAGGTTGATAAGTTCCCATAAACGGTCATAGCAGGAAAAAAAGCCCACCCGGAACTCTTCACGCTGTTGTGCCGGACCCGAGGCATCCAAAGATCGGTACTCAAAAACTATCTCAGATTGCGGTAGATACTTTCCGAGTGCAGAACGTGTTCCAAACAGCACCAAAGCTGCATAAGTCACACCACCATCTGAAAATGCCTCACAATCAACAAGCAACTGTTCTGTCGAGAGATTCTTAATACGGTTGTTTTCGCTCTTTTCGGCCCATATATTGCGAAAGGCATTAATCGCATTTCCATCCAAATCATTAATAGTCGCACCCTTACAGACGCTTCCAGAAAAATCAAATCCCGTCTCGGCATAAATTCTACGACGCACGTCCTCTGGCATCGGTACGAGGCTATCACCATCACGCCACCAAGCAACACCGTCCACCAGAACTGGTAGACCCGAAGGGCGTCCCGCAACATCAAAGATGAGTACACGCTTGCCGTGGTAGTCTAAGATGTTAAAATCCACGCAGATGCGCAATTTGTCCATCAAGCCTTTACGAGTACGCTCCGGTTGATCAAATGCACGACTTCCGATCACTTGACGCGGACGTTTGTCACTAATGCCAAGTATAAGCTTCCCACCGCCCCAATTTGACAATGCACAACAGTAACGGGCAGCTTCGTTTGAGTCAAAACGCATTTTTGCTTCCTTGAATTCGAAATGTTCGCCTTCTGGTGCATTCAGCAGTTCATCAATTGTGTTATATCCTCGCATATTCATTCACCTCTATTAGATTTTCACCAATACATTAGCAAAAATCACATGATTTTCTTCACCGCCATCGTCTAAGTCTATCATTCTGAATTCTACCTATAAGTTAGGCATAATGATGCCCAATTGTTTATACAGTGTCTCTTGGAGCTTAGCAACTTCATTTAACAAGCATTTCTTTCCGTGCCATAAGGCCTTTTTCCATTTGTGGAGTTCGAATAGTACACGTTTTGCGGAGAATTTTGGATCTACATTACCCTTTTTCATTTTGTAGAGCAGATAGTTGTGAACAATCATTTCCAAGAATAGGATAAAGAAATATCCTCTCATTGTATCACTTTGATGTACTCGAAGAGGAAGCGACTTGAGTTCGTT